>Ga0074199_1000253_pt1 | contig 102870 bp, 100 predicted proteins | sample EPASupsiteSAE347_FD_64528 | JGI IMG/M metagenome (GOLD analysis project Ga0074199, IMG submission 64528) | Bioremediated contaminated groundwater from EPA Superfund site, New Mexico - Sample SAE3-47 | ecosystem: Environmental > Aquatic > Deep subsurface > Groundwater > Contaminated ...
CAGGACGTCCACCCTGCCTTCGAGGGTGCTTATCTTACCGGCCAGGACTGCATGGGACAGGCTTGCAAAGGATAAGAACATGAGGGAAATAAGAATAAAGGGTATGATGATATGCCTTTTCATATCGTTGGATAATGTGTTTTGTATGGTGAATTTATATAAAGAAAACGGATGGAGAGATCGGGGCAATATGAGGGAGAATTTTTTTTGCATTGGTAATGGCCATTAATATTAAAAGCTGCTGAGCATTCTATGATGTGTTCACAATGCTTGCTATCCAATTCATCGTTATTATATATGACTTATCATTATAAATATTTACAAACTAAGTCAAGCAAATTTTATCCCGGATTTTCCATGTCCGGCTTTCCCGCCTCACGACGGTTTGCTTAAGACAAAACCGGCGCCGTTTCTAATGCCGTATCCGGGTTTATCAATAGCCGTAATCTGTCGGTTTTAGACAAAATCTTTTTTTGCCGCCCTTACCGGATTTTATACAAATTCGCCGTCATTCAATAAATTAAAACGGGAGCGCTTTCCCTGGGCATGACTCAAGGAACGACCGGGGGCCACCCATGTCGGTACCTCCATGGGTACCCGGCTGGTGGAGGGCGTTCCCGCACTGCGGGATGATGTGCAGGCATGAACATCCTCGGACAGCCTCCGCCCTTGCACATCAAGCGATGCAAGCCCTGCAACGGTCGGGAGAGTAGTGCGGAAGTGCGAAGGGATGTGTGCTCCCGCTATCAAGTGATTCGTTTAGCAATTGACGGCGAATTGGTATTATTCGTGGGTCACACGAAAAATTTCCCCGGATTCATGAGACCTTTCGGGTCAAGAAGGGCCTTGATTCCCTTCATTACTTCAAGGCTTTCCCCGTGTTCAATCTTGAGAAACGGGCATTTTCCGATCCCCACACCGTGCTCGCCCGTGCAGGTGCCTTCAAGTTCGAGGGCCTTGAGAACGATGTTGCGGTTGGCCTCTTCCACGCGCGCCCATCTTGCTTTGTCTTCCGGGTCATCCATAACCACTGCATGGACATTCCCGTCGCCTGCGTGACCGAATATATACGCAACGAGGTCTTTCACCTCTTCCTTGATGAAGGCTACCATCCCGCTATAACATGACAGCGGTACCGCAACGTCCATTATGAGGGGCAAAAGGCCGGGATGAGACCTCTTGATCGATTCGAGCGTGAGATGACGCATATCCCAGAGGCGGCTCCTCTCTGCAGCGCCTATACCTTTGTCGAGAAAAGAACATTTATTTTCCAGGCATATTTCTTCCACGTATGCCATTTCTTCTTTAAGCCCCGTCTCGCTGTATCCGTGAAACTCCATGAGCAACGTCGGTTGTTCATGGAGGGAAAGACCGCGGTCGCGGTTCAATACCTCCATTACTTTTCCGTCGAGCAGTTCCATGGCAGACGGTGAAAGCCCGGAACCCATGACCTGGAAGACCGTATCTGTTGCGTTCAGGACAGCCGGAAAGACGGCCCTTACTGCCATAAAATTTACCGGCATTCCCACAAGGCGGAGGGTTGCTTCCGTGATAATTCCGAGAGTTCCTTCTGATCCGGTAAAAAGCGCGCAAAGGTTGTATCCTGATGAACTTTTCCGTGCCCTGTTTCCTGTGCGGATAATACCGCCTCCGGGTAATACCACCGTGAGTCTCATGACATAATCCTTTGTTGCGCCGTATTTGACGGTGCGTATACCGCTGGCGTTGTTGCCTATCATGCCGCCTATTGTTGCCGCTGCCCCCGGGTCCGGAGGGAAAAGGAGCCCGTGGCGACCCAATGTTTTGTTTAATTCTTTGTACACAACTCCTGGCTGCACGTCTGCCTGGAAGTCTTCCTGCCGGATGGCGATTATCCTGTTCATTTCCTGAAAATCTATTGAAATGCCGTTGCTGACAGGGATGGGATTTCCTTCGAGACTTGTCCCGACGCCCCAGGGTGTAATAGGTATATCCTTTTCATATGCCCACTTTACGATTTTGCTTACCTCTTCTGTAGAGTGCGGCCAGACCACTACATCCGGCAGGGCATGGGCATGGAAGGATTCATCGTGGGAGTGGAGTTCCCGGACTGACTGACCCGCAGAGACCCATTCTTCCCCGACTATTGCATGAAGCTCTTGAATGCGCCTGGCGTCAATCGTCATTTGTGCAGGAATATTCTGATAAGCCCAAGAATAGCGAGGTGTCCCGGATAGAAGATGTAGAAAAGGTATTTCGCGTTAGGGCCGCGCTTGCCGTTGTAGAGCGCTATGAGAGGAACGGCGAGTACGGCGCAGGGCTGGACCAGACTTGATACGGCGTGTTTTGCGATATAGGAGAAACTGATAACAAAATTCGGATCATCGGAATATTTTACGGCAATTGTGTGCATCCCTGCAAGGATACTGATAAGAAAGACCCATAATGCCATACGCTTGTAATCCTGAAAAAATTTATGAATAACGAAGATCATCAGTACGCCGGTAAATCCGTATGATGCATGTACAAGCTCAGCTCCTGCCATCGCAAGAAGCAAAGCAACATAGCTTTTTGATTTTTCATAGGCGTAAACGGCATACAAGCCTGCGGCGAGGGTGAAAAAAACGTTGAAGTGCACGGTCGGGTAGTTGAAGCCGAACGTGTAAAATGGCTGGGAAATAAGGGCAAAAAGGAATAGTCTTCCCAGGTAGGATGTGGGGTCTTTTGTATGACGGTAACCTTCAGCAATAAAATATGCAAACATCGGGAAGACAAGCCTGCCGATGAGGCGCATTATCGGATTGGTGGGGAAAAATATTATTGACACATGATCGACGACCATAAGGGCGCATGCAAGAATTTTCAATGTAAAAGAGCTCATATTAATCCTCCATATCGATTGTTTGTTTATTTTCCTCCGGTTTTAACTGTTTTGCAAGCAAAAACTGGAAGGTAATGATAAATGAGGATTTTTGCAGAAATCATGCGAGGGCGTGTTTATAAATTTCAATTAACCGTACAGCTTCATCATCAGGCTTGGACCATTGTTCTGCCCTTGTCAGTCCTGCCTGCCCCAAAGATTTTCTAAGGCCGGTGTCGTCGATGAGTTTTAAGGCCTGTTTTACGAAGTCCTCCCGGTTGTAAGGGTCAAAAATACAACCGCATGGTTGGTCGCCGTTTTTACCGCAGACAGCTAAACGGTTGCTCCGGATATCAGAGGCAAGAATCGGTTTGATCGACGCCATAGCTTCAAGAAGGACATTGGAAAAACCTTCCGAGAATGAGGTATTGAGCACAACATCAGCGCCTCTGTATGCAGTGCACATAGCTTCCGGCGGGATAGCCGGGATCCGGCATGCAAAGTCGCTGTGCTGTTTTAACATCTGCAGAAACAGCGAGGCATATTCGGGGTCGATAACAGGGCCGGCGAATACGACTTTTATTGATGGCCGGAGTTTATGGACTTCATTGACGGCCATTAAGCACTCGATGTTGCCTTTTACAGGACGAATGCCTGCCGGCAGGAAAAAAAGAATATGATGGGGTTCGCATCCGGCCGCTTCTCTCAGGTCGAATGAGGTGTTGCCAAGCCACATGAGCGATTTGGGTACATACATGACACGGTTATGAAAACCATTTGGTTGATCCTTTAATTTAAGGGCTATGTCTTTACTTTGGGTAATGGTTGCCCGTGCCGTTCTGAATACTTCGAGGATTGTCTTTTTTTTCTCATGCAATGCCAGGTCGTGGTTGATATCTGTTCCGGCGCAGGAGATCACGAAGGGAATGCCGTTGGAAGCGGCGGTATCGTGATGCGTTACAAGTAATTTGCCCGTCTTGAAGGCGTGGTGACCATGGATGATATCGGGGCGAAAGTCCTGAATTTCCTTGCTGAGATTTTCAGCATCAAGATACTGTGCAGCCGCTACTTTTACTGTAAGCCCTTGCTTTTCGTGAGATCTACGCCACCGCTCAGCGGTAATTGCGTTACCGGTGAGAGAGGGAAATGCGGTAGGTGTAAGAATAAGAACGCGCAACATCTGTTAATACTCCGGCTCTCCTTCCTTAGCCAATATCTTGTATGTTTTAAGGTCGAGGGCATGGTCAGTGCCTTTCTGTATCGTTGCATCTTTGGAATATCCGAAAAGTGACCAGTAACCGATACCTTCCTTTTCAATAAAATCGAGCCTCAAAATTGTTTTTACGCTTTTATAGCCGTATTTGGACGGCATAAGCAGTCTCAGGGGCGCTCCATGTTCATCGGGTAAAGGTGCACCATTCATCTCATAAGCAAAAATCACACGGGGATTCAGCAGCTCTTCCAATGATATATACTCGTAATAATCGTCTGCAGAGTAAAAATAGAGGTATTTTGCCTGCTTCTTTGGCTTTACGGTATCGAATAGTGCCTTTGCGCGAAAACCACCCCACTTTGCCTTGCTTGACCAGGATTCCACGCATTTCATCCGTGAAGCCTGGGTTGCTTTCGTAAGTTTTTTGAGGTCATCGAGTGTAAAGGTTTTCGGGTTTTCGCACAGGCCGCCAACCTTGAGTGTCCATTTCCCAGGGTCAACCGGCTTTATGGGTTTGATGAACCGCACATAAAATCCTTCCTTGTCCTCGTTATCCAGGATCCTTTCGATTTCCTTAGCGCTCAGGAAAGAGTTCGGAATTACAGAACCCACACCGAGCATGGCTACAATTTTTATAAATTCACGTCTGTCCATGTTAAAACCAGCTCATAGCTAATAGTTCAATCACTCAATCACTCAATTACTCAATTACTCAATTACTCAATCACTCAATTACTCAATTACTCAATTAGCTGCATCATTATACCACACTATTGACAAACCGGATGAAATTGTTGGATTATAGGACATGGACAGAAGGGATTTTCTTAAACTTGGTATTTCATCGGTTCTTTTTGCGGGATTGCCGAAGCATACCCTTGCACAAGCTCAGCCAACCATTTCCGTTGCAGAGGGGAAGGATTATGCTGCAATAACAAGAAATGCCGTTAATGCAATCGGCGGCATCCGGAGGTTTGTCAAAAAAGGGGATATAGTGGTTATTAAACCAAACCTCGGCTGGGATAGAAAGCCTGAGTATGCAGCCGATACCAATCCGGTTGTCCTGAAGGCCATAGCGGAGGAATGCTTAAAGGCGGGGGCCAAAAAGGTCAAGGTCTTTGATAATCCCTGTAATGACCCGAGAAGATGTTACGAGAACAGCGGTACAAATGGAGCATTAAAAGGGCTGAAAGATGTAGAATTAAAGTATATGGAAAATGAGCGTTATAAAAACGTAAAGATAAACGGTACTGTGCTCAAAGAGTGGGAACTGTACGATGAAGCTTTGTCGGCGAATGTCTTTATCAACGTCCCTGTGGCAAAACATCACAGCCTGACACGATTGACATTGGCATTGAAAAACATGATGGGCATTATGGGTGGAAACAGAGGATATATCCACAGGAACATTGAAGACTGCCTCTCGGATATTAATAAGGTTGTTAAAAGCCATCTCGTTGTTATCGACGCAACCCGGATCCTGCTCAACCACGGCCCGCAGGGCGGAAGTCTCAACGATGTTAAGATTGTAAATAAGGTGATTGCCTCCACGGATATTGTTGCCGCAGATGCATATGCGACAACGCTCTTCGGGCTTAACCCGCAGGAAATAGCCGTTACGGTTACCGCTTATAAAAGAGGTCTGGGTGAAATGAACCTCAGCAAAATAAAAGTCGTAAAGGCGTAGCGTGGAGCGGTATAGCGCAGAGCGTGGAGTGTGGAAGTAATTAAGAATGAAGAATGAAGGATTAAGGATTAAGGGCATTTCATTTTTAATTATTAATTCAGAATTCTTAGTTGCATTTATCGCTGTTCGCAATTCGCATTAAGCTTTATGAAGATAACCTCCTCCCGCATCTCCCAACTTATCTTCCTCGCAATTTTTCTTGTTCTTTTCGTCAACACCGAATACAGGGGAAAGGATGAAATATCTGCTGCCGTTAACAGCTTTTTCCGTGCCGATCCTCTTGTCGCGATATGTTATATCCTCTCAACAAAAACATTCACCATGCTCATTTTTCCCGGCATCTTAATGCTCATTTTTTCACTCTTGCTCGGCAGGTTTTTCTGCGGATGGATATGCCCGCTTGGCGCCATTATCGACCTTATAACGGACAGGATTAAAAAGAAGACCCTTCCTCTGAAATTTCTGAAAACAACACTTAAATATTACCTTCTATTCACTCTCCTTTTTACGGCACTCTTCAATATAAATACAGCAGGCATCCTTGACCCCATCGGAATACTGCTGAGGGCATTAACGTTCTTTTTTTATCCTCTTTTCGGTCACCTTGTAAAATCGGGATGGGCCGGTTTATACTCTACGATAGGCGACAGCCGTGATCATATAGACTTTATTTATGCATTCTTGAGGGATTATATACTTCCTTTCAGGGATACCCTGTATCCTCTTGCCTTCATTTCCTTCCTCATATTTGCACTCATTATTTTCCTCGAAAGATATGAAAAGCGAAACTGGTGCAAGAACCTCTGCCCCCTGGGAACCTTGCTGGGCTTATCAAGCAGGTTTTCCCTTTTCAGAAGACTTCCCGGAAAACTCTGCGCAGATTGCGGGGAATGCAAAAATATATGTCCTACCGCATTCGAACAGGATGTGTTTCAGAAGGAAAACTGCATCCTCTGTATGGATTGCAAGCTAAAATGCAATTTCAAGAGAGTGAGGTTCCCATCGGTTTTTAAACATAAAGCGGTAAAGGGAAAGGCGCCTGCTGTACCCGGCAGAAGGGTCTTCGTAGGAAGCCTCCTGTCGGGATTCTTCTTCGCAAAAGCATTTGCATTCCAGCCACCGCAAAAACAGGAAAGGCTGCTCAGGCCTCCCGGTGCGCAAAAGGAAGGGGATTTTTTAAAGAAATGCGTGCGGTGCGGGGAGTGCATGAAGGTTTGCTTGAGGAGCGCCCTCTATCCCGATCTGTTTAAATCAGGTTTTTATGGGATGTTCACGCCTGTTTTTATCCCGCGCCTGGGCTACTGCGAGTATAACTGCAACCTATGCGGGCAGGTTTGTCCGACCGGCGCCATCCCCAACCTGCCGCCGGATGAGAAGAAAAAGGCCGTTATGGGATCGGCGGTATTTGATAAAAACATATGCCTCCCGTACGCGAAAAAGATCAACTGCATTGTCTGTGAAGAGCACTGTCCCGTTCCGGGAAAGGCAATTAAATTCGAATTATCCGAAGAGAGGGATTACACAGGCAAAAAGGTTACCCTGAAAAAACCTTACATCGCAGATGATTTATGCATAGGCTGCGGCATCTGCGAGAACAAATGTCCCCTTGAAGGAAAAGCCGGGATTGAAGTCTTCGCAAAGGTGAAAAAAAGGTCGTAAACGCGGTGCGCAGTAAAATGTTCCCCACATCCGATGTCAACAGCCCTTCCGTTTTCTCATGCGTATAGACGTTTAGTACGTCTTTGAGAAAAAATTTGCGATTCTTGACAAGTTTTAATGCAATGCTATACTGGTACTATCAATGCAAGCGAATGGAAATAGGACGTACCGTGACGATCTGTAACAATAAAAAAGGGGAAGGGAGGGGAACATGGACCCATTAGAAGAGGTTAGCTCAAAAACATCATCAATGAATTACCTGGTAACACATGGGCCGGGCCGGAAAACAATGGAAAATATTACCTTAAGGCCATTATTGATAAAAGATCTCGATGATGTAGCCCGGATCGACTTCTCACTCCTGGGAAAGCAGAGGAAGGAGTACTGGAAAAATAAACTCGAACGCATAGAAGAATCGGGTGTTCCATCATTGGCAGCGGAAATCAACGGAAAGGTGATCGGTTTTATTCTCGGTAAAGCAAGTGATCGGGAGTATGGTATCCCGGAAAACGTTGGATGTATCGACACCATTGGAGTAGACAAAGAATGGCAGAGAAAAGGCATTTCCCAACTCCTGTTTAAGGAAATGTACTCCATGCTTAAAAAACTTGGTCTTGGTGCGATCTACGTCTTCGTAGACAGGAAGCAAATGGGCCTCGTCAAGTTCTTTGACAAAATGGGCTTTGTAAGGGGTGATATGTTCAGCATGGAGTTAAAAATCTAATACATTTACCAGGGGCCAGAAGGGGGGCCAGAAGGGGACGTTCCCCTTACCAGATGCGACCAAGCCTGATGCCGTAGTGTTTCTCACCGACTTCCGGCTGAATATTCCAGCCCTTGTATGGTTTGGTGAAAAGATAAGCGCTTGCGATGCCGATAGCCGCCCCGGCCGCTACATCCTGTATATAATGTTCTCTTGACGTAACCCGGCTGACGGCTACGAACGTTGCGGCAGCATAGGCCGGTATGCCGTATCCCCAGCCGTAACGTTTGCGCATAAACTCGGCGGAGACGAAGGAGACTGAAGTGTGCGCCGAAGGGAAGGAGTAACTGTCGCCGTTGGGATTCGTCTCGATTACGGTAGATTTAAGGCCGTATGTAACGCCAAGGGTGAGTGCCGCCGATACCCCCATTTGCAAAGCGCCCTCTCCGTCCTTATAACCGACCGTTAATCCCGCTGCGGCAGCAGGCAAAAGAAGGGTCAGCGCTTCACCGGCTGCCTCGATACTATTCCCTGCCTGAACGCCTGTACCGGCCGTGAGGCATAATATCATTGTGCAAAGCAGAATTTTCATTCCGGGAATATAACGTCTCAAGGTCTCCCTCATTGTCGGTTATTGTGTAAAGGGACATACTAACATAAGAAATCATCGGATGAAAGATGAAAAGACGATTTATCCCGGGTTTTCCATCAGGATGAGCACTTGTGCCGGGATGTCCTGAGTAAACCTTTGTTTCACCCGCCGGCAAGAAACATGAAGCGTGGAAATTCGTATAACTTGATTGCCTGGAGGCCTTTTTCCTGCATGTAGAGCATTATCTCAATAAGGTTTTTATAACTCATCACCTGCCTGTCGCCGATAATTCTCATTATCCGGGGATCACCCCAGTCCCAGGCCCTTGCCTCTTCAAGCTCGCAAAGCCTCGTTTTTCCGCTTTCTGCATTGACCAATTCCAGTTTGATTCTGAGTTTATTTGTTGTTTCTCCGTTATTGTCGGTCCAGGGATTCAGTTGTTTCTCTACAGCCTTAAAATATGCTGCGACCTGGTCTTCCTGTCCGCTGTTACGGCTATCGCCCTGCTTGAAGGAGGCGATATAGTGATGCCTTCCCCTGTAAACCGCGCAATCCGTACATGCCCTGTGGGTAAACGGGCAATCCATCGATCTGCATATTGTTCCTGCCAATTACCTGACTCCTTAAATAAAAGTTTTATACATGCAGCCTGTTTATTCCTGCAGACAGATTTTTTATAGTTGCTCTTTCACTGCAGAGGGGACAGTCAGGATTTTTATCCACCGCTACCTGGTATGAATGCCCCCGCAGTGCGTTATAAATAAAGTATTTTCCGATAAGAGGTTCTCCGATGCCAAGGGCAAGTTTTAGCGCCTCTGTTGCCTGCATAATGCCGATTAATCCCGGAACGACCCCCAGGACACCTATCTGGCTTCAGGTAGGTACGAGATTTGCCGCCGGCGGCTTCGGGAAAAGACATCGAAGACAGGGACCGCCTCCTTTCGGATTAAAAACGCTCATCTGGCCGTCGAACTGGACAGCGCCTCCGTATATGTAAGGCTTTCCCGCAAAGAAGCAAGCATCGTTAATGAGAAATTTAGTATCCACATTATCGGCGGCATCGATGACAATGTCATAATCCTTGATAATTTCAAGGATGTTATCAGGGGTTATATGCCTGTTATATAGAACGACATTCACATCGGGATTTATACGGTGAATAGCGATGCGCGCCGATTCAACCTTCGGTTTTCCCACATCATCTGCGCCGTGGAATATCTGGCGGTTAAGGTTCGATATATCCACATGGTCAAAATCGGCAATCCCGAGGGTACCGACACCGCCTGCAGCAAGATAGAGGCCGGCCGGTGATCCAAGGCCTCCTGCCCCGATGAGGAGCATTTTCGATTTGAGAAGCCTGGATTGTCCCTCCTCGCCGATCTGGTCAAGGAGGATTTGCCTGCTGTAACGGTTGAGTTGTTCAAAGGTAAATTCACTCTCCTTTTTCATGGGGTAGCCTGCGTTCATCCACGCAACAAAGCCCCCTTTGATGGAACGGGCGCCTTTGTAACCCATCTTTCCAAGACGTTGGGCAGCTTCAAGGGAGCGGCTCCCGGATGTGCAGCAGATAATTATCGGCGTGTCTTTTGAGATCCGGAAACCGGATATCCTTTTTTCTATATCCCCGGCAGGGATGAAATGCGCCCCCTCAATATATCCGAGTTGGGTCTCCCAATCGGGCCTGATGTCAATCAGGAGGATGTCCTTTCTTATTTCAAGCAGGTTTCTTGCTGACTCCGGTGTGATTTCAAGGGTATCCTTTTTGTCGGGTAACGGTTTTTCCTGATATTCACGGCAGTTATGGGCAGCGTTGTTATCGCCGGGTAATTGTGTCATTTACTTCCCAATCTCCCTGTCCTTTCAAAATGACAAATATGCCTGTCTCTGCAAATAGGTTCGGCAGTATCCTTATCCTTCTTTTTTTTCCTATGAATCGTGCATTTTCTATATGTATGTTCTGCTTCCTGCAGTATTCGATGAAATCAAGAATGCTTAAGAAATGCAGGTTCGGTGTATCGTGCCATTCAAAAGGCAGCGAGGGCGTAACAGGCGTCCTGCCGCCGAAAAACATCTGGAAACGGGCCTTGATGTAGGCAAAATTCGGGATTCCGATGATCACCTTTTTCCCGACCCTTATTGCCTCCCTCAGAACTACTCCCGGTTTCTTGACCTGCTGAAAGGTTTGGTTTATTATTACAAAATCAAAAGTTTTATCCCCGTATTCGGATAGTCCCGTATCGATATCATCATGGAAAACATTTAATCCTTTTGCAACACACTCGAACACCGCCTTATCGTCAATCTCGATGCCCTGGCCTCTGATTTTGTTCTTGCTCTCGAGAAGGGCAAGCAGGTCCCCGCTTCCACATCCGAGGTCAAGGACGGATGATCCCGGGGTTACCAGTTCAAGGATAGTTTTATATTCGGGTTTAGCGGATGTCACGCGCAGTCCTTTCAAGAAAGTGTTTTACCAGGTGGGACTGCTCCTCAATCTCTACAAGAAAAGCATCATGTCCGTAAGTGGAATTCAATTCACAGTATATTGCTTCTACGCCTGCCAGTTTACATGCCCGCGCGATCTCCTGCGACTGGTATGCCGGATAAAGCCAGTCCGACTTGAAGGCAATGATGAGAAAGCGTGATTTTGTCCCCTTTAGCAGTTCGTGAAGTCCTTTCCCGTTTGTAAGATCAAAGTAATCAATGGCCTTTGTGATATAGAGATAGGAATTGGGGTCAAAGCGCTTGATAAAATTGTCGCCTCTATACTGGAGATACCCTTCAACTTCAAACTCCGGACTGAATTTGAAGGGCTGTTTAGTGTCCTTGAACCGCCTGCCGAATTTCTCGCTCATCGACACATCGCTCATGTATGTAATGTGACCCACCATCCTTGCCACACCAAGACCTTTTGCGGGCAGGTCTTTGCCGTAATAATCGCCGTCATTCCAGTTAGGGTCGGCCATGATTGCCTGTCTTCCCACCTCATTAAAGGCAATCTGCTGGGGAGAGTGGTTTGCCGTTGTTGCAACCGATATTACGGAAGCTGTTATCTCAGGGTAGGAGACAACCCACTGAAGGGCCTGCATACCGCCCATGGACCCGCCGGCAACGGAGAGAAGCTTATTGATGCCGAGGTAACCTATCAATTGCCGCTGGGCATTCACCATGTCTTTAATGGTAATAACGGGAAAATTGAGACCGTAAGGCCTTCCAGTTTCAGGGTTCAGGGAGGATGGCCCGGTAGAACCTTTGCAGCCGCCGAGAACGTTTGAACAGATAATGAAATATTTGTTTGTATCGAATGCCTTGCCGGGACCGATCATGTTGTCCCACCAGCCCGGTTCCCTGTCTGCTTCATGAATCCCTGCAGCATGGGCATCGCCGGTTAGCGCATGGAGGATGAGTATTGCATTGGATTTATCGGTGTTCGGTTTTCCATAGGTCTCATAGGCAAGGGTAACGGGCCCCAGTTTCCCGCCGCTTTCCAGTTCCAATTCATCGGGCGGGTAGGCAAAGGTGTAGCATTGAGTCTCAACAATGCCTATGCCTCTATCACGTTTTGTCATATCTTTCTCTTATGCCGTTCATGTTTAAAATGGTTCAAACGGTTTAAACGGCTTAAACGGTTTGAACGGTTTAAGCGGTTTCTTTAGTTTCTCCGGTTTCTTCAGTTTCCCGACCATCGACTATCGACTGCCTCACCACTTTTACCGGCTTAAACGGCTTAAACGGCTTAAACGGCTTAAACGGTTTCTTTAGTTTCTCCGGTTTCTTCAGTTTCCCGACCATCGACTATCAACTGCCTCACCACTTTTACCGGCTTAAACGGCTTAAACGGTTTGAACGGTTTAAACGGTTTTCCTCAGCGCCTGGTCAATATCCTCCTTTATATCCTCCACATCTTCAAGACCGATGGACAGCCTGATGTAATCCTCAGTCACTCCCGTCTCCTCCTGTTCGGCCCTCGTTAACTGCTGATGGGTTGTAGAGGCGGGATGTATGACAAGACTCTTTGCATCACCGATATTGGCAAGGTGGGAAAGGAGCTTCACCGAATTGATGAATTTCTTTCCAGCCTCAAGACCGCCCTTGATGCCGAAGCCGACAAGGGAACCGTAGCCGCCTTGCAGGTACTTGACTGCCAGTGCATGGCCCGGATGATCCTCAAGACCGGGGTAGTTAACCCATGTAACGGCAGGGTGGTTTTTAAGGAATCGTGCAATTTCCAGGGCATTCTCAGAATGCTTTTTCTGCCTCAGCGGTAATGTCTCCAGACCCTGCAAGAAGAGAAAGGCATTAAAAGGACTTAAGGCAGGGCCTAAATCCCTGAGCAACTGGACCCGCACCTTGAGAATGAAGGCAACATTGCCGAGACCGGGAAAGTTGCCGAAGGTCTCCCAGAATTTAAGTCCGTGATAACTCGGATCAGGCTCGGTAAACTCAGGAAACTTGCCGTTGTTCCAGTTAAACTTGCCCGAGTCCACAATGACGCCGCCTATGGAAGTGCCGTGCCCCCCTACATACTTAGTCGCTGAAATAACAATGATATCCGCCCCGTAATCTATGGGCCTGGCGAGCCCCACGCCGACGGTATTATCGACGACTAAGGGAATGCCTGCATCGTGCGCTATTTTGGCAATCGCCTCAAAATCAGGTATGTCAAGCTTCGGGTTGCCGATGGTCTCTGCATAGATGGCCCTTGTGTTTTCCGTAATGGCCTTTCTGAATTCCTCAGGCTTTGCGGAGTCCACAAACTTTACGGACCGTCCCAGCTTCGGGAAGGTATAGTGGAAGAGCTCATATGTCCCGCCGTATAGGTTGTTTGCCGAGACTATTTCATCGCCTACCCGGGTAACGGCAAGTAATGCAAGGGTCTCCGCTGCCTGACCGGATGCGACTGCCAGGGCGCCTGTTCCACCCTCTATGGCTGCTATCCTCCTTTCGAAGATATCGTTTGTCGGGTTCATGATGCGGGTATAGATGTTCCCGAATTCCTTCAGGGCGAAGAGGTTTGCCGCATGTTCCGTATTGTTGAACACATATGATGTGGTCTGGTAAATAGGTACGGCCCGTGCGCCTGTTGCAGGGTCGGGGGTTTCCTGACCTGCATGAATTGCGAGTGTGTCAATCCTTCTTGCCGTCATAAAACGCCTCCTTGGCAAATTTCTTTTAAAAGGGGAAATTTTTCAGATGTGATACATCAATGCATCTTTTGTCGCCTTTTCTTTCTGTTGTTCTGCAAGGTTAGCCAGTGTGACGCTGTTCGTTGTCTCTTCAATCTTATTCCCTAACATCTTCCAGATATCCCTTGTGGCGCAGGTGTTTGTCTTGGTGCATGCGGCGGCATCCGAGACGCAATCAACGAGGATGCACGGTCCTTCAAGGGTGCTGAGGATCATGCTGAGCGTTATATTTCCGGGCGGCAAGCTGAGCAGGTAGCCGCCTTTTCGTCCTCGTACCGATTTGACAAGTCCTGCCCGGTGAAGCGATGAAAAAATGTGTTCAAGGTATTTTTCTGAAATACCCTGTCTTTTTGCAATGTCGGAAAGAAATACAGGGGTTGTTCCTTCACCATACGTTGCAAGATCTATAAGTGCCCTTAGCCCGTATCTGCCTTTTGTGGATATTTTCATTGGAATCTCCTACTATAATTATGGGAATAATATACTTTTATACCTTATAATTGTCAAGGGTTTTTTCGATCCATGACCGTACCGGACGGGAATGGTGCCGGAGGGAAGAACGTTGTCAGATTGCGGACTTACTGATTGACGATATTCCGCCACTCAGTCATAACAGGGTCATAGCCCTTACGTATCAGCATTGATTTTATCTCAGCAAGGCTTCGTTGGTCATGGACACTGAACTGACCGTCATCGTAGCTGCTTTTTTTATCGACGTATCCGCCGACGCGGGTTGAAGAGGCTGCAGACATCTTCGTAATGCCTAATTCGATAATCCGGTCCCTGAATTCAGGGTTTTCCCGGGTGGACATGCTGATCCCTGCATGGGGGAACAGCAATCTTGCAGCAGAAATGATCTTCACCATTGTCCGGTCTGAAACCTCAAAGTAAGAATGCTCATCGCCCGAAACACGGCGCAGCCTCGGGAAGGAAAGGCCAAATTCTATCCCTGAAAACCTTTTTTCAAGGAAACGGAGGTGCCTGAAAAGGTCTGTAACATCCTTTACCCAATCCGAAAGACCCAGGAGCACCCCCATTGAGATATGCCGTATGCCCGCACGGGCTATTCTTTCCGGCGCCTGAACACGATAATCGTAGTTCTTTTTCGGCCCTGCCGGATGGAGTTCATCATAGCGGCTCCGGTCGTATGTTTCCTGGTAGAGGGTAACCCCGTCGACACCGGCACGACACAAATCCCTGTATTCAACCGTTTCAAGAGGGTAAACCTCGATGGCAAGGTAGGGGAAATATGCCGCAGCAATGGTAATCGCCTCCCTGATATAGGATGGTGGTGAGTGATACCCCGATTCACCCGTCAGGATGAGGCAACTGCGAATGCCCGTTGCCGCCAGTGCTTTACATTCGCTCTCAATTTCATCAAATGTCAGCTTTTTTCTCTGAATACCGGCATGGGTTTGAAAACCGCAATAGACGCACTGATTCTGGCAGTAATTCGATATGTAGAGGGGGGCGAAAAGGCTTACAGCGCGGCCGAAATTTTGTTGTGTCAGCTCCCTTGCAGCCAGGGCCATCTCTTCCAACAGCCTTCGATCTTCAGAGCGGAAAACAAGATCAAGGTCATCCGGCTTCAAATGCAACAGGTCGATGGAAGAAATATTATTCATCGTATAAAAACCCTGTCAGCGGCGATGAGGCGCTCGCTATTCCCTGTTCGCGCCCCATTCCGGCAAGATAGGCCATTCTTCCCGCCTCGACCCCTTTTGCAAAGGCACGGGCCATCAAAACAGGGTCTTCTGCAACGGCTATGGCCGTATTGACCAGTACCGCATCGGCGCCGATCTCCATAGCCTCTGCAGCGTGAGAAGGACGGCCAATGCCTGCGTCAACAATGATGGGTACTTCGTCAATCTCCTCGATGAGCACCTCAATGAGTGTCCTCATCTTTAGTCCCTGATTGGAGCCGATAAGGGAACCCAAAGGCATGATGGCGGCGGCGCCGGCCTGTACCAGGGCTTTTCCTGCGTAGAGGTCGGGATGCATATAGGGGAGCACCACAAAACCTTCTGCTGCAAGAGTTTCTGTGGCTTTAATTGTCTCATGATTGTCGGGCAGGAGATACCTGCTGTCATTAATTACCTCTATTTTTACCCAGTTTCCGTACCCGGCCTCCCTGGCGATACGGGCAATCCGGACAGCCTCCAGGGCGTTTCTCGCTCCTGAAGTATTCACCATGAGGGTTATATTTTCCGGGATATAGGCAAGGATATTCTCCTCGGTCTGTTCAAGGTCTATTCGGCGAAGGGCCACCGTTACAATCTCTGTCCCTGATTGGATAATGGCTTGCTCCATAGCCTTTTTGCTGCCGAACTTACCTGTTCCCAGGAGGAACCGGCTCGAGAATTCCTTCCCTCCCAACATAAAGCGATCTTCCATATTTATCCTCCACCGACCAGGGATATAAATTCTACCCGGTCATCCTCATTGAGAATGGTCCCGGCCCAGAGTGCTTTCCTGATAACCGTTCCGTTCAATTCAATAATGGCCGATTCCGGGCTTATCTTACAAAAGAGAACAAGATCCCGGAGATCCGGCTTCTCCTTCACCTCTAAGGGTTTGCCGTTTACAATGATCCGCATTTGATCTTTTCCAGCAGCTTTATTGCGTCGGCATGGGCTCTGACCACGGCCACGGTTTTTGCCCCCGCAGCGAGAACTTCATCGATGTTTGTAAGGTCGATGCCGCCGATAGCAACGAAGGGTATGCTTAAGTGTTGAGCGGCTTCTCTCACGTATTCAAGACCTACGGCGGGCCTCCCCGGCTTCGTGGGAGTTTCGTACACAGGCCCGACGGATATATAGTCGGCGCCATCCTCTACAGCCTCTCTTGCCTGCTCCAGGTTATGGGTGGTTTTGCCGATGATCATCTTCTCGCCGACTATCTTTCCGGTTTCTTCGGTTGACGTATCCTGACCTATATGAACGCCGTCGGCCCCTGCCTTTACCGCAAGGACCGGGTTATCATTCAGGATAAAGATAAAAGGCCTTGCTTCTTTATAGGCAACAAGTTCCCGGGCCTTTTCGAGAATAGCCGGCTCGTCTCCCGATTTGTCCCGTAACTGTACGATGGCCGCACCGTTATCTACCGCCTTTTTCAGGATAGAAACGGAATCGGAAACAATATAAAGATCATGCGCAAACAGTATTTTTTTCATATCCGTTTTTCCTCTCCGTTTTTCAGTTTTGCAAAAGGTCTGACAGATTTTATATTATTATACCATATTTATGCATTGCATGCTAACCCCCGTTCTCGCTTCTTCGAATCCGCCGTTTCTTTTTATTGCTTTCCATATTAATCGCTTTCAACCGGAGTATGTTTTTAACCGGCAAACTCAGCGGTATGTTCATTTTCTATTGTTGTTTAAGTATAATACTTGATTTCCGCGGTTTTTTTAGTTTTTCACCAATTACCTACTGATATTATGGGGTAAATATACTATATTCCTTGCAAAAGTCAATCGGTTTATTCATATGCGAAATATGCCTGCACGATATTGTATCTTGCCGGCGGGATAATAGTCAACTAAGTCTATCATTTTAATATGGTTTAGTGTATACTATGCTCATGGAAAGAGAAAAATTGGAAAAACAATGTGGTTTCAGAGAATTGGATTATTCCTTTGAGAGTATTATGGCCCTTTTTGGTTGTAAAGGAGAGGAACTGGAAAAGCTCTACGAAGAGGCTGACCGGATAAGGCAAACCATTATGGGTAATGAAATATATATCCGGGGCATTATCGAATTTTCGAACAACTGTGCCAACGATTGCCTTTACTGCGGGATCAGGGCGTCGAATCATGCAGTGAACCGTTATACCATGACCCCCGAAGAGATACTTGCCGCTGCCCGCGCCATGATTTTCAGGCAGCAGACTACCGTTGTCCTTCAATCAGGGGAAACGCCAGGGGTAAATGACAGGGAAATCGGGAATATCATATCGAGGATCAAGGAGGAAACCCCCCTGGCTGTCACGGTTTCTGTGGGGAACAGGCCTTATGAAACCTATCGTTACTGGAAGGACTGCGGCATGGACCGGTATCTGCTCAGGTTTGAAACAAGTGACCCCGGATTATTCCGCAGGCTCCACCCCGATTGCACGCTCGAAGAAAGGCTGGCGTGCCTTTATGCACTAAAAGAACTGGGTGTACAGACCGGAAGCGGTTTCATGATAGGGCTCCCGGGTGAGACGCACGGCATCCTGGCAAGGAATATCCTCCTCTGCCGGGAACTTGACCTTGACATGATAGGGATCGGCCCTTTCATACCTCATCCGGATACGCCTCTCGGAAAAGAAAAGAATGCATATGAAGGGAACGAGGAGATGTTTTTCAAGGCCCTGGCCGTTCTCCGTATTTTCAATCCTGATGCCCACATACCTGCAACAACGGCCTATGATGCCGTTTTCCCCGAAGAGGGAAGGAATCTTGCCCTTCAAAGGGGCGCCAATGTATTCATGCCGAACGATACGCCCGTCAAGCACAGGAAGGACTATCTTCTCTACCCCGGTAAGCCGTGCGTTGATGAGGGCGCCGATCACTGTGCCGGTTGTGTGCTTATGAGGATCGAATCCCTCGGGAGGGATGTCGGGAAAGGGCCGGGTCATTCGATGAAGTTGCCGGCGCATAAAACGGCCTTGTTGAGGAAGACTTTACATGCATAAAATGTTTTGCCGGGAGATCGAATTGCCGGAATTTCCCTGCTTCATGATGCTTTATGAGAAATACTTATGATATAGAGAGGATATAAAAATGTGCATGGACAGTATCATTGAAAGGCTTAAAGAAAGGGCAATTAACACAAAAGATATCGGTTTCCGGGATGCCCTGGAACTATGTGAACTCGGAAAGGAAAACCCCTTCCTCCTTATGGCATATGCCGTGGAGATAAGGGAGCATTTTAAGGGTAAAAATGTGAATCTCTGCGGGATCGTCAATGCAAAATCCGGTATATGCCCGGAAAATTGTAAATTTTGTGCCCAGTCGGCACATTACTGCACCGATGCCCCCGTGTATTCCCTTATCGGCAGCGATGTAATGGTAGAGAAGGCAAAAGAAGCAAAGGGCGCCGGCGTCCATATGTTCGGGATCATAACGAGCGGGACGCGCATTGCCGATGAAGCCGAGTGGGAGCAGATCTACGATGCCGTAAAGGGCATAAAAGGATTAGGGATAGAGCCGTGTGTTTCCCTCGGCATGATTGACAGGGAAAGGGCATTGAAATTGAAAAACACAGGCCTGTTCCGTTACCACCATAACCTTGAGACGGCAAGAAGCTTTTTCGATAATATCTGTTCCACCCATGAATACGAAGAGGATATAAATACGGTAAAAGCCGCAAAAGAGGCAGGCCTGTCCACATGCTCCGGGGGGATTATAGGTCTTGGAGAAACCATGGAGCAGCGGATAGAACTGGCAATGACATTGAAAGAACTCGATGTGGACTGTGTTCCGGTAAATATCCTGAACCCGAGACCCGGCACACCCCTTGAGAATGTTCCGCAGCTTTCCCCGGTTGAAATCCTGATCACGATAGCAATATACAGGTTTATCCTTTCCGATAAGGATATAAAACTCTGCGGGGGCAAGGAAAGAAACTTAAGACAGCTCCTGCCCCTCGGGATTGTGGCGGGTTGCAATTCCCTCATGACCGGTGATTATTTAACCACCCCGGGAAGAGACCCGGAGCTTGATAAAGAAATGATAAAAGATCTCGGGCTTAATGCGGTTTTTAAATAATGAATTGAGTGATGTCCATATTTCGTGTATCATATGTGCTGAAAATATTAATAAGGGGTTAAGCCATGTGGGAATATACAGATAAGGTAAGAGAGCATTTCCTGAATCCGAGAAATGTCGGTGAGATCGAAGACCCCGACGGGGTGGCTGAAGTCGGTTCCATTGCATGCGGCGACGCGCTTAAGCTTGCATTCAAGCTCGATGAGAACAAGCGCATCAAGGATGCGAGGTTCAAGACCTTCGGATGCGCCAGTGCCATTGCTTCCGCGTCGGCCCTCACCGAGATGTTGAAGGGTAAGACTGTAGAGGAGGCAATGGCAATTACCAACAAGGATATCGCAGACTACCTGGGAGGGTTGCCGCCTGAAAAGATGCACTGCTCGGTCCTCGGCCAGGAGGCGCTCGAGAAGGCTATTGAGAATTACCGTGGTGTGAGCTACAAGAAGCCGGAGGAGGAGATTGTCTGTGTGTGTTTCGGTGTAACCGACGGAGAGATCGAACGCGCCATCAAACAGAACCACCTCGCCACCATTGAAGAGGTGACAAACTACACGAAGGCAGGCGGCGGCTGCAAGAGCTGCCACGAAAAGATACAGGCCATTATCGACAGGGTTTATGCTGCGGAGAAGCCCGATAACCAGCCCGTTGCAAGGCCGAAACTTTCAAACATCCAGAAGATACGGATGATCGAAGAGACGATTGAAAGTGAAATCCGCCCATCGCTCAAGCATGACGGAGGGGACGTTGAGCTTGTTGACGTTGTGGGCAACAGGGTACTCGTGGCTACGCGGGGCGCCTGCGCAACATGCCAGGCATCACAGGCAACCCTCAAAGGGTTTGTGGAATGGAAGCTGAAAGAGCTTGTCTCTCCTGAGCTCGTTGTCGAGGAGGTGGCGCCGTGAAAACAATCTACCTCGACAACAATGCCACAACAATGGTAGCTCCGGAGGTTCTTGATGAGATGCTCCCCTATTTCAGCCGGTTTTATGGAAATCCTTCAAGCATGCACAGATTCGGTGGACAGGTTGCAAAAAAATTGAGTGAGGCCCGTGAAAAGGTAGCAACGGCGATCGGCGCCGAACCCGACGAGATCATCTTTACGAGTTGTGGAACGGAAAGCGACAATACGGCAATCCTCTCTGCCCTTGCCGTTAATCCTGAAAAACGGCACATCATTACGACCAGGGTCGAGCACCCTGCAGTAAAGACCTTATGTGAACATCTTGCAGAAAAAGGCTATCTGATAACTGCCCTTGAAGTGGATAGCGACGGCAATCTCAATATGGATCAATATGAAAAGAGCCTTTCTTCCGATACGGCCGTAGTGAGCATCATGTGGGCAAACAACGAAACGGGCGTCATCTTTCCTGTTGAAAGGGCCGCCCGGATTGCCCATGAAAAAGGTATACTTTTCCATACGGATGCGGTCCAGGCAATAGGAAAAATACCGATCGCCATGAGAGATAATACTATTCATATGCTTTCATTTTCAGGACATAAACTGCATGCCCAAAAAGGCATAGGCGTGTTGTATATCCGGAGAGGTACACGGTTTTCGCCTTACCTGATAGGAGGCCACCAGGAAAAAGGGCGTCGGGGCGGCACAGAAAATATACCGGCTATCATAGGCCTCGGCAAGGCCTGCGAACTGGCCGGGCAGAATCTGACGGAAGAGAATTCCCGTGTCAGGGGGCTTCGTGACAGGCTTGAAAATGAGATCTTCAAGCAAATTCCGAATGTGAAGGTGAACGGGGGAAGAGCACCCCGCCTTCCGAATACATCCAATATCAGCTTCGAATTCGTTGAGGGTGAAAGCATCCTCCTTTTAATGGACCAGTACGGTATCTGCGCATCTTCAGGGTCGGCATGTACATCGGGTTCGCTCCAGCCTTCCCATGTGCTCCGGGCTATGGGGGTACCCTATACGATGGCGCACGGGTCGATACGCTTCAGTCTCAGTATTTACAATACAGAAGACGAGATCGATTTTGTGATTGATACCCTGCCTCCTATCATTGAAAAGCTCAGGCAGATGTCTCCCTATTGGGGTTCTGCTCAAACTGCCTGTAAGACGTGAGCCCAAGTAAAGCGGATAGCGGATAGCGTAGAGAATCCAAGGGAAACAGCCCACACAGCAGTCGACAGTCGACAGTCGGCAGCCGAGAGGAAACAGCACGCACGGCGTGCGAGAAGGGGAGGCCGGGTACCCGCTTGCGGGTGGAGCTCTGCTGGTGGAGGGGGCGACGCAAGCCCCGGTAGGCGAAATTCTCAGCACGCACGGCGTGCGAGAAGGGGAGGCTCCGACAGCTCTGCTGGTGGAGGGGGCGACGCAAGCCCCGGTAAAGGAAAACAAAATAGATTTATCTCTCGCAGAGAACGCAGAGTTTTTTATATTATTTTTGCCATGAATTATGAGACTGCTTGATTCATGGCAATTCCATGGCCTGATTTTATTGACTTCTCTTAAAATCAGGCCGGAAACAAAAGATTCTCTCTGCGAACCCTGTGGTCTCGAACGACCGAAGGGAGTGGGCGAGAGAAAAGAATTTGGATGTATTTTGACAAAACCCCGGAATGAGCAAGGAGAAAGAATATGGAAAGAGATGGCGAAATACAGGACAAATGCAGAAAAGATATCACGGCGATCTTTGATTTTCGTTCACAGATACCGGCAAATATCGAAAATATCATTCGCCTGCACAATGAGAACGGCCGCTTTAACCACATCGGTCCTGAGCCGATCCCTTCACGGGAAGCTGTTGTCGATATTATCGGCAGGGCATTCGGAATCATCTACCCCGGGTATTTTACGTCTGAACGTCTCGACGAGGTAAACGTCCGTTACTATTTCGGACAACAGTCAATGGAACTCTTCGAAGTGCTCTCGGAGCAGATCGCCTTTGCAATACGGCACGATTGCATCCGTTTCAACCAGCCATGTGTACAATGCGAGGAACGGGGGCAGGAAACAGCCCTCAAGTTTCTTTCGGCGATACCCGATTTACAGGAAACATTGTCGAAAGACGTCCGTGCTGCCTATGAAGGCGATCCCGCTTCCCGGCACCACGACGAGGTTATCTTTTGTTATCCCGGGCTCTTTGCCGTATCTGTCTATCGTATTGCCCACTGGCTCCACCGGCAGGGCGTCCCCCTCATCCCCAGGATCATGACGGAATATGCCCACAGCCGCACCGGCATTGATATCCATCCCGGCGTGGTAATCGGGGAGAGCTTCTTTATCGATCACGGCACCGGCGTTGTTATCGGAGAAACAACGACGATCGGAAACCGCGTCCGCATTTATCAGGGCGTGACCCTGGGCGCCCTTTCTTTGAGTAAGGATGAATGCATATCACTGAGAAATAAGAAACGTCATCCCGATATCGAAGATGATGTCGTCATCTATGCAAACGCCACGATACTCGGAGGGCATACGGTCATCGGCGCCCGTTCTGTCATCGGGGGCAACGTATGGCTCACCGAGTCGATCCCTCCCGATACAGAGGTGTTCCTGGAAAAGCCTGAGCTTGTTATCAAAAATAAACATCAAAATAGTTAGTAAAACGCATCTTACCCGGGCAGACATACAATCATCCGCCCTTTTTATCCCGGATTTTCCATCAGGATGGGCACCGTTTCGAATGGCGTATCCGGGGTTAGCGATAAAGCATGTGTAAGGGACAACTGTTGACGGGTGTCAATGAGAGCTCACTGAATGTCGGGCCTCCGGTTACCTGTTTGTTGCTATCTGCCGGATCATTGCCGGGCCTTCTGAGTCGGATCGTGCAGCAACGACGGACGGTACCGAGAAGGAACCGAGCGTGTCGCTGATGGAGAGCGTTGTCATGCCCGAATCCTTACGTCCGGTGAAGGGAAGCATATCCGGCCCGCGCTGGCACTTGCAGTTAAGATTGATGCGGCATACCTGGTTTTCGAGGTATCCGGCCAGTTTGGCGATTTTATCGGGGTTTCGGCCAAAAAGGCTTACCTGCTGTCCATAGTCTGAAGCGACGACGAAATCGAGAAACTCCTCGTAATCGCCATAAGGGCAAACAGGCACCACCGGGCCGAACTGCTCCTTCCTGTATAGTTCCGCGGTCCTGGCCACCGGATAGACGATTGCAGGGAAGAAGAGGGTGCCGCAGGCAGTTCCTCCGTTTCTATTCACGACGGATCCCCCTTTTGCAACGGCGTCATCAACGTAGGCGGTCATGGATCTGACCTTCCCGAATTCCGGCAGCGGGGTGAGCTTCACGCCTTTGTGCCACGGCATGCCTATGGACAGCGCATTGACGGCGCCGCAGAACTCCTTCAGGAACTCGTCTGCTACGGATTCATGGACGAACAGGATCTTCAATGCCGTGCAGCGCTGCCCGTTAAAGCCCAAAGCGCCCACAACACATTCCCTTACCGCCCTGGCCATGTCGGCATCCGCCATGATCAACGCCGAGTTTTTGGCCTCCAAAGACAGGATAGAGCGCAGGCGAAAGAGCCTCGGGTGCTGTTGCACGAGAGCGGCGGCGCCGCCCGCCGAGCCAATGAAGGAAAAAACGTCGATGTGTCCGGTTCGCATGAGTACGCTCATATTATCTGCGCCGTTATCAGCACCGTAAACGAAGTTGATGACCCCCGGCGGAAAGCAATCTGCCAGCGGCTGGAAAAGGAGTTGATGTAAAATCACACCGAACTTGGGGGCTTTCACGATCGTTGTGTTCCCCATGAGAAGGGCGGGTATAAGCATTGTGTAAGTCTCGTAAAGAGGGTTGTTGAAGGGTCCCATCAACAGGCACACGCCTACCGGGGCGGATCCGACTCTGGCGACCATATCGCCGCGTTGGCGGAAGGATGTTCCAATACGATCGGCGTTTTTCAACACCTCAACCGTTAGTCCGATATAATCTACGGTACGGTCAAATTCCGCACGGCTTTCCTCCAGGTTTTTACCTATTTCCCACATCAGTAGTTTTATGATCTCTTCCCTCGATTTCAGCATTAAGGCAACAAATGCCTCGACAGCCTCAATACGCGCCGCGAAACTCATCTGCGGCCAATCTCCGCGCCCATTATTCCAGGCCCGCCGGGCTGCATCCAGAGCCGCCAGGGTGGTTGATTCATTCATAGCGGGTACCTGACCTATAATCGGCCTTTTGATCACGTTGCTTTGTTTCAGGCAAATGGGGGAATATACGGCAGCGAGCGGTCCGTCCCATGAACGGACTTTCCCGTCGAGTAAATAGCAGGGGGTATAGTTGCTTGCGCTGAGACGGAAATCTTCCGGGATTTCATCCGGAGAAGGGAACGCGTCTTTCAGCCGTTGTGCCATGTCTTCATGCAAAATATTGTTCATAGTATTTTCCTGACTGGTTTTGGAACCCGTAAAACACCCGGAAGGGTCAACAGCCGGTGTTCCCACCCCCTTCTCCTGCGGCGCCGGGCATCGTCTTCATGCTTTGTCATATAGCCTTTGATAATACCTGAAAGAGAGACAAAATGGAAGGGATAAACGGAATGCTCACCCCTTCCACCTTTCACTGCTCCTCCGGTTTCTTCAGTTTCCCCGGTTTTTTCGGTTTCTTTTGTTTCTTTAGTTTATTTAGTTTCTTTTGTTTCCCGACCATCGACCATCGACCATCGACCATCGACCGCTTCTCCGGTTTCTGATTATTCTATTGACATTATACAATAAATGTAATATACAATTATTGTAAATAACAACATACTGTCAGGGGGAAACAAGCATGAATCTTGAAATGATCCGGAATTTCCGGGAAAAATTACGGCAGCTGGAAAGAGAGATCGGATGGCAGCTTAAAAGCGATACCGAATGCTGCGGTGTTACACTTGTGCAGTGCCACATTATGGTGGAGATCGGCAATGCCGGTGAAACGTCCGTAATCGACCTTGCCACTGTCCTTGGGCTCGATACCAGCACTTTGAGCAGACATATCAATGGAATGGTCAATGTCGGCCTTTTAAACAGAGTCCTGAACCCGAAAGACCGGCGGTATGTGTCAATAACCCTGACCGAACAGGGACACAAGGTTTATCAATATATTGAAGACATATGCAATTCAAAATATGCAAAGGTCTTTGACTTTATCCCGCGGGAAAAGCATCAGCAGGTCCTGGAAGGTTTTAATTTGCTTGTGGATGCCATTGTCGAAGTAAAAAAGACGGAGGCCGATTTCGGCTGCTGTCAGGACAGCCCTTTCGAAAAGGGCAAGGAGACTGACTATGTCGGTTGAAAATAAATCAAGCCCGTGCTGCAGAGGGCAAACTCCTGTAGTTTTGAAGGCACAACCGTCCTGCGAGGCGCAAACTCCTGTAGCTTCGAAGACACAACCGTGCTGCAGCGGCAGGAAGACGGGCAACGCGGAGTTCCCGTTATACAACCCGACTCCTGAATCCGGATCTGTAAATCCGGGACAGGCTTTTCCGGACCTCCTCCAACAGCCTTACTGGATCAGGGGGTTTGTCGACACGGCGGCGGGCCGGATTCCGCTCGTTGACACGTCCCTGATATTCCGGGATATTACAGGCGGCTGGAAGGCACGGTGGGGGATCAATCGCATGGACTATAAGATTACGCCCGGGCTTTACGGTGTCGGAAGCCCTGACGATACATCCCCGGTGCTGGTCACTGCAAACTACAAAATGAGCTTTGACAGTCTCAGAAAAGAGCTATCCGGCATTAATGCCTGGATCATGGTCATCGACACCAAAGGAATTAACGTCTGGTGCGCGGCAGGCAAAGGCACTTTCGGCACCGTGGAGATTGTAAAGCGCATTAACGCGGTCGGACTTTCCCGGATCGTTTCTCATCGCACGATCATACTTCCCCAACTGGGTGCGCCCGGGGTGGCGGCCCACGAAGTGCAAAAACAATCAGGTTTTAAGGTGGTTTACGGACCCGTCAGGGCTCGCGACATCAAGGAATTCCTTAAGCCCGGCATGAAGGCAGATAGAGCTATGAGGACCGTGGAGTTCGGATTCCTCGATAGGCTTTCCCTGACGCCCATTGAGGTCGTCCATACCCTGAAACCGCTGGCGATAATCGCTGCCGCCCTTTTCGTTGCTCGCATAGTGGGACTGTTCACCGTCTCTTTTTCCCATCTCTACCCGTTCATCGGGGCAATCCTGCTCGGTGCGGTGGTATGCCCGGCCCTGCTGCCGTGGATTCCGGGACGCGCCTTTGCCTTGAAGGGTTGGCTTGCGGGCCTCCTCTGGACCATAGCGGTCCTTTATTTGAACGGCATCTTTTTCAAGCCCCATGCATTATTTAACGGTGCGGCACTGCTTCTGGTGTTGCCGTCGATACCGGCCTTCCTGACAATGAACTTTACCGGCGCCTCGACCTATACCTCTCTCTCCGGGGTAAAAAGGGAGATGAAGTTCGCCATGCCGGCCATCATTGTCTCCGCGTCGGCAGGCATAGGGCTGTGGGTAGTCGGGCTTTTTACATAGTTATGATCGGGAGGATTTGATATGAAACACCGTTACCTTAAGAATGTGGCAACCCTGCAAGTGGATGAAAGCAAATGTGTCGGCTGCGGGGTGTGTACAGAGGTATGCCCTCATGAAGTGCTGGAACTGTCCATGAAGAAAGTTCAGATCCGCGACAGGGATGCCTGTATGGAATGCGGCGCCTGCGCCATGAATTGTTCCTTCGGCGCCATAACGGTCAAGGCGGGCGTCGGATGTGCATACGCCATCATCAAAGGCAGCTTGACCGGCAGCGAACCTACCTGCGACTGTTGCAGCGGGAAGCCCTGCTGACGAGCGGTGGATGGGTAATTTCCCGCTACGGCGGAATGGAAATGAATAATGACAAGGTTTTTCCTTAAAAACTTCTATAATACCGGTATTCGTTCTCTTTTCATCGGGACTCTGTGTTTCGACAGTGAACCCTGTCTGAAAAGAAACGCTCATTTCATGCCTGCCCGGATAATTTAGGAATACCGGACGGAAAGATATTCCTGTGACTGCATTTTTATAAAATTTGTATTTGACTTCCATTCATATTTCGATTATCATACTATTCCTATAGACAATATAGTTGAATAATATTCAACCGGGATTGATGATGAAGCAGGCATTGAAGAATAAAGTCAGGATCGAGACACATCTTGCCCATGCAGGGACACACTGGGACGACAGGATCGGATCTGTCTCCATGCCGGTCTATCAGACGAGCACCTTCAGACATTCCGCACTGGGGCAGAGCACCGGTTTTGATTATTCCAGGAGCGGCAATCCCAACAGGCAGGTGCTGGAAGAACTTATGGCCGCCTTTGAAGGCGGCGCCAGAGGACTTGCCTTTTCATCGGGGATGGCGGCCATAGACTGTCTTATGCGGATATTTAAGCCCGGCGATGAACTGATCGTGAGCGAAGATCCTTACGGAGGCACCTTCCGTTTATTTGAAAAGGTCTATCGCCCGCTCGGCATCGAAGCGATCTATGTCGATACATCGAAAAGAGAGGCTGTTGCAAGCGCGATAACAAAACGTACCCGTGCTGTATTTATAGAAAGCCCCACAAACCCCCTGCAGCGGATCGCCGATATCCCTGCAATCTGTGAGCTGGCCGGGGATAAAGGTATACGTTGTATAGTCGACAACACATTCCTGACACCATACTTTCAGCGCCCGCTGGAGCTGGGCGCAGATATTGCGCTCTACAGCGCCACAAAATATCTTTCCGGGCACAATGATGTGCTTCTCGGTTTCATCATTACAAAAGAGAAAGATCTGGGTGAAGAACTCTATTTTTATCAAAATGCGGTTGGGGCTGTCCCCGGACCGTGGGATTGCTGGCTGACGCTCAGGGGGATCAAGACGTTGCCGCTACGGATGAAAAGACAGGAGGAGAATGCGGGAAAGATCGCGGCATGGCTCACAACACACAAGAGGGTCAGAAAAGTATACTATCCCGGCCTCAAGGAACACCCCGGCCACGAACTGCTTGGAAGGCAATCAAAGGGCTTCGGCGCCATGATCTCATTCGAGGTAGACGATCTGGAGATCGTCTCCAGGGTGCTCTCGCACGTTACGGTTTTTCTCTTCGCAGAGAGCCTGGGGGGCGTAGAGTCACTGATTACATATCCGGCCGTACAGACCCATGCCGATATAGACCGGCCGATCAGAGAGCGTATCGGAATAAACGACAGGTTGCTCAGGTTATCTGTGGGTATTGAAGATGTTGATGATCTCATCGATGACCTTGCGCGAGCCCTCGAATAATAAAAACCCCCGGAAACAAGGAGTGGAACATGGATTATAAAACAAAAATCTTGCATACCGGTAAAGACAGGGACCCCTATACCGGGGCATCGAGCATCCCTATCTACCAAGTCTCGACATTTGCACAGGATGATCCCGTTGAATTCGGTCCTTATGAATACGGGCGGGGAACAAATCCCACACGCGAAGCCCTTGAGCACACCATAGCGCTCCTCGAAGGCGGATCGGCAGGATTTGCCTTTGCGTCCGGCATGGCAGCCATATCGTCGGTGCTCCTCCTCTTCGAACCCGGTGACCATATCGTCGTTGCGGAGAATGTCTACGGCGGCACCTACCGCGTGCTGACAACCATATTCCGGCGCTGGGGACTGAAGCATACCTTTGTGGATATGACGGATCCCGGAAAGATCGAGGCTGCAATCCTGTCCGGGACAAAGGCGATCTTCGCCGAAACACCCTCCAACCCCCTTCTGAAGATTACGGACCTCGCCGCTGTCGCTCAGATCGCGAGGAAACGGGGATTACTTACGATAATAGATAATACTTTTATGAGTCCATACCTTCAGCGACCCATAGAATTCGGTTTCGATATCGTTATCCACAGCGCGACGAAGTTCATCGGCGGTCATAGCGATGTCATTGCCGGCCTTGTCGTGACAAAGGGCGCCGGCTGGGACAACCGGTTAAAATCGGTACAGGTCCATTTCGGCGCAATCCTCGGGCCGCAGGATTCATGGCTTCTCCTGCGAGGCATTAAAACATTGTCCGCACGTATGGATATCCAACAGAAAAGCGCTGAAACCATTGCCCGGTGGCTTGCAAAACGCAAAGACGTGAAAAAGGTCTATTACCCAACGCTGGCAGCGCATCCCGGCAGGGATATACATATGAGGCAGGCTTCGGGCGGAGGCGCTGTTGTCTCCTTTGAACTTGAGAATGGAGAAATCGCGAAAAAGGTACTGCGCAATGTCAAACTTCCCCTCATGGCAGTAAGCCTGGGCGGGGTTGAGAGCATCCTGTCTTACCCGGCCACTATGTCGCATGCCTCCATGCCGCTGGAAGAACGGTACGCGCGGGGCATTACCGACGGCCTGCTCCGTTTCTCCGTCGGTCTCGAAGACCCGAAAGACCTCTGCAACGATTTGAAGCAGGCGCTGGATGCAGCATATTCAGGCATTTAAAAAAAAAGATTTTTTCCGACAGCTCTTATTCGCCGTCAGGTTTCCCGCGCAGACCGGTTAAAAAACGATTGCAAAGCCCTTCATTTATAGAATTTATGAATTGAAGTTTTTTCCGGATGACTTCGCGTGCTTGGTCTTGACATTATGGAGACCATTCAGTTAGTATTTCCGAGATAAAAAATAGAAGGTTATGAACTCGTGCGCAGAATATCACATATTTTTATTCCATTAGGCTGAGAAACATACCGGAAGCCCGGGCGGTTTCCCGTTGTGACCGTGTCCGCAGTTTCTCCGCCTTAATCCTCAAGCTGCCTCCAAGGGATCCGGTGCGGAAATCCGCGGCCGGATTTTTTTGTTTCGGGAGGTTTTCATGCCAAATTATACGCAAATGTGGCCGGATATGGGCCCTTACCTCAAGGCCCACGAAGCGTTCCTTTTCATCCCGGGCTGCGCCTGTCAGGTTTCAAGGGAGGTGTAAAGATGAAAGGTGAGAAGCAAGAGATTTCCCCGGACAGTCAGGCCGGATTAGGCCAATTGATGCGCGAGAAGCTGGATGCGGTTTCGGGCGCCTGCATCAGGTGTGATCTCTGTCAAAAAGAGTGCGCGTTCTTGAAAAGATATGGGAAACCGAAAGACATTGCGGATCGCTATGACCCCACGCAAAAAGAAGATCAGGGGATGCCGTTCGAATGCAGTCTCTGCGGGCTCTGCACTGCCGTCTGTCCTAAAGGCGTTGATCCTGCCGAACTCTTTTTTCAAATGCGGGCGGAGACAGTGAGGCGCGGCGGGGGAGATTTCCCGGAACACAACGTGTTGAAAGGCTATGAACAGCGGGGGACGTCCCGTGCCTATTCCTACTATGGACTCCCGGAAAGCTGTGATACGGTCTTTTTCCCCGGCTGCACACTATCGGGCACCAGGTCCGAAAAGGTCATCCTTTCGTACCTGAAACTGCAGGAGAAGATTCCTTCTCTCGGCATCGTACTCGACTGTTGTATGAAGCCTTCCCATGATCTGGGCAGGGAGGAGCACTTCACTGCCATGTTCCGGGAGATGAGCAACTACCTTGTGGGGCACGGCATCAAAAACGTTCTCGTGGCCTGCCCCAATTGTTACAAGGTGTTTGTCCGGCATGGAACAGGCCTTTCAACGAAGACTATTTACGAAGTCCTCGCTGAGGACGGCACTGAGGGAAAAGGCGGAGTGCCGGACAAGGTGACCATCCACGATCCTTGTGCGGTCAGGTTTGAGGTCGGCATACACGAGTCGGTGAGGAAGCTTATCGGAAAACAGGGATACGCGGTAGAAGAGATGGCCCATTCCGGTCGGCGGACCCTTTGCTGCGGCGAGGGCGGGGCCGTAGGCGCTATTGTCCCCGGTCTCGCAGCGAACTGGGGGAGGCTTCGTCAGGAGGAGGGCGCCGGAAGGAAGATCATCACCTATTGTGCAGGTTGTGCGAACAAACTTTCCCGTCTTGCTCCCACCGTACATGTTCTCGATACCCTTTGGGGAGGTGAGGCAGGAAAGGCAAAGGTCGCAAAGCCTCCGTTCACGTATTGGAAACGGCTGAGGATGAAGAAATGGTTCAAGAAGCATGTTCCTGCGGCAATCACCCGGGAGCGGACATTCACCGGGGTATATGAGCAGAAGAAAGGCGCGATGGCCAGGTTCATCATTTTCCTGCTCTTCCTTGCGGCCGTCATTGTGATGGTCAAGACCTCGGGTGTTTCCCGGTATCTGGAACAACAAACGCTCAGGACCTGGATCGGGAGCTATGGCTCTCTGGCGCCGATTATTTACATGCTCGTTTATGCCGTTGCCCCCGCCTTCTTTCTCCCGGGCCTTCCCATCACTATCGTCGGCGGCATCCTCTTCGGGCCCTTGTGGGGGGTAGTCTATACAATAGCGGGCTCCACCGCGGGCGCTTGTGTGGCATTTCTTGTTTCCCGGTACCTCGCACGGGAATGGATCGCGGGGAAGCTTAAAAGCCCTCGCTGGAGAAGGCTTGATGAAGGGGTAGAGAGGCATGGATGGAAGGTGGTCGCCTTCACCCGCCTCATCCCTCTTTTCCCGTTCAACCTTCTCAACTACGCCTTCGGCCTTACAAAGATAGGGTTCCGGCAATATGCGGTTACCACCTTTTTTTGCATGCTTCCTGCGTGCATTGCCTTCATCGTTTTCTCGAGTTCCCTCCTCGATCTTATCCGGGGGAGGATTTCTCTGACCTCCGTCATCGGTCTTGTCCTTATTGTTCTTGTTTCATTATTCCCGCTTTTTTATCGGCGGTACAAGGCCAAACGTGGGGAGGAGGACCCGGTATGAGTTGGTGCGTAAATGCCACAATGCAAGGCCTAATCAATATTATCCGGAGGAATCACATGAAGAAGCATCTGTTTGTTTTCTTCTTTGCCTTGAGAAAACGATCGGCTGCACTTGTCCTGTTCCTGCTTTGTTCTCTGGGAACGGCGAATACCGTCTGGATATGTAACGCCGCAGCGAACCGGAGAAGAAACAGGGGAAATTATCATCCTGCGACCGGTCAGATAAATGTTCGGGACTCGCAATATGGCCCGGAAAGGAGGTATAATGGGTGAATATTATGAGAAAAAAGACCTCGATGATTTTGTAAATATCGGGGAATATGCTCCGGAATCGGGAAAAAGGTTTTTTGACTATTACGGTGAGGTCATGAAAGCGGGCAGTCTGAGCGAAAGGGAAAAGGCCCTTATTGCGCTCGTTGTGGCCTCAACCCAGAAGTGTCCTTACTGTATTGACGCTTACACCAACCGGTGCCTTTCATTGGGCATCTCAAGGGGGGAGATGATGGAGGCCGTCCATGTGGGGGCTGCCATGGCAGCAGGAATTGTCCTGGCCCATTCCACACAGATGAGAAAGATCATCAAGAAGAAGGAGATGTAGAATTTGGATATCCCGAAAGTTGCACCCTCATTCATGCGGAGGATTCGAGAACCCCTCAGGGCGGCAGGAATCGACGTTCTTCAGATTAATGTCGGATACAGGTGTACCCAGGAGTGCAGGCACTGCCACGTTAAGGCTGGGCCTCAAAGGTCTGAAATCATGCCCTGGGAGGTGATGGAACAATGTTTGCAAGTTCTGAGGAGCTATTCCATACCCACTATTGATATAACCGGAGGCAGCCCTGAACTGCACCCCCAATTCTCCCGGTTCCTTCAGGGATGTGCCGATTTGAAGCGCCGCGTCGTTGTAAGAAGCAACGGCATCGTCCTTCTTGAGAAGGAATATGAGAACCTGCTTGATCTTTATACGACTTGTAAGATCGAAGTTGTTCTTTCTTTGCCGCACATCGATTGCCGGGCAACCGATCGGCAGAGGGGGGATGGGGTGTTTGCCGGGTTGATCGAGGTCATGCGCCGGCTCAATGCGAGGGGCTACGGACAGGATGGGAGCAACCTCCTTTTGGACCTCGTCCACAATCCGGTGGGCGCCTATATTCCCGGTTCCCAGACCGGCATGGAATCGCACTACCGGCAGAGTTTGCGTGAACGATACGGCGTCAGATTCAACCATCTGTTCTGTATTACCAACATGCCGATTGGCCGGTATCTGCACTATTTACTGGAAACGGACAACTACGAAGAATACATGGCAACCTTGATCAATGCGTTCAACCCGGCAAGCCTCAGAAGGGTAATGTGCAAGTCCACCGTATCCGTCGGTTGGGACGGAAAGCTCTACGACTGCGATTTTAATCAGATGCTGGATATGTCCATAGACAACGGTGCGCCCAGTCACATCTCCTCCTTTGACATGGACCGGTTAGTTGCCCGTCAGATAGCGGTCGGCGATCACTGTTACGGTTGCACCGCCGGCGCCGGCAGCTCCTGCCAGGGGCAGATGGTATGAAAAAGAGGTAAACCCGGACGACATCCCGTTCAAGGGCTCTGACCGACTCTTTCAGGTCCTCGAATTTTCTTTTGAGCCCTTGTTCTATTTACACGCGATCGCTTCAATCTCCACGGAAACGCCTTTTGGAAGTGCGGATACCTGAATGGTGGAGCGGGCAGGGAAATCACCGCTGAAAAAAGATTCATAGACCCTGTTTACCCCGGAAAAAGCTGAGAGGTCTGTCAAAAAAATCGTTGTCTTTACAATATCGGCCATAGTGAAACCGCCTGCGATAATAACGGCCTTCAGATTTTCCATGACCTGTGCGGCCTGCAACTCGGGCGGGCCTTCAATGGTCTCCCCGGTTTCCGGGACTATGGGAATCTGTCCCGAACAGAACAGCATTTCGCCGGCTCTTACTTTAACTGCCTGCGAATAGGGGCCAATTGCCCCGGGCGCCTCATTTGTGGCAATAATCTCTTTCATGTGTTGTGACTCCTTACTTTGATGAGTTCTGCTACGATGCTCATGGCGATTTCCTGCGGTGTTTCAGCGCCGATGTCGATGCCTATAGGGGCATGGACGGCTTTGAGAAGCTTTCTATCGAACCCCTTTTTCTCGAGGTTGTCGTATATGATCTTTACCTTTCTTTTGCTCCCGATCATCCCGACATAACGTAAGGGTTTCTTTAATACCTCCTCAAGAACAAGGGCATCGTGTTTGTGCCCCCGTGTCACTATGACGGCATACCCGTTGCAATAGGGTCCTGTTTTCCCGAGTGCTGTCCTGAAGTCTTCCGGGATGACCTCGTCCGCTTCCGGAAAACGTTCCCTGTTTGCAAAGCTTGCCCTGTCGTCAATCACAGTCACATGGAAATCAACCATTTTGGCTGCCCTTGAGATATACTGTGATATGTGACCTGCGCCGTATATAAAGAGTTTCGGAGAAGATATGACCGGTTCGATGAGAAAACCATCCGTAAGGGACGGCTTCTTTTCGGAAAAATACTTCCCTGTTTCCCCGGAAGGTATTGGTACAGGATCGCCGATCACCTCGCCGTTCTTAAGGATCAAGGACTTTGAACGGGAGAGGCCGGATATGCTTGTGACCATGAAAGCCTGTTTGCTCTCGCTGATGCAGCGAAGAACCCCCGCGTATATCTCTTTGTGGTTCCCTGTTACCGGTTCGATAAGGATGTCAATATTTCCGCCGCATATCATCCCCTCATCTTCGACTTGGGTGCCGCTCAAAGAATAGTGGAGTATTTTTATTGTCCCGCTTTTGATAAGAGACCTTGCATGGCGCCATATTTCTGCTTCCATGCAGCCTCCGCCGATCGATCCGAATATCTTTCCATCATCACCAATGAACACTTTCGCTCCGGCATCGCGGGGCGTAGCGCCGACATGGGAAATAATGGTAGCAAGGGCGCCTTGTTTCCCATGCATCAGGTAATCATTGATCGCGTCAAAGGGTTCCATCGGTATTTATCGGCCGGCTTAAATGGGAACATCAGACGCAACGGCCCCATCCATACCGTTCAGGATTCCCTCAAACAATGGCGTTGAAAGGTAGCGTTCACCGGCATCCGGCAGGATAACAACGATTGTCTTTCCTGCGCTTGCCGGCTCATGGGCAATCCGTACCGCCACATGAGCGGCAGCACCGCATGATACGCCGCTTAAGATGCCTTCTTCCCGTGCCAGGCGGCGGGCCATTTCCATAGCCTCGTCATTGCTGACGGTCTCGATCCTGTCAATGAGGGAGAGGTCAAGCACCTTCGGCACAAAACCGGCGCCGATACCCTGAATCTTGTGTGGACCGGGCTTCGGTTCCTCACCCTTCCTCGTCTGGGTAAGTATTGGTGAATGGATCGGTTCTACGGCAACGGAGATGATCTTTTTACCTTTTGTGTTCTTGAAGTAACGGCTCACACCGGTAATCGTCCCACCGGTTCCGACACCTGCCACGAAAATGTCCATCTTGCCTGCAGTATCGTTCCATAATTCGACAGCAGTTGTGGCCTCATGAATGGCCGGGTTTGCAGGATTTTCAAACTGCTGCGGTAAAAAATAGCGGGCCGGATCGCTCTTCGCGATTTCTTCCGCTTTATCAATGGCGCCTTTCATGCCTTTCGACCCCGCGGTGAGAATGATATTAGCGCCGAGAATCTTTAAAACCTTCCTGCGTTCGATGCTCATTGTCTCCGGCATGGTAAGGGTAAGTTTATAGCCCCGTGCTGCGGCAACAAAGGCAAGTGCAATACCGGTATTTCCCGATGTAGGCTCGATGATCTCCATGCCGGATTTCAGCCGCCCGGTCTTTTCCGCCTCCCAGATCATTGCAGAGCCAATCCTGCATTTTACCGAATAGGAAGGGTTTCTCCCCTCGATTTTTGCCAGCACTGTCGCTTTTGCATCCCCGGTAACCTTGTTCAACCTTACAAGCGGCGTCCTTCCGATGGAATATGAGTTGTCTTGAAAATAATTTGCCATGAAAACCTCCTGCACATTATAATTAGTTTATGCCACTTTAATTACTACTAAAATAATAGGTTTAATATACTTAACATTTACATATTTGTCAATCAATTTGTGATTAAGTCGTAAACCGGGGTGACACATACGAGTTTCACATTACAATGTTCCCCTTTTTCTTGATATACAACACTTTAAACGGAAATGAATACTCGTTGACATTCTTTGTCGCGTTGATACAATAGTCATAAAATATTGTCAATATTTGCATGAAAAAGGAGAACAGAATAAATTTATCTCTCGCAGAGTTCACAGAGAGCATAGAGTTTTATATATTTTTTCTCTGCGAACTCTGCGTTCTCGAACGACCGAATGGAGTGGGCGAGAGGCAAGGATTCGGATGTATTTTGATAAAACCGGAGCAGGGTTTGCCGGTAAAATAAACATAGACCCCAAGGGGCTTGAAGAAACGATCGGGAAATTCAATAATTATTGCACTACGGGCAGGGACCTTCAATTCGACAGAAGCAAGGATTCCATGGCGCCCATACAAACTCCCCCCTACTATGCACTTGAAACGGGCCTTGCCCTTGTCAATACCCAGGGAGGGCCCAAGCACAATAAATATGGCCGAATACCGGATCCTGACAACAAACCCATACCAAGACTCTATGCAGCGGGTGAACTTGGATCGTTTTTTGGCTTTCTTTATCAGGGAGGTTCCAATTATCCTGAGGCCTGGATTTTCGGACATATCGCAGGAAAGCGGGCAGCCGCTGAAAAACCTTTAAAAACATAAGAACAGCGCCATTAAAGAAGATGCCTGATTTTCGTGGACATGGTGGGGACGCAGTTGCTTTTGCTGTTTAATTTTATTGTGTGCCAAAAATCCTTTACTTTTTTCAGTAATATGTATATTTAGTTAAAAATGTGTAGGCTTATGAAGAGAATTATCAAAGTAAGCCAAAGCAATATGTTGCTTGTCATTGTAACAATTGCCTTTTTATCTCTGCTTACCCTGCCGTTTGAATCTTTCTGTATATTTGCCCGGACCCCAATAGTAAAACCGGATAAACAATTGATTGTCCGCAGCGATCACCACTATCCCCCTTATGAGTTTCTTGAGAAGGCAGAGCCTTCAGGATTTAACATCGAACTGATAAAAGCAGTTGCTGAAACCATGGGGCTTGATATTAAAATCGTTCTCGGCCCCTGGAAGGAAGTACGGGCAGACCTTGAAAATGGACGAATTGATATAATTGCAGGTATGACTTATTCGGAAGAAAGAGATAAAACAGTTGACTTTTCCATACCCCATTCAGTTGTTTCTTTCGATCTTTTTGTGCAGAAAGGATCGCCGGTTCGTTCCCTTGCAGATGCACGTGATAAGAAAATCGTCGTACAGGAAGGCGGCATAATGCATGATTTTCTTAAACAGGAAAATATCAGCGCTCACATAATCACCGTTAAAGATGCCCCTGAAGTATTGACGCTCCTTGCCTCCGGGCAATATGATTGCGGTATTATGAATAAGATGCAGGGCCATTATTTTTTGAACAAGTTTAAATTGCTTAATATAAAACCGGTCGGTGTAGATATACTCCCGAGAGAATATTGTTTTGCAGTGACGGAAGGTAACGATATCTTACGTTCTAAGCTTAATGAAGGCCTTAACATTCTGAAGTCAACGGGAAGATATAAAGAAATCTACGACAAGTGGCTTGGAGTGTATGAAGATAAGGCCATCCGGGAAGCACTGAAATATTGTATTTTTGCAATAATACTGATTGCCGTACTGCTTGCGGTAAGTCTTTTATGGTCCTGGGCATTAAAGAAACAGGTTAAGGCCCGAACTGAAGAGTTACGGAACAACGAACAAAAATACCGTAGTATTTTCGACAACGCCATCGAGGGCATCTTCCAGACCTTGCCTGAAGGTCGTTATATAAACGTCAACCCTGCCATGGCGCGTATGCACGGTTTTGCATCCCCGGAAGAGATGGTAACTGACATTACCAGTATAGGCGAACAGTTGTACGTAAATCCTGAAGATCGGGAAAGATACCGGAAACTTATTGAAGAACACGAAAAATTGGAAAATTTTGAAGTGCAGGTCTCCAGGAAAGACGGTACCAGGATATGGATTTCCATCAACTCTCGTGCCGTGAAGGACGCCGCAGGGAAAATACTTTTTTTTGAGGGCACCACGGAGGACATTACCTCCCGTAAACAGGTCGAAGAATCCCTCCGGCAAACCCTTGAAAAACTTCGCAAGTCCTTGGCCGGCACTATTCAGGCCATGTCGCTTACCGTGGAGACAAAAGACCCTTATACTGCAGGTCACCAGAGGAGGGTGTCAAACCTTGCCCGTGCCATAGCCCAGGAAATGAATCTTTCAAAAGACGTGATTGATAATATCCGTATGGCAGGCGTTATCCATGATATAGGAAAGATGTCGGTGCCGTCCGAGATATTGAGTAAACCCACAAAGCTTACCGACATAGAAATGAGCCTTATTAAAGTTCATCCCCAGTCAGGATACGACATACTAAAAGATGTTAATCTACCCCATCCCATAGCAGAGATAGTCTTCCAGCACCATGAACTGCTGGATGGTTCAGGCTATCCCCGGGGACTCAAGGGGATAGAAATCTTCCTTGAAGCCAGGATCATTTGTGTTGCCGATGTAGTAGAAGCGATCTTCTCCCACCGTCCCTACAGACCGGCCCTTGGAATAGAGCCGGCCCTTGAGGAGATAGAACGGAATAAAGGCATCCTGTATGATGAGAAGGTGGTGGAGGTGTGTTTAAGGTTGTTCAAGGAAAAAGGATTCGTGTTTGAGCCAGCAGAGTCATAATTTACGTTGTTTCACTCCGTAATCGATAAGTCAATAGCTGACAAAGAAATCAACTGAAGCCGGATTTATCGGTGGTTCGCTGCATGCCATGGTTCTACAGTCCCTTTAGTTCATCGGAATGATGTCAGCGTAAGCAAACCCATTCTGCTCAATAATTTCACCGATTGTGACCGGGATGGTTTTGGTAAACATCGGACCACCTACGACGACAGTGTGGACTTCTCCGTTCTCTCCGCATGGGTCGCAATCTTTTGGGAACTCCGCAACCAAGTTCCTTGACCATTTCTGCCCGGCAAAACGCGAAGGCAGTTTCTTGAGATCAACACTGCTGACATAGGCTTCGAGTCCTGCTGACAGCATCTGCTCCGCCAGGCCGCTCGTGGGGATTCCCCACAACGGAAAAACGGGCTTAATACCGGTTCCTTTCAATTGATCTTCCCGATACTTTCGAATGTCCTCAAGGAACAGATCCCCGAATGCCATGCACTCAATCCCCTTGCCGGCAGACTCGGCGACGAAGGGTCGCATGATGGCTTCGTATTGCTCGTTTGTGCACGGGTCGGGCAGAATGATCGTTTCGATCGGCAGTCTTACAGCGTCGGCCTGGCGCTGAAGCATCTCCAACCGGGTGGCGTGCATCGACACACGGCTGTATTTCTGATTTATTGCGGTAAACAGGCCAAGAAGCTCAATCCCCGGATCTTGCTGGAGGGTGTGAAGCGCCCATGCGCTGTCCTTGCCGCTGCTCCAACTCAGCAATGTTTTTTTCTTCATTTTTCTCCGTTGATATACGATACCCGTTTTTTCCGGCTTTTTGATATAATATTTATTACTTATAAAAAAGGCAAATAAAAAAGCTATTAATATCATAGCTTACCATTAAAAGTTTCGCAATTCGCAATGTCCCGCCTTCGGCAGGATTAAGGCTTGCGCATTTCACGTTTCTTTCTCTTCTTGTTTCAATGCCGCACCGGTTCAGCTAAAAGGTTTAAACGGTTTAAACTGCTTGAACGGTTTGAACCGTTTCAATGCCGCACCGGTTCAATTAAAAGACAGTCGGCAGTCATCAGTCGGCAGTCACCAGTCAGGAATCGGGTTTCAATTAAAAGTTCATAAAACGTCGTAAAGAATGCTTTTATAATATTCTTGACAATTATTTAGTATATTGTCAAAGTATAAAAATACAAATTACAAAAAATGGCGGAGATAAATAGATGGTAACCATGGATCGTTTCCATCATTACATGAATTTATTGTTCCGGACATCCATTAACATCCCCATTGCGTTTTTTGTCGCTATCATGGTCTGTTTCCTCGCCGGCTGTTCCTTTGGTCCCCGAATGGTGCAGGGAAACCGCCTCGACTATAACATCACCATTCAGAAAAGCAACAACGAGGAATTGCTCCTCAATCTCGTCAGGGCACGTTATGCCGAACCCCTGTTTTTTCTCCAGATCGGGTCCATCTCTTCTTCTTTCGGCTATACCGCCAATGCGGGCGCCAGTGCGACGTTTATGAGCAATTTGCGGAACAGGGCCAGTGTGGCGAACCTGTTTACTCCTTCTATTGGTGCGGGGATTTCGGAAATGCCTACCATCACGTACAGCCCACTCCAAGGGGAAAAAGCGGTCAGACAGCTCCAGACGGAGTTACGACTCGATCGCTTTCTGATCCTGACCCGCATCGGTTATGATATCGAAACCCTTCTCTGGACAACGGTGACCCGCATCGGCGATCTCCGCAATATCGAGGTCAGTGTGACAACGGAAAAGGATAGGAAGCCGACCTACGGAGAATTCCTTGAACTCGCACGACTCCTTTTCAGGATGCAGAGGCGAGGCGACCTCGAATTTGTGGGTATCGCCAAAGGAGAGAGGGGAACGGACAGTCTGACCATGCAGCTGAGGTATGATGACGAAGAAGAAGCTGATAAGATCGAAGGATTGTTGGGTATCCGGGGAGATAGAACGCCCCTTCCGGACAGTCATTCTTCCTCTACCATCGAACTTACGTCCGTACGGGATCTCGCTCCCCCCCGCATGGAGGAGGGCGAACATGTCAAAGTGCCGATAAAGCTCAAGAGTTTCTTTGAAATGATTTTCGACCTGTCCTTCCATGTTGAGGCAACTGCTGATGAACTGGAAGGAAAGATTGCCCTGCCATATCGGGATTTTGCCGGGGAAACTCAGTACCGACGAGGCCCCCATATGGGCCTGATCAGGGTAAAAAGTTCATCCTTTTGTCCGGACGATGCGTATATAGCCGTTACTTACCGTAACCGTTGCTTTTATATCGGCGACAACGATCTTCGCTCCAAAATATTTCTAATTTTCATCGGGGCTATTTTTTCACTGCAATCGGGGGAACTGCAGACGGCGGCGCCATTACTGACCCTGCCCGTTGTCCGTTGATCTCCCATTGGAAACCCGGTTATATACCAGGAATACCGCTTGTCCAAATATGAGGAGGAAACCAATGAAAAGAATTATATTTAATCTCCTGGGTGTCGTTCTGTCCGTGTTTCTGCTATCGGCCCAAGATGTTCGTGCTTCCGGACAATCTTATGATGCAACAATCTCCAAGGTTTCCAAACTCATTGAAAAGCGCATGGCCGAGGAGAAGACTATAGGCATGTCCGTGGCGCTGGTGGATGAAGGGTCGGTAGTTTGGGCGAAGGGTTTTGGCTATGCGGACTTGGAAAAAGGATTGAAGGCCACACCGGAGACCTTTTATGAGATCGGCTCCTGTTCCAAGACTATAGCGGCTTTGGCCATAATGACTCTTGTGGAAGAGGGGCGCGTTGATCTTGACAGTCCCATCGCTAATTATTTGCCCGGTTTTACCATTCGCCAGCGATTTCCCGGTTCCGGACCTATCACTCTGCGGACCATCATGACCCACCATTCCGGCATTCCCGGCGACATTTACGACCGGGCTTTCGACTTAACCTTCCAACCCGAGGCGTATCGCCATATTATGGAACTCCTCCGGGAGGAATACACCACCTTCCCGACGAATTTTGTATGGTCTTATTCCAATACGGCCGTTTCTCTGGAAGGAGCCGTTATCGAGTCCATAACGGGGCGTCCCTTCGTCGAGTTCGGCGACGCACTGCTACGGAAGATTGGTATGAAGGAGTCCTCCTGGATGCCCCGGCCGGTCTTTGAGGGACGCCGGTCCCGGGGTTATTACGAAGGGAAACTGCTGCCCGACAGCTACATTAACATCGCTCCAGCCGGATCGGTCATCAGCAATGTCCTGGAAATGTCCGAATATATCAGGATGATGTTGGCCAAGGGAAGCGGCGTGGTCCGGCCCGAGACTATCGAGACAATGCTTACGCGTCAGAACGCTGATATCCCGCTGGACTTGGATCAAAGCCAGGGATTGGCCTGGGTTCTGAATGATCCCAAGTTGTCTCATGGGGGCCGCGTCTGCTGGCACACCGGAGGCTCCATGGGTAACACGAGCCGTCTTGAGATCCTGATGGATCAAGGCCTAGGCGCCATAGCCATCACCAATTCAACCACGGGAACAGCGGCGGCGGATGAAGCGGTCCATGAGTTGTTGCGCTCGGCCCTGGAAGAAAAAAAGGGCCTGAAAGCGCCGTTGTTATCGAAGCCGGTATTTGCTAAAGCGGTGGTATGGCCCTCCGGGAAGCTTAAAGCTGTAGCAGGTGTTTATATCACCCGCTTCGGTTATGATATTTTTTCGGCAAGGGCAGGGGGGCTGCTCTGGAAACGCTGGCGGCCCGATGAGGACAAAAAGGGCAAAACCACGAAACAGGAATATATAAAACTTGTGCCAAGGGAAAATGGCTATTTTTCCAGACCTGACTCCCAGGATGAGGAACTTGAATTTACCAGGGTGTCTGATCGCGATGTCGTCATCATCCATGCAAAGGGCAGCAAAGGATTGTTGGGTGAGAAATATGCGGCGGCGCCCGAGCCGGCCGCCTGGAGTAAACGGTTCGGCAAATATGATATTGCGAATCTGCCCAGGGACAGCCTGAATGCCAAAATGCCGCCAAGATTCCAGTACAAGGCAAAAGCCTTTTCCCTGAATAAGAGCAAGGGAATGCTGATCCTCAGCGTTACAGACACTTGGGGTCGCTCGGACCTCGTCATTGAACCGGTATCGGACACCCTGGCCTTTATTCGCGGTTTCGGTAACGGAAAAGGGGATAGCCTTCAGATCGTGAGTAACAAGGGCAAGGAGTTGATAAGATACAAGGGAAGTCTTTACGAAAAAGCAAAGCGGTGATATGGGCTGTGAGAAGAGGAAGATAATGCCTGTACTGACCTTCGTGGTCTTGACATTTACGTTTTCCTCGGTCTTCTGGCGCCTGAGCTCCGTGAAGTCTGCTGTTGAAACGAATGTGGCCATACTTATGACGTTGGCTATTGCGAACATGTGGTGCCCGGCTGTCGGTGCTGTTGTTACTTGCCTCATATACCGGCGAGGCCTTAAAGGTTTCGGCCTTGGCCCGGGAAAGATGAAATGGCTGATGGCCGGCATGCTCCTTCCCATTACAGTGGGGTTCATGATGTTCGGCTCAGCGTGGGCAACCGGCATCGCGCCGTTCAATTCCGATAAGGTAGCATCGGTCTTCGCCTTCTCTTTTATTCCCACTTTTCTTATCGGCATTTTCCTGAGCTGTTTCGCCGCGTGCGGCGAGGAGCTTGGCTGGCGCGGTTTTTTGGTACCGGAACTTTCCCGCTCCATGAAATTCACCGGCCTTGCCCTGGCCTCCGGTGCAATCTGGACCGTCTGGCATTTTCCACTCATCTTCTTCGGGACTTACCGCGGGACCGGCCCGGTCTGGTATTCCCTTGCCGTCTTTGTCCCATCGGTTATGGGCGCCGGTCTGATCCTTGCCTGGCTGCGCCTGATATCCGGGAGTGTCTGGCCGGCTGTTTTTTTCCACGGGTTCTGGAACTACTTTATCCAACGCCTCTACCCGACACTAACGATCAAGACACGGGTAGGCGATATAATGTTGGGTGAGTTTGGATGGTTCGCGGCACTCGTATACATCGCCCTTGCCCTCGTTTTTTGGAAATTCCGTGACAGGCTGGGGACTCCTCTCCGGCCGGGTTAAATCATATCAAAGGCACCACATGAAAAACAGCTATTATCCCGGATACGTCATTAGAAACGATTAAAAGTCTTTAATGCAACATCAAGCGCTTTCTTATTCACCCGGGCACTCTCGCCATACCATAAACTATTAAACGTCTTATCCCGGGTTTTCTATCTGAAATAGTTCAAATATTCATTGACTGCATTATAAGCGCCCCGATGTGCTGCTCCTGCAATTTCACTTCCTCTTACATGATTAAAAAGATAGATAATGTTAGGAATAAGTTCTTTGCCTCCTTGGTGGTTTATTTATTCCTTGCATTCCTTTACTCTTATTTCCTGTTTGATCCTTTTTTAAGGTTGTACTGTTTGTGATGAATAAGATATCTTGGCTGGTAACCGGTGGCTGGAGGTTGGGATATGCCAGGCACGCCCCGTAATGAAAAGTGTATTTTATTTGACTGTGGAAGTAAAGCCGGGAAAGCCCTTTATATTTGGCAATCATTTCATCGTGGGATCAGATACAACGAGAAATTATTAAGTTGTTAAGGTTTTTGCCTCCAGCGAAACCGGTGCGTGTGCCCCACGGCTGCAGCGTTCCGGCAAGCTGGGCTGGGAGCGGGTGTTCGAATGGACTTGAAAAGAGGATACTTCTCGTTAAAGCCTTATTGCACGCGGGTTATAAATGATCCCCCGTAAAAAAATAACGATAAGAAATTGCGGAGATAAACCCGTTGAAGCTTTCAGTAACAGGTAATAAGAAAAATGCAGAAAGAGGAAAATCAAAGGAAAGAGAAAAGAATATAGAATGGGTGGGCTTGTTTGTGGGAAAAATAAAATTATATAGAAAAAGGCAAATATTTATAATACAATAGAAAAAGAGATAAGTTGGTGAAATATATGGGAGTTGCAGCTAAAAGACAGGTGCATGATGCTCTTTCTTAAAGATTGTAAATGGTCATTATTGAGGTATGAGAAAATAAAAGACAGAGGTATTTTTTGATCCTGCCTCATTAAGATTTTATTGTGGTGTATTGTTTGGATTTAATAAATATTCTTTTGTGAGATAATGCAGGCATGCGCAAATAGCTATAGGGGGTCACGAGTATGAATATTAAGTTATCCGGAGAACTATCAGGGATCATGGAAGTCCTCAAAAGGATGGCCATGTTCGAAGTTACCATTGCGGAACTCTACAGCCTCTGTGCAGCAACCTGGAAAGAGGACAGTGAATTTTGGCTGGATATTTGGAAGGATGAAATAAAACATACACAATACATTAATCGCGTCGTAGAGATTATATCGAAAGCGCCTGAACACTTTGATAAAGGACGACCCTTCAATATTTTTGCAATAGAGACAACGGTATTCGATATTAGGAACAAGATTGAAAAGATAAAGAGAGGGGAGCTTGGAAAAAACAACCTTCTCCTTATTGCCAGCAACCTGGAGAAGGGATATCTTGAGGAGAGGTACAGTGAAATTGTGTCAACAGATAATATTGAATATAGAACCCTGATGCAAAAGATTGCTAATGACACCGGGAAACATAAAGACAAAATTGTTCAGAAAATCAAAGAGAAAACAAAGCAAAAGGACAGCAACTGAGTATGCACAAGGGTGAATATACACAGGATGAACCCAATCTTGCATCAGACTTTGCCAAATCGCAGGCGTCCATAGATAAAATCATAAAGGCCTATAGTCGGTTTGTGCCCCAGGAGGTTATGGAGTTGATGGGGAAGGACATCATGACCGGCATCGATCTTGGAGATAATATCGAGATGACCATGACGATCCTTTTTTCGGATATCAGAGATTTTACCTCGCTGTCCGAGAAAATGACACCCCAGGAGAACTTCGCATTCATCAACTCATACCTTGAACAGATGGAACCAGTCATAGTCCGGACGGGAGGAATAATTGACAAGTATATCGGCGATGCGGTAATGGCATTGTTCCCGACAAACGCTGATGCGGCACTGGATGGCGCTATCAGGATGCTTAATCAACTTGTCGCATTCAACAATAACCGGAAGACATCAGGCGACCCCCCTATCCGAATCGGCGTCGGGATCAATACGGGAGTTATGATGCTCGGGATAATAGGCGGCAAACATCGCATGGAGAGTACTGTCATTAGCGACGCCGTCAACCTCGCATCCCGTATTGAATCCATGACAAAGAACTACGGGACTTCCTTGCTGATAAGTGAGCATACCTACTATGGGCTCAAGGATGCTTCCCGTTATGATACGCGGTTTATTGATCGTGTCAAGGTGAGGGGAAGAGAACAGTGCCAATCCGTATATGAGGTATTTGACACAGACCCCCTTTCGCTACGGGAAGCAAAGCGCAACACAAAGAGTCTTTTTGAGGAAGCCTTGGCGCATTATCATTTCAAAAAAGTACCCGAGGCAATGAATCTCCTCTCTGAATGTCTCCGTCAGGCACCCGATGATACTGTAGCACAGGTCTATCATGGGCGTTGTGAGCATTTCCTCGCAACGGGGATTCATGAGAGCAGTGGAGAAGTCGATCTCGTCATACCGTGGAATGCCTCATTAGAGATCGGCGACCCCTTGATTGATGCACAGCACCGAGGTCTTTTCGAACAAGTGAATAGGTTTGTGGAGGCCATAGAGAAGAGCCGGGACTATACACAGCTTCATACGGTAATTGAATTCCTTGATGACTACATCTCAAGGCACTTTGCGACGGAGGAGCGGTGTATGGCTGAAAACAACTATCCCTTCCTTCAACTTCAGATAGATCAACATCGAAGATTCTCAAGGTACTTTGAGGCCTTTATGAATAACATCAGGAATGACCTTAACACGCACCGAGCCTTTATACTTTTTCGTGCACAGATACTCATCATAGATTGGCTGGTCAATCACACTTCGAAATTGGACAGACACTTCGGGAAGTTTCTGAAAATGATTAATGGGGCTGGATCGTGTAATACAACGAGTAGGATATGATGGAGTTTATCGGATGGGATCAATCACTATCAATAAGGTATTGAAGAAATAGATAACCAAATAAAGATTTGGTTATGATAACCTAAAACTGACCCACCTAAAGGACAAATGATCACCGAAAAATGACCCACCCACAAGACAATCTCTGGTAGATTGGTTTTCGAAGAAAACCGACGGAACCGGAGGGAAAGGGTGATAAAGATGGACCAGTACGAGTACATCAGGACAGCGCACCGGGTTTACAAGAAAAGTATCCGGCAGATAAAGAGGGAAACGGGCCACTCCCGGGTGACGATCAGGAAGGTCCTCGAGGGGGAATTGCATGAATACAAACGACGATCAGTTCAACCATACCCCGTTCTCGACAGGCACAGGGATACGATCGAGCGCTGGCTCAAAGAGGATCTCGAATGTCCGAAGAAGCAAAGGCACATAGCGCGCAGGATCTACAGGCGTCTTGTCGAAGAGGAAGGATACGCGGGAAGCGAGGCGACCGTGCGCCGTTATGTACGCCAGGTAAAAGCAAAGGAAGGGATGGACGCATCCGGTGTCTTCCTAATCCTGGAACCCGAATGCGGGCAGGAGGCCGAGGCGGACTGGGGACGGGCCCTCGCGGTGATCGGGGGAGTAAGGACGCCGATCCATTTTTTCTGCATGCGCTCCAGGTTCTCCGGCAGGCACTTTGTGCGTGCCTACCCGTGCGAGAAGCAGCAGGCGTTCTTTGACGCGCACGTTCATGCCTTTGATTTCTTCGGCGGGGTCTTCCCCACCGTTGTCTACGATAACCTGACGAGCGCCGTGCAGAAGGCGCTCACGGGGCATGACCGGATCGAGCAGGAAGCCTTCCGCAAATTCAGGTCCTATTACAACTTCAATGCCCGTTTCTGCAATCCCGGGTCCGCCCACGAGAAGGGCGGCACGGAAGGGGCGATCGGATATGTCCGGCGCAATTACCTTGTTCCTGTTCCCGTCATGGAGAGCTTCGAGGAACTCAATGAACACCTGCTTCGGGCATGCCTTGGTCACGGCAGTCACCGCACGACCGGCCGCACGGAGAGTGTCGGCTGCCTTTTTGAGAATGAAAGGGAACATCTCATCCCTCTGCCCGCCGTGCCGCTACGCAACATGCGCCTTTTGGAGACCAGGGTCAACAAGTACTCCACCATCGTGGTGGACAAGAACCACTACTCGGCGCCGGTCTCGCATGTAAGGTTAAAGGTGCGGGTTGAGCTCTTGATCGACCGGGTCGACATCTTCTGTAACGGAAAAAGGATAGCAAGCCACGAGAGGTTCTTCGGCAACAACAAGTGGCAGCTTGATCCGCAGCATTACCTCGAACTGATAAGACGTAAGCCCGGCGCCTTCGACAGCGCCCTTGTCATGCGCCGGTGGCGACCGGCATGGCCGGCATGCCTTGAGAGGCTCCTCGCGAAGTTCAGGGAAAAACAGGGAGAGACATCCGGGATCAAGGACTTTATCGGTATCCTCATGCTCTACAGGGATTATCCGCCGGAGGACATCGAGGCGGCGGTGGAGCTTGCCCTCGGGAATTCCGTTTCTACAAGCGACGGGATAAAACACATGCTCATCTACTCGGGTAAGGAGGAACATTTTGAGCCTCTTGCCGGCTGGCCGGCAACGCTTGTGACCGATGTGGCCCGATATGCGCAGTTGGGGGTGGTCCGATGAAACCGGCGACCGAAGTTCTTCTTGCAGACCATTTAAGGCAACTCAAGCTGACCGCCATCCTGCGATGCTACAGCGCCTGTGCGCGGCAGGCCCGGGAAAACGGCTCGGATTATGAGGACTTTTTATTGTCGCTCATCGAGTCCGAGCTTGAGGCCCGTGCCGATAACCGGCTGAAAAGGCGAATCAGGGATGCCCGGTTCCCGATCATAAAGACCATGGAAAACTTCGATTTTGACGAAGCCGAAGGTCTCGACAAAAGATTGATACGGGAGATGGCCGAAGGAACGTATATCAAGGAAAAAAGGAATATCATCTTTGTGGGGAAGACAGGCGCCGGGAAAAGCCATCTTGCGACCTCCTTAGGGCTCGAAGCATGCCGCCAGGGGGTCCGTACCCGGTTCGTGACCGGGGCGGGTCTCGTCAACGAACTCGTCGAGGCCCGCAATGAACGTGCCGTGGGCAGGATAATCCAGAAGATCTCACGTTTTGGCCTTCTTATCCTCGACGAACTTGGATATGTCCCTTTCTCCCGGGAGGGGTCGCAGCTTCTCTTCCAGCTTCTGGCGGAGAGGTATGAGAGGGCCTCAGTGATCATAACGACAAACCTCGGGTTTGCCGACTGGACACAGTTGTTTGGGGACCCCACTCTTACGGCGGCTCTTCTCGACCGCTTAACCCACAAGGCGCATATCGTTATGTGCGATTGGGACAGCTACAGACTGAAGGAAAGCCTGAAGAAGAAATCTCCGGCAAAAAGGAACAAGGAATGAAAGGTATATTTTTTAACTAAAACAGGGGTGGGTCATTTTTGGGTTGTCATTTCCAGGCCACACCTTATTTTAGTTTCAATGCCACACTGGTTCAGCTAAAAGGTTTAAACGGTTTAAACTGCTTGAACGGTTTGAACCGTTTCAATGCCACACTGGTTCAATTAAAAGACAGAGAATGCAGCAGCGTCTAATGATGATAAATAGTTTCAATGCCACACTGGTTCAATTAAAAGTTGGTTATTCTCCCGTGGGTGGCTGGTCTTGTTGTGTTTCAATGCCACACTGGTTCAATTAAAAGGTCTGCAACGATGTTGCCCATTGTAAAAAGGAAGCTCGTTTCAATGCCACACTGGTTCAATTAAAAGCTCTTATAAATACATGGTTGGTTATGATGTTTTTAAGGTTTCAATGCCACACTGGTTCAATTAAAAGCATATGGTTGGCAGTTCTGGTTTCCTTGGATACCCGGTTTCAATGCCACACTGGTTCAATTAAAAGTCATGGGTAGCCGAAGAGATGAGGGACGGAGTCCAGGTTTCAATGCCACACTGGTTCAATTAAAAGTGTGCGCCTTTTTTGTCGCAGATTCCCGCATGTTAGTTTCAATGCCACACTGGTTCAATTAAAAGCAATAAAGATACCGGATACAATGAAGATCGAGCTTCGTTTCAATGCCACACTGGTTCAATTAAAAGTGCGATATCTTCCGATCATGGCGGCTACGGTAAAAGTTTCAATGCCACACTGGTTCAATTAAAAGGACCGCTTCGCACGCTAAAAATATAACCTATCCTGTGTTTCAATGCCACACTGGTTCAATTAAAAGTAGTTGCTTTATAGGTATGCCGCATTCGATAAGGAGGTTTCAATGCCACACTGGTTCAATTAAAAGCCAAAAGGTATCAGCCTGACCTTGACCTTTTTCTTACGTTTCAATGCCACACTGGTTCAGCTAAAAGGTTTAAACGGTTTAAACTGCTTGAACGGTTTGAACCGTTTCAATGCCACACTGGTTCAATTAAAAGAAACATCCATGGGGAAAGGTGCTTCATCGCAGCCAGGTTTCAATGCCACACTGGTTCAATTAAAAGACAGCATTTCCGTAAGCGCTTGTTGGAGTGACTGATGTTTCAATGCCACACTGGTTCAATTAAAAGCAGTCCTCCCGATCTTTTACCCGGTGAATCCGCAGTTTCAATGCCACACTGGTTCAATTAAAAGGTCACAAAGTCGCCTTTTTTCGTGAGCGGGGATACGGTTTCAATGCCACACTGGTTCAATTAAAAGTCAGATAAACCGATTTATTCTTGTCTGTTTTCCACAGGTTTCAATGCCACACTGGTTCAATTAAAAGGCTCAGGTATTACCGTACCGCCGTAATATGATTGATGGTTTCAATGCCACACTGGTTCAATTAAAAGAGGCGCAGCCCATAATCACCGCTGCCATCACCCCGAGTTTCAATGCCACACTGGTTCAATTAAAAGGAAAAACATTACGATCATGAAAACGCTGACAAAATAAGTTTCAATGCCACACTGGTTCAATTAAAAGGTTGCAAGGTCTTAGAAAACTTACCACTATCTTTATCGTTTCAATACCACACTGGTTCAATTAAAAGATGCCCCGAATGCGGAGACCTTGACGACAAACACTTCGTTTCAATGCCACACTGGTTCAATTAAAAGGAGGAGCTTATCAACCAACTTCTCGATCTGACTGTCTAGTTTCAATGCCACACTGGTTCAATTAAAAGAAGGCTGGCAACAATATGAGTCTGGCGATAGTATTCCGTTTCAATGCCACACTGGTTCAATTAAAAGCCCGCTCCTCGCCGAGCTTTATGCGGTGCGTTGTCCGTTTCAATGCCACACTGGTTCAATTAAAAGGCGGCAAAAAGGATCACAGACGAGTATAAGCAAGATCGTTTCAATGCCACACTGGTTCAATTAAAAGGCTCAATTTCATTTTCCCCCGTATAGGTTTGTACATGTTTCAATGCCACACTGGTTCAATTAAAAGAGAGTTTTGGATACCAAATAATATATATATTTTTTAGTTTCAATGCCACACTGGTTCAATTAAAAGAAAAAAGCATGGAATTGGAAAAAAACAATTACAAATGTTTCAATGCCACACTGGTTCAATTAAAAGTACAACCCACCTTTGCACCCGGGTAAGTTCCTGATGTTTCAATGCCACACTGGTTCAATTAAAAGCCAAATATTTTAAAGGGCCAAAGCCCTGAGTTTTTGTTTCAATGCCACACTGGTTCAATTAAAAGGCAAACGAAGGAGGATAACGATGGATGATAAATATGTTTCAATGCCACACTGGTTCAATTAAAAGTTTTTACCAAGAGGATCACCAGATACATTGTCCTCGTTTCAATGCCACACTGGTTCAATTAAAAGAGCATTAAAATTAAAAGAAGACAAACCCGAACCAATGTTTCAATGCCACACTGGTTCAATTAAAAGCATGAGAAAATTGCGTATCAAGCTTTACACCACAATCGTTTCAATGCCACACTGGTTCAATTAAAAGAATGAACACCAAAAGAACCCGCATCAAACGTAATAAGTTTCAATGCCACACTGGTTCAATTAAAAGTCAATTCATTCATAGTCAAACCATCCTTTACATTTTCGTTTCAATGCCACACTGGTTCAATTAAAAGTCGCCAAAACAGCAGTTAACAAATCAATCTTGATACGTTTCAATGCCACACTGGTTCAATTAAAAGTCCACATAAAACATTAGAGAAGCTGGCAAGAGAGGGTTTCAATGCCACACTGGTTCAATTAAAAGGCAAAATATATGCCGTAAAAATAAGTAGTTAAGTTGTCAAAGAGCACAAAAACGTCTGTCGACCGGCGGTCATGCAAAATTGCCGGGGGTACGACGACTTACCAGGCCTTCACAGCAGGTTTTCGGTAGGATTTTTCTCCTGCCCGATAATCGTACGGCTTGTATATTTCAGGCTACCCAGTTTATATACTATCACTGAGTCTTCTTCTTCCTTCATCCGTTCTTTCAATTCGATGCGGAGTGCTTCAAACTGCCCTTCCGTCAATTCTCCTTCAAATACCGAATTCTGAACCCAGTTCAAGTATTTCTTCATCAGCTTGTGTACTTTGGCAACCCGTTTTTCTTTCACATCATAAACAAGGATATAATACACGTCTCACCATATTAACATAAATTGACAAGGTCACCACCATGCTTTAAAGCCCTTATATTCTTCGATACCGGTTACAGACTTCTCTATTTTATAACATTCCAGACGGATTAGGTGCCGATACGAGACGTTCCGCTTGAGCGTGCGATGCTTGATCGTTGTATTGAGCCGTTCGTCATATTCCCGCAGGAAAATCTTTCTGCCGCTTTCCGAGAGATAGCAGAAATTGACGTCCTGCTCGAAATCCTTCTCCGAAAGCATGTTCGTGTTCATGAGGCGAAAAATTACATGGTCCACAATGACAGGCTTGAATACTTCGGCGATATCGAGGCTCAGGGAGAATCTCCTGTTCCCCGGCTCATGGAGGAAGCTGATTGTCGGGTTCAATTGTGTGTGGTAGATTTCTCCGAGTGTTGTCGCGTAGAGTAGAGAATTTCCGAATGAAATCAGCGCATTCATCATATTGTCCGGTGGCCGCTTATTCCTCTTTACAAACTCTTCCTTAAGGTCGAGGATAGTGTTGAAACTGTTGTAATACCGCTCCCGCATGTGCCCTTCCCAGGCCATGAGCTCCAGAACGTTCTTAACGTTTTCCAGGCGGGGTAGGGTGGCCTCAATATCGTTTATATATACACCAAGCCCCGGTTTCCTGTTTTGATAATATTTCAAATTCCGCAGGATGTTGTGAGCTGCGCACCGAATGAACTCTTTTGCGATATCGATGCGGCGTCCGTTGTCTTTGTAGCATTCCACCTGATTGACGAGCAGAAACCCGGAATTCAGGTGCTCCCTCGGATAGTATGATCCGGAGTAGTATCCATAATAATTAAAAACGTGAACGGGAATTTTCATCTGGGCAAGAAAATTAAACAGCTTCGTGTTCATGTCGGTCTCGCCCATGAGATAGAGCGCCTCTACATCTTCGATGGGTATTATCTTTTTCTCACCGGATTCGAATTCGAGACAGATCGTGTTGTCCTGCCTCTTTAATCTTCCGTTTCTGGTTATGTAATAGTTTCGTTTCATGTTAAATGACCGTTCAATCCGTTCAAACCGCTTGAGCAGCTTGAACCGTTTAATAAAGAGTTTGAATACTTTAAGCTGTTAGAACGACTTGAACGGTTTAAGCGGTTTGAACTGTTCAAACGGTTACTAAGCATAGCAGAAGTCCTCATAGCTGCACTTTTTGCAGATCGTTGTGCTGAGCGTATCAGGCGGCATTTCCAGCATTGTTATATGCTTGATTTCATCAACCGTCGCGGCAATCTCCATCTCCTTTTCCTCGGTAAGAAACACGTCAGTGGTGCGTCTCTGTTTCGGATAGTTGATAACGCCCTTGCGAATGTCCATCCCCTTTCTGCGGAGGCAATAGATGTAGTAAAGCGTCTGCGCGATATGTGATTCTTCCATTTTGTCTGATTTCTTCACTTCATGGACGCCTTCATCATCGAGAAAATCTATCCTTATCGCCCCGTCGATCAGTATCTCTTTGTCTTTACGCGGGTACGAATGTTCATGAATCAGTTTCCCCATGTACACCGTGTCGGAATTCTGCTCCATCTGGATATCATGAGAGAACAGCCACAGCTTCCTCTTGCAGATGTGGTAGTAGTTAAACTCCGTTCCGGTGATGTCGATTGCTTCCAAATTACTCTACCTTTTAAATAATATTTGAATAAGCCTTAATGTCGCCAATGGCTAATCGTTTTTCACTAATTACACAATTCAGCTTTTCAACTTCGATGATTAGATTTTGAACCGCATTATTAAATGTAGTATTTTCTCGATAAAAGCTATTAGTGATTTTTGCGAGACGAGATTCAAAAGCTTGTTTTAATAAATATTTTTCTTTTTGTTGTAAGTAAAGTGTTTCTTCGGATAGCTTGTAAACTGGGAGTGATTCGACATAGTATTGAAGCTCCTGTTTGCCCTCCACAAACCCTGAAACAACAAGACACCGTTCCCCGTTCATGCTTTCTTCTCTTACAACTTCTCTGTTTTTAAGTATCCATTCCAAAGAATATCTGGTAATTATGCCTTGGGTACCGAAAGTCAGATCGCGCACCAACACATCAGGAGAAGACGCCCTAAAATACTTGAATGTGCCGGTAAAAATATCCCACCATTTTTTCCAATTTCTACAGTCGAAATTGAACCGCTTGCCAGTTTTTGCATTAATACGTTCAATGTGGTTAATTGCCTTTTCTATTTTTCTCATGACACCAAACATAAAACCGATTTGTCCGTACATTCTGAGGTTCTTCATAAATAATCGTTGAGTAGCATAATCTTTAATGTTTTTGGCAATAACAAAATAGTAAGCCCCCAGAAAGCGTGGAATTTTTTCGGAATAAAATTTATTATCTGACAATAGTTCGATTGAACGGCATTGCTCAATAAAATCATAATATGACAATACTTCTTTTCCGCTAAAAGCTTTCTCTATTTCTCTGATTTTATTTTCAAGGAAAACAACGGCTTTCCCGTCTTTTCCCTGTCTTGCAATGCGACCAAAACGCTGTACAAAATTGGCAAAATATTTCCCTGTTTGCATCAGGCAGATTGAGACATCGAGATTTACACCTACCTCAATTTTATTGGTACCCAAGATCAGAGCAGCCCTCCCCGGTTTTTCTTGAACTCCTGATTTTGTAAAGTATCCTGATACTTCTGAAACAGCTACATTACAGAAACAATTTTCAATATCAGGGCGTGCTTTTCGTAAATCGACCATTTTATCAAAGACGACTAATATTCTCCCCCCTTTATTTATAAGGTCATGAATATCATCTGCCGATGATAACAGATATTGAAAAGGTGAAGAATCTTTCAGGAATGTTACTTCTATCTCACCGTGTATTTTCCTGCTATCTGGAGTTTCTTTCTCGGAAATAGTTTCTATGATTTCGACTGGAGAAAAGCCTTGGGATTTTAGCACTTCATTCAATTCTTTTTCAGGTGTCGCTGAGGCAAAGATGAATTTTACGGGTTTTGCAATCAAAGCCTTTTTTATAGCAATCCATGAAAGTATGTTGGCAATTTGCTCTTCATCGTATAAATGATATTCATCAAATACAAAATAATCCACGCAGGCGAAAATCTCACTGATCTCTTTTTGTCCTTTATGCCGACGGTAGCCTCCAAAGAGAGCGAAATTAAGCAAATCAGGATTGGTTATGATGACTTCATGTTCCTTTATTACCTGAAGGAGCATGTTCCATCTGTCCGGGCCTTTTGCGTTTAGCTCATCTAATTTTTGGCGATTCAGTTTACTGATTTTTAGTTCAGCAAAATTGGTCGTGTATTCCCGTTCCATGTCTTCTATTAAGGCATTTGTCGGTGAAACTATGATACATCTTCTCTTACTGAACCCAATACCAGCTTCCCGAAACTGAACAATTGGCAAGGGGAATGCGAAACTTTTACCTGTACCCGTTGGAGCCGAAACAATTGTAAATTCAGGCAAATCATCATAGTGCAGCAGAGCCTGCTGTATTTTATGCAATCGACGACCCCTGAACATTTCTTGGGATGTTTCAACAAATTGAGGTTGTATCTTTATTGAAATACTTTCAGTCATTGAAAATATCGCTAAATATTTGTTTTACTTGATCACAGGAAACATTCTTCATGAGAATATAGTTCTCCAATTTATATTCAAAAAAGTATGATTCAAGTAGCTTAATGGCAGTCTTCAAATTACCGAATACCGTTTTGAGTGTAAAAGCGTTTAACCATATTTTGCCGTCAAACTCACCATCGTGTCCCAGCACTGCAAGACACTCTCTACCTGTTCCAAGGCGGATAACAAAAGGTAATTTAAGATTAAGACTATCCTTGCAGACCAGACAGGTTGAAAACTCTGCCTCTGGTAGAATGCCTTGAACTTTAAAATAGTTTTTGAATAGATTTTTGGCAGCCAATCCGTCATTTCCAATAATCGACATATCAGGGAAACCGTCCACATTGAAAAGAGTATTTCGCGTATATAGCCCAGTCATTTTATAATGGAGCGGTTTCCCTACACAAAAATAGTAATCAAGGTTTCTCAACTCCTCATAATAAGGTTTGCGACGATACTCTTCATAAAAATTCTTATCTTTTCTTGTGCGGTTCACAGCATACGTCAAGGCAAGATCACCGATAAAATCACTTGTGATAGCTCCGCCGGTTGTTACTCTACAGTAATTGAACATGGGCCCAAGCAATTTAATCTTTAGAGGGAGTATTTTCATCGGTACTCTCCTTTCATTGCGCAGTTTTCTTTGAAGATCTTCTTGCACCCCCATCACTACTTTTTATCATTTTGATACTTTTTAAGTAACTGTCAACACTGGTTTTTGCGGAAGAATATATCTCCTTCAAAGAAGTTCTATCTTTTGTAGTCCAAAGACCATTAAGCCACGTTACCAACGTGTCTACATCGTTTACCAGACCTCCTGTAGAATAATGAGCAGTCATTTGTTCCCGCACAAAAGCTTTTACAGATGGCAAAGTTGGTACTTCCTTATTTCTTTCTTCATTCCATTTTTTTGAAATGGTGTAACTGTTGATCGGTTTCTCAAAATCGGCAAAACCAATGCCAACAAGATGGTTGATCATATTGTTGGCATTGGTGGTTGTCTGAGCCCCGTAACGATATTGGTTTAAAACGCATAAAAGAAGATGCACGAATAGTTCTGTGGAAATATTATCTACTGTAATGAAATGAGGAAAAAATGTATTTGGTAAAATATATTCAGTTGAATACAAACTCTGCCGCATCTCGCCGGTTGTTTCATCGATCATAGTTCCTGCTTCACTTAGAGCGTTGTGCTGTAGTTTATCCGTAATATCCTTAATATCTCTCAGGGAGTACGCCCAATCATAAATGGCACGGCTCGTTAACCCTGCCGTATCGTTTGATTTTGTTGAGGTATCTCCAAAGAGTGCTGAGTTGGGGTTATTTAGCATTTCTGCGCCATCAAAAACATTGTAACGTACGCCATCATCTATTACTTTGAATTCTCTACAGAGCGTTAAGCCAAGTAGTTTTTCCCGGCTTTTCATTTTTCGAGGCGGAATCTCTACAATCTCCCGATTATCTATGGTTGCAAGTGTTATGGTTGCTTCCGCGTCTGTGCTTCTAATGATAAGTGGATTGATGATCTCTCTCACGAATGCAAGTTTAATGTGTCCAAGGCGATTTTCCTTTAAATCAGTCACAAACCATTTCTTCTCAATAAAGTCATGAAGCTCTTCAATTTTAGCCATCAGTGGCCTCCCGTCAAATTATTTGAACTCAGCAAATACGTCTTGAAATACTTCGCGGTAATCATCTGCATATTTTTCTAATTTTTTGTTGTCGTTAATTATATAGTTGATAACAGCATCTTCTGAGATATCTCTTCCCTCTTCTTTCAGCTTTTTTATAACGCCCTTAACTTTTGATTTCCTCATTTCGGTATATCCCTTGTCCGAATAAAGAAAGGCAAATTGATTCACCCAATTTCTAAGCCGATTTGGCTGAGGAAAATGTTTCTTCCATTCCTGCTCGAATAGTTTTTCGTAGAGAGCTTTTGCAAAGGGTTCACATTTGGAGATATCGGCATAATCACGGCCCTTCAAAGTTTTTCTCAGGTCTCCCGCAATCTGTTCTATAGTGGTATCTTTGTCTCTTTCTTCCTTATAACAGTCCTTGAGGACCTTGAGAGAATCTCGAATAACCCAGCTTTCCTGAGAGGCACTACCCGACTTTGGCCTTACCATTTCAATGGAAATCTGTGCTAACTCATTCATAACGCTCATTCTTAACACCTCCATATTTGAGTTAATGAATTGTAACAAACCGTTTCTTGCCCTTGCTTTATTATCTTCGTCTAATTGAGCAAAGGCGGTAAAGAGATACTGCCGGTCTTCCGCATAGTTCAGAATATTACTGATTAATCTTTTTTCATCTAGAGTCAGGAGCAAATTCATCTCTCGCAGTCTATCTTCGATTTGATCAATGCGAATCTTGTCCCATCCCAATGTTTTTACGAACGGCATGCAATTATCGAAGACAAACATTTCTCTGTGTTGATGATATGGTGTCAATATGCTGCTCACAAAGATTCTAAAACCAGTTTTTTGTATCAATTTTAGGATCCGATGAATGAAAAAAAAGTTGGACTTCACATCGTTCCCCGTTTTGTTGAAATTCATTCCGTATAAATTATAATCATAGGCATATTCTTGAAAAATCAATGTGAGACCGTTAATATCGCGGCAATCGAAAGACATGGCTTTGCCTAAAACTTCAAGAAGTCGTTGAGATGAAACTTCAACAAAGTATTCTCCAAAATCATAATAAATGACAGTATCTGCTTTTGCAGCATCCCAAAACATTCTTCTGTTAAAACTACTTTTGTCTTCTTTTTCCAGTTTCTTTGTGTAGAATCCACGCGGCAATTCTTTTAGACGAAACTCGTTTTCCTGAAAGAACAATGACGATATACCGTTATCTTTACTCTTTAGGGTATTCAACGAACGGTTGTTAAAATTCAAGGCTTTAATGCCAAAGGCCCGATTATCACCATATTTTGTTTTTGCACCGCGTCCCGTAAAGATACACATGTCTTTTTTCTCGGGTATTTCGTCGATAAAATCTGATATCTTTTCAAGATCACGATCAAAATTTCCCGACAAGTAGAGATTAACGAACTCATCCAGTTCACGAGTGTCCATTGTTTTCACAAATTTAGAACTTTCAAGTGTTTCGATGAAGTCGTTTCGTGTGTTTTGTAGAATAATATCAGCACTTTCTCCTTTAGATTTTCCTGTTTCAAGCTTTAGAAGTGCCGATAAAAGCGCTGTAACGGTACGGTTAGTTACAGTTGAATACTGATGAAGTGGGGAGAAGTTTGGTTTCCATTGAGGAAAATCTCCAGAGTATAGCAGTTTCATCTTTTCCAGGACATAAAGAGTAAGAAATAGTTTGTCTTCATCGGTATTATCTGCCCATTCGTTTGAAAGTCGTAGGAAGTAATTCTGGATCGTTCCATCCTTGGCTTTTTGTGTAACCACTTGAAGGGGCAATTCATTTTGATCAATGATTTCTTCTAATTTATCAATGTCAGTTGGCTTGGCGTTTACCGTTGCTTGGCCTGCATAACTTGTTATGGAAAAGGGTTTAATGCTTTCGCTCCCAGCACCCTGATCAGTAAGGCCAGCCTTAATTATTATTTCAAGAGCATTTTCAATTTGCTTATGATATCTATGATTATTTAATCCATCTTCTTCAACAAGGTTTTCTAAGAACCCAAGTTTGCATGTTTGGTGATCCAGTAATGCCGACTTTGCCACATCGGACAAATTACCCTTAAAAGAAACTTTAATTTCCATAATTTCGTCTTTTGTCAGTGGTTTGCCTATATAAACAAATCCGTTTCTTAAACTAAACAGAAATGGTTGCTGTCGCACATTTTTTATCATGTGTTTTGCGGCGTGTAATAGTTTTTGCGAAAGAAGAGTGAAGATGTTTTCCTGAACTTCTATAAATGAGAGTTGCCAAAGAGTAGATAGTTTTTTCCCATCAAATTGCCTATTACGCAGCTGCGTATAGAAATTAGCCACATTTTCAAAGCCATCCATTGAAGCAATAGAATCGGCGAAGTGACAATAATCGGCCAAGACCGTATTAAAAAAATCATAGTCTTTAATAATTGTTTGGTGTGCATAAATTTTTGTACGATATTCTGTCCCGAGAGCAAGAAATTTTATTTCCTCAGTCCAGTTTTTCCATTCGGAAAAGAATTTTTCAAGCTTTAGTTCGTCACACAATGGGATAAGATACTGCTCAACATCTTGAATCAATTCCCCAGTGCCTGATAGTTTGTTGATGTCATGAAAAGTAAAGCCAGTAATAAAACACCTAAGAAATATATCGGCTTGAGCTTGTTTGTCTGGTTGGTCCCACCCCTCTTTTTTGAACCTTTCTTCAAGCATTTTCAATGTTGGTAATAGTCCATTCAGGATGTGAATATGATACGGTGTATCGAACTGCTTCCTGACTGTTTCGCGGCGAGAGTCCTCAAACTCTTTTCCGCTTGATCCCTTTGCGCTTTTGAGCGTAAATCGCGCTATAAAATTATCAAGAAAGTGTTCGAAGTATTCTTCAACGACGGAATTGAAAAGCTCAGTAGAAAAATAATCACGAAGTTTTGCTTGTATCACGTTTTCCTCTCTCGTTAAAAACCGCTTGAACCGCTTGAACCGCTTAAACCGTTCAAACTCTTGTTTTCACCATCCCGAATCCCATGCTGCCTTTTTCGCTTATAAAATAACCGTTTAACCCGTTCTAATCGTTCAAACCGTTCAAACCGTTAAAACGGCTCAAACTCTTGTTTTTATTACCGTTCAAACTGCTTGAACTGTTTAAACGCTTAAACTTTTTTTTGCGCATGTACTTCTTCGAGTAATTCGTCTATTTCCTCCTTCATGCTTTTCTGTCTCGGTTGTTTATATTTGATGCCTTTATATGGTGTTGTTTTCAGATAGCTCATAAAGTTGTTAATCATGATAGAGAGCTTTCTGAAATCGTCGATGAGACGTGTAGATTCTTCAGTCTCAACGTATTTCTGGTCAACTGCGATATATAGTTGTGCCCTGACTTCTCCACATGAGCCTTTCGCGATGGAGAGAAACTGTATGAGCTCTTGATTTCCGCTGCGTTCATAGCCTTCGGCAATATTGGACATGATAGAGACCGAAGCACGCCTGATCTGATCGCAGAGGCCATAGTCTTTCGAAAAAGCATGGTTGTGAGTTATGCTGTATATTCTACCTGTCAGACGTCGCGCTTCTTTCCAGATTTCGAGGTCTTCAAAATATTTAACGGCCATTTGTACTCCTTGATAAAAAATTGTTTAAACCGTTTCAGCCGTTCAAGCCGCTTAAACGATTCAAACGGTTCAAACTCTTCCCTTCACCATCCCGAATCCCATGCTGCCTTTTTCGCCGAAGCCCGCTTCATAACCGGTTTGCAAAAGTTCCGTATTGCCGGTTACGGTGAAAGGCGCTAAAAACCCAATGATATTCGTTCCTTTAAACCGGATATTCTTAATGATCTTGCCCGCTCTCTTATTCATGTAATCGCTATCGAGTGCAACCAATAGTCCGGCATTATCAAGGTTTTTACCATGTACAAGGAAATACTTTTTAAGAAGGTTATTTTTGATGGCATCGGCAAAGCCTTTCTCCCAGGGACGCATGTAATGCGGCTTTGAGTGATCTGCATCGTTGATGCTGACAGTAATTGGTGAAAGGCAGGTAAGGTGCATCGTATTGGTGAATTGAGGGTCCGGCAGAGTTTCGACTTGAATGATCATAAAACGTGATGGTGCGCTATCCGGCCCGATCTTGATCTCCTGTCCCTCAGAAAAAACACCCGAAACAAGATGCCGGATAAAATCAGGTACCGGCGACGTTATATACCATTCTATGTTTCCGGAGTGAAATGTGATTCTGTCCCCGCGTACTTTTGCATTTTTGCTCATGAGCATTGAATAGCAGAAGAGCTTAAAGCCATTTTTGCTCTCACCGATTCTGTAGCCCTCATCATGAAGAAATCGCGAATAATCTTCCGACGAATTCCCTATGAATCGATAAATAAGTCCTGTAAGGAAATATTGATAGTTTACCGGCAATGAAGTATCGTTGAAAATTGCTTTGAGGCTTATCTTTATCCTCAAATCCCATCCCCCATGACTCTTTGCCTACAATGCTTCTAAATGCTTATGTTGCTTCCTTGCCGGCGCTGTTTCTATTAATCTTTTTACTCCTGAAAAAACCATCGTATATTTTAAAATTTCAGAATACCGATATCTAACCGTCTTGACACTTTTCTTATTGCCGATAGATAGAAGCATAAACCTGCGGATATCCGATGGAATAGCAACCCCCTGAGATTTGTATAAGAAAATCCTAACCCTTTGAATTTTTTTATACAAGTGTTTTAAATAATATTTTTTCCATCACACTGCCGTCTTTAATGCAACATCAAGCGCTTTCTTATTTACCCGGGCACTATCACCATACCATAAACTATTAAACGTCTTATCCCGGATTTTCCCTCTGAAATAGTTCTGATCCTCTTACATATCGGTAAGAAAGGGTACTATCGTTGATGCAACCATAATAGAATCTTCAAGAAGGCCGGGAAAGGTTATGGAGATTATGCCCGAAGACCGCAAAGAGGAAAAGGCGGATGTGCCTCATTCAGCCGTAACTTACCCTGGTGATCCCGATGCGGCCCGTATTAAAAAAAGAAAAATATGTTGCAAAAAGAGCAAATGCGATGGTTCTGCCTTTAGGGTGTTGTAATACATGTATGTGGAAGAAATCAATTAAGACGGGTTAGAGCCTATCGGGTATGACGTCGCCCCGTCGGTTTTTTACATACCTTGTTGACAAGTGATTCCGTATTGGATTGCGGCAATACCTCGCTCCATCCGGAGGGTTGTGAGAGAGTGCGGATCGTACCGTCACCGTTCAATACCTGCTGCTCCAACCGGCGATACATCTGCTTGGAACAATCGATCTCTACGAGCATCCTCAATTCCTGTTGCCCGGCGCCTTCCCTTGCACTCGACACTTTTAATTGTGTCTTCACAACCGAATCCGACGGGTATACGACACTCCCCTGATCATAAAAGAAGCGGTCGCCGACGGAGTTTGTGTAGAAATGCTGCCATTCGCCGTCTTGTGAGTTAACCGGTATGGGCAGGATCAAGACAATAATAACGAGGATAAGAAGAAAGCGAGCGATTTTTTTCGAGGTTTGCCTCCTGACTGCACTGTCCGGTTCGTGGTTATACCAGATTTGTATCATTTCGTCAAATCTTCGATATAAAACCATTACAAAAAGTCCAGGCGCTAAGGCATTAATGGGTGGCGGATGCCGTATGCGGTCATGAAATATGACGGAATTCCGCTATTTACATTATATTTGATATTCACTATTATGTGAAAACGATACCGGATCAGGGAAGCTTACACTCATATAAATAGACAGGGTGCAAAAACGGCAAAGAAATTCCTTAAAGGAGGCAAGAGGTGAAAGCATTATTAAGGTTGGTAATGTCGCTTGTTTTATTGTTAACGTTCGCAGTTGCTCTTAAGGCTCAGCAGTATGAGACGCAGGACGAAGCTTTTTTGAATGATGCCGCCGAGAATGTAATGGCAGAAATCGAACTTTCCGGTTTGGCAATCAAGATGGCGTCAAGCGAGGAGGTGCGAAAGTACGCGCAGGGGATAATCAATGATAACAAAAATGTGAAGGGCGACCTCGATCAAATGGCGAAAGACTTTGGGTTTATTCTTCGGGAAGGGTTGCATAAGGATTCAAAGCAACAGATAGAAAGGCTGGCCAAGTATTCCGGCGCTGAATTTGATCGGGAATACATGAATATTATGGTCAGGGAAAACAGAAGGGGTATATCCGATTTTTGGTTGGAATACAACGACGGAAAGCATGCTTCGCTGGTGCTGTGGGCCGGGAAAAAGCTACCCATGATGAAACAGCATTTACGTTTGGCTCAGGAAACTGCGAAAAAGATTATGGGAAGCAAATAATAGATAGTATTTCGAGGCTCCTCCTTATATGCCGTATACAACATTGTTTCCCGAATGAACACGGAACAGGGTAAGCCGCCTGTTCCGTGTTCCATGTCCGCCGCACCCATTCTTTTTTTGCGCTCTGCTTTATATGCCGTATCTAATCAACGATCTATAGTGCTTAATGTACTTTCCATTTTACGGTAGAGAACTAAGCCCGGATTTTCCATCGGGATGAGTACCGTTTCTAATAACGTATCCGGCCTAAGATACCCCTTATCTCAACTTAAAAATGACGGTTTCCCGCTATGGACATTGTTTAAGGGGCACAATAAGATGCTCACGAAAGGGTTTCGTAACTGCTCAACAAACTTAAATGATTGAAAGGGTAGAGGTAAATGCGAGGATCTATGGATGTCAGCGCGACGGCTGGTGCGGCGGTAGCGTGCACTTGTTTTTTCGTTATCGCAGAGACCGGTTTTTTAAAATATTTGGTTAAAAAGGGGATGATAAAAAATGACGGTTTCCCGTTATTGTATTTCCCCGCTGTGCGAAATAATATCTTGAAAAACCGGCGGGAGCAATGGGTTTTCAAGAAAGGGGGTTATAAATGCGGCTTGTAAGCAACGACAGAAATGTAAACTGCAGAATAATGCGTCGATTACCTTTTTTCAACAGAAGATTGGGTACCGGCCTGATTATTTTACTTATATCGGTCTGTGTACCACTATACTGTCTGGTTTCCGGAAGCGAGGGGAAAAATGCAAATGTCGTACAAAAAGAACTCCATGATGACCTTTTTTCCGTCACCTTCCCGACTGAGAATGATGGGTGGACATGCGGACGGTGGGGCAGTGTCCTTCATACTGCAGACGGCGGTAAGACATGGACGCGCCAGGACACCGGAACCGATTATACACTCAGTTCTATACATTTTGCGGACCCGAAAAACGGATGGGCAGTAGGGGATGAGGGGATAATTATCCACACGAAAGACGGGGGGAAGACATGGTCTAAGCAGAAAAGCCCTGTCAGTTATTTCCTGATGGGAGTTCATTTTGCGAACACGCAGAAAGGCTGGATAGTTACCGAAAGAACAACAATCCTGCACACGAAAGACGGAGGAAAGACCTGGGCGAAGCAGTTCAGCGACCTTGACTATATCCTGAAAGGCGTTTACTTCTGTGATGACAAGAACGGCTGGGCCGTTGGCGAGTATGGTTTTATTTACCACACGGATGATGGCGGGGTAACGTGGAAAAAACAGGCCGGTGAGTTCGGCATTTCGGAAGAGACGGGCGAGTTGGTAGCCGGGAATTACCTGTTTGGCATTTTTGCTGCAAACCCGCAGACAGTATGGGCTGTGGGTATAGACGGTTATGTAACCAGAACCTCTGACGGCGGAAAAACCTGGAGCAAGGTGAATGTACCTGTGCCGAAAGTTCATCTCTTCTCGGTGGTGTCGAATAAGGCAGGCGTCATTGCCATCGCCGGCGACGGTATAGTGATATGGTCTCGTGATGGGGGAGCTACATGGAAAAACCCTGAGTTCAAACCATCTGTTCGGTATGCATGGATATACGGGCTTGCTGTGCGTGGTGCAGCAAACTTTGCTGCCGTCGGCCTGGATGGGGCTCTCTACATGAGCGACAGCAGCAAGACGCCGTCGTCCTTCTCGTGGGTCGTGTATTAATCAGGTATTTTCTGAGAGAAAGAGAGAGGTGAAAAGATGTACCAAAAAAATGGCATGACTCTGCTTGATCGATTCTGTTGGTTTTTGACACGCCACAGGTTAAAGGTTTTTGTCCTTATCCTGGCTATTACTGCTGTTTTTCTTTATGGCGCCTTTAAGATTCAAGGGGAAGTCATTTTATCGGATATGCTCCCCTATGATCATCCTTATCTCAAGCTTCATGCGACGTTTTCCAGGATTTTCGGCAGTGGAGGCTCGGGGGTAGTTATTGCCGTGAAAGCCAAGAGCGGTGATATCTTTAACGAGGCCACCCTGACGAAGGTCAAGAAAATGACCCAGGAGATAGAACTCTGGGACGAAGTGTACCGGATTCTGACGGTGTCAATAGCTTCCCACTCCGTTAAGGTAGTTACTGCGAAGTCCAAGGGAGAAATCAGCGTAACACCCCTTATGTTCCCGAACGTACCGGCAACCCCTGAAGAGATGGAGATGTTAAAGAGGAATATTTTCTCCAATCCGGCTTACAACGGTATGCTGGTGGCAAAGGACGGTACGGGAACCATCATCTTAACTGAGTTTAAAGAAAATATCTCTTATGAAAGGGTCTTCAGACTCCTTGAAAAACTAAAAAAAGATTACAGCGACGGGCAAACCTCGATTCACATAGTCGGTTATCCCATGCTGATGGGATGGATTTTCAATTTGAAGCCCCAGATGTACATGGTTTTCGGGATCAGTATTCTTGCCATTGCCCTTGTCCTCGTTCTGATCTTCCGTAATTTCGCCGGCATGATATCGCCTCTTGTCAATACCGGCATACTCACTATATGGGGCCTCGGCTTCATCGGATTCACCGGGATAAATTTTAACCCCCTTCTGTACGTCCTTGCCTTTCTTGTCGGTTCCCGAATGATAGGAAACTCGCACCAGATCGCCTACCGCTATTTCGAGGAGTTGAGCAGCAGCAAGGGTGACCGGGATCAGGCTTGCTACGAAACGATGCGAACAATGTGGGTGCCTAATTTTGCCGCTGTTGCCGCTGATGTGGCCGGATTCCTCGTCCTCTTCATTGCCAAAATTGCCCTCATGCAACACCTCGCCGTCATTATGAGCTTCTGGATGGGGACCATCCTCTTAACAGGTTTCTTGATACCGGCAGTCTGCAGCCTCATACCCTTCAAGGTGGATAGCAGTGAATGGGCAAAGGAGACCTGCCAGGTTGACTGGAAGGCGAGAATCATGATGAACGTCACCAGTTTCTCCATTGCCCCACGGACCAGATATGTGGTGGGCGCCATCATCATTGCTTTAACCATCTTTTGCGTATGGGAAATGGGTAAGCTCAAGATTGGGGATTCCACGCCCGGCTCCCCCATTTTCTATGAGACTCATATGTACAACAAAGACCAGGGGATACTGAACAAGACATTCGATGCTTCATCGGAGAACTTCATGCTGTTTTACGAAGGCCAAAAGGATTCCGTCTACGACCCTGCGGTGTTCAACACATTTGAGGAATTTGCACGGCACATGAAGGAAAGGCTCCCCGACATCTACAAGTCATCCACCTCTATAATTGATACAATGAAAATGACGAATGTCACCTATCATGACGGGGATAAACTATGGTATCAGCTGCCTCGTAATCAAGATATGTCGACGGGCCTTATGAATATGGTGAAGCAGAATACTCCCCGGGGCACCTTCGAGCGTTTTCTGGACACCACCGGTGAGCGTGCGCAAATCACGCTCTTCTTCGCCGATCACACATCGGAAAATCTCCTTCGCATCCGTGACGCTGCATATGACTTTTTCAAGGCGCGGCCGATGAAGATTGAAAAAGGGGAATTCAAGCTTGCCGGCGGTAGGATCGGAATGGAGATTGCGGTAAACGAGGAGATGAAGCGAGCCCATATAATGATAGATCTTGCTGTCTATATGGGGATTTTTATACTTTGCGCATTGTCCTACAGGTCTATTGTAGCCGGCCTCATGCTTACCCTTCCCTTGATCCTCGCGAATGCCATGTCTTTTACCTATATGTCGATAAGGAATATCGGCCTTTCCATCAATACTCTCCCTATCGCTGCAATAGGCGCCGGGGTTGGGGTGGATTTTGCGATTTACCTTTACAGCCGCTGTATCGAGGAGTTTCCCCTGCAGAAAGGGGATTGGATGGGAACCATTACCCAGTCCATCTGTACCTGCGGCAAGGCTGTTATCTATACGGGGATAACGGTCATACTGCCTATACTCACCTGGTATTTCTTTTCGGACATGAAATTTCAGGCAGAGGTGGGTTTTTTTCTCTCGCTCATAATGGCGGTCAATGTATTGCTCAGTCTCACGTTGCATCCTTTGATAATATGGATAATAAAACCGAAGTTTATAAGCAGGAATTTTACCGAACGGAAAACAGTACAGGAAACGGAAGGAGTAACAACGATAAGTTAGCGGCAGATGCTTGCGTGAAAAAAAGACAACGTTATAGTTAGGGAGGGAGTGTTATGAGAAGAAGGTTATGTATTCAGGAGAAAGTTTTGGGTGTTTCCCGGTTTATCGCTGCTCTGTTTACGATTGTGTTATGTTTCAGCGGCCCGGCTTCTGCAATAGATGCCGAGCTTTGGGGCAAACCCTTAAGCTTTATGGGTATTATCAAACAGGGTGTATCATATGGGATTGCCGGAGATCAGTACGACACGCAAAAGGGTATTCAATCGTTGCTTACCCAGATAGTGCTGGAGACAAAATATGATCCGAACCCGGATACGAGCTTTTTCCTTAGCGGTAAATTTAATGCGGACCAGGCATACCCGGTTCTGTCCGGTAATAATGAATGGCGGGAGAAGGGGTTCGACAAATCCCGGAATCACCTTTACATCTTGGACGACTGGCAGGATGTCCTTGGCGAAGCCCATGGTACATGGAAAAAGGATGACTTCTATTTCCGGGTCGGTAAACAGCTCGTCAGGTGGGGCGAGACTGACGGGTTCCGTCTCATGGATCAGATCAACCCGCTGGACAGCAGAAGGGGTATTACGGATGTTGAGTATGAAAATACCATTATCCCTACGTGGCTCGTAAGGGCAGAGTATCGTCCTCCAACGAGGCCGGACTGGATGCAGGACCTTAACTACCAGTTCATTTTCAACCCCAATCCGAAATTTCGCGGAAATGAGGGTATCTTGACCGGAAACGAGAGAATGGGCATCTGGGCTCCGATGGTTGATATTCCACTCGGCGGTGCATATCCGTTAGATTATGCGCATCTGGGCGAGTCGATCAGCAACATTGAGAAGCCGAGCGACTTCAGCACGGATGGATTTGCCTATGCCGGGAGAATAACTGCGAATATATGGGATGCGAGAATTTCACTGAACGGTTATTACGGGCGAAGCCTTGACTATGTCAGCAGGGCTACGGGTGCTGCGGTTGCCAGTACCTCCAGATACGACAACAGGCTGATCCTGTCTCCTTTCTATGAAGGTTACTATCCCTATTTCAAATTCGTAGGCGCCACATTTACAAAGGATATTACTTCTTTGAGAGCGGATTTCCTGGGAAGCGTCTCCCCGGTTCTGCGCCTTGAAACCTTTTATGCCTTCAACAGCACATTCGTCAACAGCAGCAGCGAATACGTAAAGCATGATGAATTCCGCGGGGCCACAGGCATGGACTGGAAAGTGAAAGTCCCTCTTCTCAATGAAAAATCGTACTTCAGCATATCGCCGCAAATCTACCTGCAAAAGATCATGAACTATCCGTCAGAAAGGTACGCATTGTCGGGTTCAGGTTTGTACGAGAACAACTGGACAACCACACTTATGCTAAGCACTTCGTATTTTCACACTAAGCTTCAACCTTCGTTTTTCTGGTCCAGAGACTGGACGAACCAATCCGGATTTTGTCGGTATCAGTTGATATGGGAACACAGCAATACATGGAAATATACCCTGGGGGCGCTGGTCGTGGCGGGGGATAAGGTAGGTCAGGGTTATGAGCCCCTCGAGCATAAAGACCACGTATACTTTAATGTCGCTTACAAATTTTAGGCACTTACGAAAGGAGGTTTGAATATGAAATATTGGAAGAAATTGATGGTGTGTTTTGCTGCAGCGTTCATCATAGGGTTATGCCTGCAGCCGGCGTCGTGGGCGTATGATCCACCGGATCCCAAGACTTATATCCCAACGTTTATGGACATTGAGAGGGCCAAGAAGTTCTACGAAGATCCACGATCAGTCTACGCCGGTCCGCTTTCTATCAAGAACCGACTGCCGAAAGAATTCTATGAAAAACTTCTTTTTCCAATAGAGGAGATGAAGAAGGAATGGGCTGAGGCGGTAGGGTTCAAGGCGCCTGATGTTGTTGGAAAGAAAGCCCCGGAGATCAAGCCCGGGAAATATACCTACAAGGACTTGGAAAAATATCCGGCATTCAAGGAATTGTTCTGGCCTATAATGTACAGCAGGATAAAGCCGGGCGGACCTCCCTTTGCCGGCAGCATTCCGGATTTTGAGATCATACCGACGCAGCAGTTTTACCATTCGTTGCCTGTTTCTCAATATACAAAAGAGAATGCTTCCAAGATCAGGACCGATGGCAAGGGATACTTGAATCCGGAATCCTGGGAGGGCGGGTTCCCTTTCCCGAAACCGGCAGGAAAATTCAAGGCCCTGCAAGTTATGTATAACGTCGAGAAAAGATATTCCTCCTGGGACTCCAGCTTTCTCATCTTCCAGAGTGTTCATGGTTATCGCAAGGATTTGTCTCGGGATTTTGACGGCGCCATTCAAGTGAGAAGTTTGAAGCTTACAAGACGCTTAGCGGTAGAGCCATATGGTCGGCTGGACGAACGCGCAATGAAAAGGGGTGAAGTAAGGACCTTTGTGATGGATTATCTAAAACCAAGGGATTCGATTGGAACCGCAATGTCGGCTCTTTACTATACCGACCCCGGCAAGTCGGACTTACTCATGGTATATGTGCCGAGCCTGAGGCGTATACGCATGCTTACTTCGTCTGATAGCCAAGATCCGATTCAAGGTCAGGACTTGATTTATGACGATAACGACGGTTTCCTTCAGAAACTTTCATCGACACGTTTTCCTTATGAATGGAAGATTGTTGAAGAAACGGAATACCTGGCCCCGGTTTTTGATGGAACCGAATACGTCACAAAAAAAGGACTGGAATACCATAATCTCAAGTTCATGAGACGGCCTATATACGTAATTGAGGGAAGGCAATTGGACAAAAACTATGTCTACAGTAAACGAATATTCTATGTCGATCGTGAAACATTCATGTTCTATGCGGTCATGAACTACGATCAGAAACAGAGATTATACAGGACCTTTGAGGCCGGTTTTAAGTTCGAGCCGGAAATGGGTGTTTTTCATAGCGGGGGATCGAGCAATCTGTTGAAAGACCACATAGATATTCATTCCTGCATATTACTCTCTTATGACATTCCGGCTTTTTGGAAGAGAAAGGATATCTCGCTCGAACAATATTTAGGCGCGAAGTAAATGTGCACAGAGACGGGCCAGGCGCCGAGAGGTTGACCGACAAACAACCAATCGCTGCCCGGCCTATGCTGCCGTGAGTTGCAATGCAGGCCGGACAACCGAATAAGAGTGGTATGAAGGGTACGACAATCGGGCAGCTCGACTGTTGATATTTAAAGAAATATCAGGAAAGGCTCGCAACAACCGCACGGGCCTCAAAAAAACTACAGGAGGAAAATATAATGGAACAGTCGTCAATGGGATTAATACCGCCTTCCGAGAGGAATGTACCAATTATTATCGCCGAACCCTGGATGCAGATTGTAACCGAACCTTGCATCCTTGAAGCGCCGGCGTTTGATCGCGAAGGTAATTTTTTTCTAACGCATACGGGTGGAACCATTTACAAGGTGGACCGTGATGGGAAGATACGCGCCATTTTCGAAGATCGTTCTTGTATAACCGCGGGGATAGCAATCCATAGAGATGGCAGGCTTTTTGTAGTATGTCCTTCAGGGCAGATTTTTACTATCATGGGCGACGGCAGCGATCGGGTTGACCTGACTGCAAGATATAACGGCAGGCCCACAATGCCGGACGATTTGGTCTTCGACGCCAACGGCAATTTGTATATTACCGATATTGCGGGTACTCCTACTACCGCCCCGTTGGGTGGAGTATACAGGCTCTCCGCAGACCTCACTACAGTACATTCCATCACTGAAAATCTCATCACAGCTAACGGGATTTCCCTTGCGCCCCGAAACATTGCCGGACCAATACCGGCAGCCGCATACCAACTGTGGGTATCGGAAACCTTTACCAATAGGATACTAAGCATCCGCTTGCAGGAGGATGGGTTAACACCCGCACACCCGAGCGTGGAGGTTGTTTATTACTGCATGGGTGAACTGGGCCCGGATTCAAATGCGGTCGACTGCGAGGGCAATTTGTATCAGGCTATCGTGGGCCAGGGTAGAGTCATTGTCTTTAATAGTAGAGGAATACCGGTTGCCCAGGTGTTGGTCCCGGGCCGGGATGAAGGTAAGAGTTTAATGACAACCAACGTAGCTTTTGAGCCCGGAACAGACATAGGCGTTATAACGGCTGGAGGCTCGGACGGTGGCTGGGTTTACCGATTCAAAGGGCTTGCAGTTGGCGAAAAGTTGTTTTCACATAGCTGAAAAGTTGTTTTTGTACGCTTGTAGCCCCTGCAGCAACTGCCGGCAAAATGGCGCCGTGTAGGAGGAGAGGCGGAAATACAATATTTTGAAGTCGAGTTTCTGTAGAAACAGAAACAAAAAAAATTCAATTAGGAGGATCAGTGATGACAAGACAGTTTGAAGACAAAGTTACTTTGGTGACCGGCGCCGGTTCAGGTATCGGAAGAGCAACTGCTCTCGCATTCTCCCGGGAGGGGGCAAAAGTCGTTGTAGTGGATATAGCACAAGACGGGGGCACGGAAACGGTAAGACTCATCAAAGAAGCAGGCGGGCAGGCGATTTTCGTCAAGTGTGACATTTCAATAAAGACGGATGTGGAAGCGATGGTAAAAGCCGCTGTTGATACGTATGGTCGTCTCGACTGCGCATTTAATAACGCAGGCGCCGGCGTGCTCAAATCCGTGACTGAGTGTACGGAGGAAGATTTTGATTTTACAGTGCGCGTTAACCTTAAAGGCGCTTGGCTGTGCATGAAATATGAGCTTTTGCAGATGCAAAAACAAGGCAGCGGGGCAATTGTTAACACTGCTTCGGCAGCCGGGGTTGTTTGTCAACAGGGACATGCACCATACGGCGCCGCAAAAAGCGGTGTCATTATATTGACAAAAGTCGCAGCCCTCGACAATGCGGAAATGGGTATACGCGTGAACGCGGTTTCCCCCGGCCCCATCCTTACCCCCATGCTCGAACCCCTGCTTGTAGATCCGAACATAAAAGAACATGTCACCAGATCTGTCCCTATGTACAGAGCCGGTACTGCCGAAGAAGTTGCCTCAACGGTATTGTTCCTGTGTTCTGACGGCGCATCATTCATCACCGGGCAAGCGATAGGTGTGGATGGCGGGAAGAGCGCCGGTATCATGCGACGTGGGTAAAAGAACGGAAGATCGGATAGGTAATGGACTCACGGCAAAAGAAGATGATGCCGGTATTCAGTCATAAAGGACCAAGGAGGCAAATCGACAATGGACAGTAAATTTAGTAAGGATGAAATGATAAAACTGTATATTAATCTTGTGCGTACCCGGACGCTCGACCAGGTTATGGTCGGGGGGCTGCTTGCAGGGAAAATCGGTGGTCACTGGACGAGCCAGTTCGGAGAGGAAGCGGTAGGTGTAGGAGCATCCACTTTTCTGCGTAATGATGATTACATCCTGTATTGTCACAGAGGCCATGGGATTACTACTCTCATACCAAAAGGGCTGTCGCCGAAGGCATTCATCGCCGAGCATTATGGAAGGGCGGCAGGCGGTTGTCATGGTATGGCTCTTTTTCGTGAATTTGAGGCCGATCTGGGTATCGTCGGTCTAAGTGGAACGCTTGGAGGGAACTTCGTTGTGGCTGCCGGGTTGGGAATCGGCGCGAAGATGAGAGGGAAAGGCCAGGTTGTGGTCTGCAATGAAGGTGATGGAACTTACGGCCGGGGCACCTTTCACGAGTGTGCACTGATGGCTGCAAACTGGAAGCTGCCTGTTATCTGGGGAATTGAAAATAATCAGTACATGATCTATTCGCACGTTAGCGAACTTTACCCCAAGGATAATCTCGCAGATCTGGCATTTGGTTACGGTATGCCCGGCATTATCGTTGACGGACAGGATGTTGCGGCGGTCGCCGAGGCATATGCCTCTGCCGTTGAAAGAGCGAGGGCGGGGGAAGGCCCGACCTTGATCGAGTGCAAGACCTACCGCATTGAACCCCACGTTTTTGGCATGGCAGACCTCAGAGGAGCAAAGCCGCGCCCCCAGGAGGAGATCGATGCCTGGAAAAAAAGAGATCCGATCAAGTTGTTTCAGGAGAGACTGGTTAAGGAAGGAATATTGACTGCGGCGGATATCGAACGTATCGGCAGCGAAGCGAAAAATGAGATGGAGGAGGCTGAAAGGTTTGCAAGTGAGAGCCCACCGCCGGAGCCCGAGACACTGCAACGAGCTCTTTATGCTGAATAAAAAGAAAGAGGTGTAAAAATGAGAGATATTGCTTTTTGGCAGGCTATAAACGAGGCATTGATGGAAGAGATGGCCAGGGATGAAACGGTATTTATTATGGGCGAGTGCATGAGAGGTGCACTCTTCGGAACGTCGAAAGGATTGGTAGACAAGTTTGGCCCGGAAAGAGTCCTCGATACTCCGATAAGCGAATGCGCCATTGGAGGCGCCCCTGTTGGAGCGGCAATAGCAGGCTACCGGCCTATTGCCGACCTGATGTTCAGTGATTTTTTCCTTATCAGCGGTGATGAAATATGCAACAAGGCGGCGAAATGGCGTTTCTGCCATGGCGGCAAGCCAAAGCTGCCGATTGTATATATGTCGTCAACGGGTGGGTATGTTGGGAGTGACGCCGAACACTCACAGTGCAACGAGTCTCTTATTATGCACACTCCAGGCCTGAAGCTTGTCATTCCCTCCACGCCCTATGATGCGAAGGGGCTTTTGAAAACAGCTGTCAGGGACGACAACCCCGTTGTTTTTTTATATCACAAGCAGTTGCTGGGGACCAAAGGAAACGTACCCGAAGAGGACTATACGATTCCTTTCGGTATGGCGGATATCAAGAGGGAAGGCACAGATGTTACGGTGATCGCCACCGGATACATGGTCTCGATGGCGTTGAAGGTAGCGAACCACGTAGAGACTATGGGGGTCAGCGTCGAAGTCATCGATCCGAGAACGCTCGAGCCTCTCGATATGGATACTATAATTGCCTCCGTAAGAAAGACGGGGCGGGTAATAATCGTGGATGAGGATACCAAACGGTGCGGCGTCACCGGTGAGATCGCAATGCAGATCATAGAACAGGCCTTCGATAGCCTTGATGCGCCGATCAAGAGAATTGCCGCGGCAAATTACCCCATCCCTGCCAGCAAGGCCCTGGAAAACATCGTGATGCCGCAACCTAATGATATAGTTGCCGCCATCCGGGAAGTGACAGGGAAGGACCTGGGGGCCCCCATGGAGGTTGAAGCTCCTTTGGACTTCAGGGCATTAACAACGGGCGCCGCAGGGGTTACGAAAAACGGTTGAGTTTTTTTCAACGCGTAACTGTGGTTGAACCTGCTTATGTCGTTGAATATATAAATCTTGGAGGTATAAAATGGCTGGTTATATAGCAATACCCAAGCTTTCTATGGCCATGGCGAGAGCCACGATAGTTGAGTGGAAGGCAAATGAAGGGGAACGCGTTGAAAAAGATAGCGTTGTGTTGGTTATCGAGACCGAGAAGACGTCCTGGGAGGTAAAAGCCGATTTTACCGGTTTTCTTCATGTTCTGGTAGGAGAAGGAACTGAAGTACCTCCGGGCAGAGTAGTCGGCCTCCTTGCAGAGAGCATCGAAGAGCTGCAGCAAATTCAGAAAGACCCTGAAAGTGAGATATTTATTGATGGCGACGACGTGAAAGAAGGCCGTCCGGAAGAAACCGCCACGGCGGAAGAGACGCGTCCACAACCCGTTTCCCGGCGTGAACGTACGCCGATAACTCCTATTGCCCGGAAGATGGCCGAAGAGCATATGGTTGATGTGGGACAGGTGGTTGGAACCGGGCCGGGCGGGAGAATTACCAAAGAGGATATAGAAAGGGCGATTAAGAAAAAACAAGAACAGAAAACAAGCAGGTTGCCGGCTGATGAGGATTACCAAGGCAAGAAGGTCGGATCCGTTATCCCGCTCACCGGAATGCGAAAGAGCATTTCAGATCACATGTATCGTAGCCTTTCAACCTCCGCCCAAATGACCGTTATGGGCGAAATGGATATGACGGAGGTCGTAAAGTTGAAGCAATCCCTTCAATCAAGCGAAAAAAGTACTGATCTGCGAATCACTTATACGGATCTGCTTGTAATGGTAATATCGCGGGCACTCAGTGATCATAGAGATATCAACTGCAGCGTTATCGGCAATGAAATCAAGGTATGGGAGGACATCAACATCGGTGTGGCCGTAGCTATGGGCGGGGAAGGATTGATTGTGCCGGTGGTAAGAAATGCCGACAAGAAAAAACTTGGCGAACTGTCGCAAGCCATAAGAACACTTATCAATAAAGCGCAAACGGGACGTCTTGTTCCTGATGATGTAACCGGTGGTACTTTTACGCTAACGAGTCTCGGCAGGGACGGGATGAGCATTTTTCAGACACCCATATTGAATCAACAGGAATCGGCGATACTCGGAGCGGGACCTATTACTGATAAGCCGGTAGTGAGAAACGGTCAGATTACGATAGTTCCGATGATGCCGTATAGCCTTACTTTCGACCACAGGGCGATTAATGGATTCGGTGCAGAAAAGTTTATCGGTAGGATACAGACATTCTGTCAAACGCCGGCACTTCTTCTTGTTTAGAAAACCTACCGATCATACGACGGGTAATGAGGCAGCGGCGTAATGCATGGGAGACAGCAAGGGATGGGTTAAGGATCATCCCCTTCACCACTTTAAGAGGTGCGTTCATGGAAAAGGTTATTATCACATGTGCTATAACTGGAGGTGGGTCCCCTGCAGGGAATTCCTACCTCCCAAAAACACCGGAAGAGCAGGTTGTGTCGGCGGTAGAGGCCTTCAACGCCGGAGCGTCCGTCATTCACATACATGGCCGGAATCCGGAAACAGGCATGCCGGAACACGATGCCCGGTACCTTGCCGACGCTATTGCGCCAATTAAGGAAAAATGCCCGGGGATTGTTATCAATGTTACGACGGGCGGATCGGGAAAACGATGCGACGGTGAACATCTATACGAGGTGAATCCGAAAGAAAGCGTAAAGGGCCGGGTTTCGGTTATACCGGATTTGTGCAGGTCCAAGGATACGAGGCCTGATATTGCATCATTCAATCCCGGGTCGCCGGTCATCGATATTTACAGTATTAACCAGAAAGACTGGCTTTTGAAGTTCGTTATGGTTCATACATTCAATGACATGGCATATGTTGCCGGCATTATGCAGCAATGCGGGGTAAAGCCGGAATTTGAGTGCTATGACGTGGGAATGATCAACAATGCTATTACTCTTAAGAACCTCGGATATCTTGAAGGACAGCTATACTTCCAGTGCGTTATGGGAGTTATGGGTTGCATTCCCGCAACTCCCGATAATTTGCTCCACATGGTCCGTCAAATTCCGAGTGAATACCCGTGGTCCGTATGCGGTGTAGGGTTATCCGAGTTTCCCATGGCGACTATGGGCCTCCTCATGGGGGGGCACGTCAGGGTGGGGTTTGAGGACAACATTTATCTTTATCCGGGAGTTCCGGCAAAATCTAATGCAGAACTGGTGGAGAAGACAGTGAGGTTGGCTGGAGAACTTGGAAGGGAAGTGGCGAGTCCGAACGAAGCTCGCAGTATACTTGGTTTGAATACAGACGCTTGATATTTAAGCTTCCCGGACTCCAAAACCGGCTGGAAATGTATTAAAAACTATTTTCCGACAACCACTTTCCGAATTTTTATCTACAGTTGATTTTTTCTGTACCTACGGTTTACAATTTATATTACACAATGTTGAAAGCCAGAGAACTGATAGACATTATGGAGATCGGCCGGACTGCTATGGGGTGCGATGAAGTAGACGAGCTTCGTAAGGCAGTGGTCAAAGCCGTGGTTCGCGTATTTGCTGTCGAGCGCGCCAACTTTTTTCTAATTCGTTCTTACCCATCTCCAAGGCCGGACCTGGACCATATTGTTGTTGAGGGGATAGATCAAGAATATGTGGATCTGTACCGGCAACGGTACAATCAGATGGATCCCTTTCTTAAAACCTTCTTCACCTCCACCCAGGCAGTTACCGCCCAAGTGGTTACTACGGGGCATGTCATATCTGCTCGCGATTTAGGCAGAAGCGAATACTACAACGATTTTCTCAGACCGCAGTCTATTCATTATCAACTGGTTATATATCTGTGGTCAAGCGGACAATTACTCGGCACATTGGGCCTTTGCCGAGCCAAGGACGAGAAGAATTTTTCTCCTACAGATTTCGCAAAAGCTGAACTATTGGGATCATATCTCGCCGGCGCCCTCCAAAAAGCAATCTTCATGGGTAAGGTTGCCAAATCAAGCGAAATCATAAATTCTATATGTCCGGATCTTCCCTATAAGGGATTGATCGTCCTTGATGAATCGCTCGAGCCGGTTTATATAAATGAAGACGCCAGGAAAACAATATCCTCTCTGACCGAAGAAAAAGAACTACGGGAGGATTCATTATTTCCTTTACCAGGGGAACTGTATACCCAGTGCAAACTGCTTACGGAATACTCCGCCAGGCAAAAGGAAGATACTGCGGCGAACAGAGAAGCAAAGATATTGAATAAAAGTACCGGACAGACCATATCAACGAATCTTCGCCTGATAAATCATTCCAGGGACTCCGGGTTGTACCTGATTTGCATGAATCAAAATGAGGGAACGCTTTTATCAAAACATTTGAAAAAATTCGGGCTTACCGGTCGTGAACTGGAGGTCAGCAAACTTGTCTGCGAGGGGTTTAAGAACAGCGAGATAGGCGAAAAATTGTTCATCAGTGAATATACGGTTGAAAATCACCTGAGGTCTATTTACGAAAAATTGGAAGTAAAAAACCGTACCAGTATGGCACATAAGGTAATGCATTTCACCAGCCAGGGATAATAATCTTCTCTGATATTCGTATTAAAATCAGATTAAGGCTTAGGCTAAGATAATGAATTTAAAACTCAGACCTTACTTTAAATCGCAAATCAACAGTATGTAAATTGACGGTTTTCCGCTATTGTTATTTGCTTAAACATCTTTCATAATCTCAGAAATGCAGCAGTTATGTAAGGGGAAAAATGGAAAAGCCGGAAAAACCACACTATGAATTTGGAATTGTCGCTCTGCTTGCTCTTCTCTGGGGGATACTTATCCTGAATCGTTTCTCCATTATGTACCTTTTTCCTTTTATAATCGATGAATTTAAAATAAGTTATGCGCAGGCAGGGGCACTCACTTCCATCCTTGCCGTAACTTTTGCCTTTTCAACCTGGTTTTCGGGTGGTCTCTCTGACCGGTTTGGCCGAAAGCTCATCCTGATTCCTGCTGCCATATTTTTCTCTGTAATGTCGTGGGTTTCCGGTTTAACTCACAATTTTTTACAAATGTTTTTAGCCCGTGGTTTCATGGGCATCGGCCAGGGGTCTGTATTGCCGACCAGCATTGTTACGATCCTGGCGGAATCAACTCCAAGGCGGAGAGGCTTTAACTTTGGCGTACAACAAGCCCTGGCTCCATTAATTGCCATAGGATTGGGACCAATCCTTGTGACGCAGCTCGCCATGTTTATATCCTGGAGGATGGTATTTTTTTTGGTAGGGATACCCGGGCTCATCATCGGTATTATTATATGTTTCTATATGCGGGAGCCGAAGTCCATGTTGTCTCAGGAAACAGGTAAGCGGGAAGGGTATGGGAGACCGGAGGGGTTTTTTGCACCGCTCAAATACAGGAACGTACTTATCTCCTCGATAATTATCCCTTTGGTGCTCTGCTCTTCCATGATATTCATAACCTTCAGTCTGGTGTATTTAACTAAAGAGTTGCAGATGTCTGTGGGAGATGCAGGGATTATCGTATCCCTCATGGGCTTCATGGGCTTTTTCGGCTGTATGCTTATCCCGTTATTTTCTGATTACGTGGGACGTAAGACCGTCATCATTCCATTCCTCTTTGTTTTGGGACTCAGTTTTCTGGGTTTTCTCGTCGCCGGCTCCAATTTTTTCCTTCTTTCCCTGTCGGTTTCGGTTGCCGGATTTGCTTTAGGAGGAATTGGACCTATTGCCATGTCGGCTCTTGTTGTAGAAAGTGTTCCACCTGAACTGTCCGGTGCTGCCTCGGGCATTCCGATCTCTTTTGGCGAAATTTTTGGAGGCGCTGTAATGCCCTTTCTGGCAGGACATATAGGTGATATGTTTGGCCTTAAAGCTGCTATCTTGATTTCGGCTGTAACGCCCGTGATTGCCGGTTGTGTGTCGTTCTTCTATAAAGAAACTGCCCCAAGGGTTCTTGAGAAAAAGATGGTTTTAAGAACCGATGTACTTGTAAATATAACGGAGACTTAGGAAAACATATGGATAATAAGAGAAGAAGGAAGGAATAATGTCTCTACCGGATGAAAGGCTGATCGAACAGCATCGAAAGATGTTGACGGTAAGGATTATGGAAGGCAGGCATGCGCAGCTTCTCGCAGAAGGGAAGATTCAGCTCATGTCGCATTTTGGCGCTGGCCGGGAGGCTGTGGCCATCGGTGTCGCGGGGGAGCCATTGCGGAAAGAGGGGAAAGATGCAACGGCAGCGGCCTTTGGGTTTATGGTCACGAAGTCCTTGCGTGCGGGGAATATTTCGATCTCCTCGATACTCCTCTGTCCGGAGGGTTGTTGCCCCAATGATACCCATTCCGGGGAACCCTGCTTTGGAAGACATGTATATGCCGGATAGGAATTCGATTATTCAAGCGGTGAGGCGAAGTGTTTGAAGGCAAAAGAGAACAAAATATATTATGAAAGGTGATCGGATGTATCCTGATGAATTGAAATATAGCGAAGAACACACCTGGCTTCTCCCTGATGGGACGAACAAGGGTAGGATTGGCATAACTCACTATGCACAGGAGCAGTTAAAAGATGTGGTTTTCATAGAACTCCCCGAAGTAGGCGCCGAAGTTGTCTATATGGAACCTTTCGGGGTCATCGAATCGGTGAAGGCGACGAACGATCTTTTCAGCCCGGCAACCGGGGTAGTCATAGAGATAAATGAAACGTTGAAGGACGAACCCGGTATCGTCAATCAGGATCCTTACGGGAAAGGCTGGATGATTGTCGTAGAACTGACGAACCCTTCCGAACCGGACTCCCTTATGTCAGCAGAAGAGTACAGGGTGCTTGTCGGGGAGTGAAATGAACTACCCCGCGGCAAGCCGCGGGGTATCGAAAACAAAATAAGAAACATGGATCAATCTCGAAGCATTGACCCACGGGGCAATAAAGATACGTCAGGAGGACATGAAATGGCAGTGCAGATAGCGATACCGAAACCTGGCATGACCGTGGATGATGTGAATCTGGTGGAATGGAAGGCAAAAGAAGGGGACCATATTGAAACGGGTACCGTTGTCCTTGTCATTAAACCGGTTGTGAGAAATGGGCAGATTGTAATTGCCCCAATCATGCCCTACAGCCTTACCTTTGATCACAGGGCGATTAATGGTTTCGGAGCGGAACAATTTTTAGGGACACTGCAGAGGTTCATAGAGACCCCGAGTCTGCTCTTATTTTAATACCAAAACGAGAAAAAGGATGGTGCTATGGAAGAACGTGACGTTGTTATAATTGGAGGAGGTCCTGCAGGATATGCGGCAGCAATCAGGGTATCCCAACTTGGCGGCAAGGCTGCGCTCATTGAAAATGAAACCCTGGGCGGTACCTGCCTGAATAGCGGGTGCATCCCTACCAGAGCCCTTGCACGGGCCGTAGAACTCTTCGATATGGGAAAAGATGCAAATGACTATGGGATTACCTACAACAATATATCGGTTGATTTTGCAAAGATGATGGCACGGAAGAACATTGTGGTAAAAACTCTTGTAGCCGGCGTGAAGCTTCTTCTCAACGCCAACAAAGTAGAACTTATAGAAGGGGCGGGGAGATTTCTTTCACCCTCGCAAATAGAAGTACGGCTAAAGGATAAAACAAAGAAAACGCTTAGGGCACGGAGAGTCATTATAGCCACTGGATCGCGGTGCAAAGAAATGTCTGTTCAAGGCGGAGAGGCAAGGATCATAAATACGACCCAGGCGCTCGGGCTTACTGAGTTGCCCCAGTCCATGCTGATCGTAGGCGGTGGTTTTGTCGGCATCACTTTTGCCACGATCTTTTCAAAGTTAGGCGCCACGGTGAGCATTGTGGAAGAATCGTCCCGTATACTCCCGCAGATTGACAGTGAGATTGTCGCTATTCTTGAAAGGGAGCTTAAGAGCAGTAGAATCCGTACTTATACGGATGCCCGTATATTGAACATAAAAGATGGTAAGGACGGCAACCTGCATGTCGAGATAAACGGGAAGGGCCAGCCGGTGACTGTCTCTACACAGTACGTTCTTATGGCAGAGGCACGGGAAGCAAACATTGATGACCTTCATCTGCAAGAGGCAGGCATCCGGTTGAATGAAAAAGCAGGTATTGCCGTAAACACAAAGATGGAGACAAACATCTCAACCATACTTGCAGCAGGAGATGTGACGATGGAGCATATGTGGACGCCGGTTGCCTATGTTGAAGGAATTATTGCTGCGGATAATACCATGGGGCTGAACAAAGAAGTTGATTACAGCGCAGTACCTTACTGGATAAGCACGGTTCCGGAGATATCTTCCGTAGGCATGACAGAGGAAGAGGCAATTGCCCGAGGATACACAATACAGGTCGGGAGATTTCCCTTTGCTGCAAACGGGATGGCAACAATCCTGGGGCAGAGGACAGGAATGGTGAAAATCATAGTAGATGAACGGTACCACCAGATACTGGGAGTGCATATTGTCGGTCCCGGTGCAACAGACCTCATAGCAGGGGCAGCCCTTGCGATAAGGCTCGATGTAACGCCGGAGGACATCGGTGCGACACTCCATGCCCACCCTTCGCTTTCAGAGGCTATATGGGAGGCAGCGAGAGATGTAAATGGTGAGGCGCTCCACTTCCTTACCCAACGTCGTTAGGCTTATTCCGATGAGTCTTGTATGGGAATTCGGATTAGTTGAGTATGGGAAGGCCTACCAATTGCAGAGAAGGTTGAACCGCCAGAGGCTTATGGAGGAGATCCCGGATGTGCTTCTTCTCCTGGAACATCCGCCGACCATCACGATCGGCAAATCCGGCAGCATCGAGAATGTTCTTGTATCCAAAGAAGCCCTCTCCAGAGAGGGGGTATCCCTCTTCTTTACAGACAGGGGAGGGAATGCCACCTACCACGGACCAGGTCAGATCGTAGGATACCCCATTATAAACCTGAAACAGAGAGGAAAGGACATACGCAGATTTGTTTACGACATTGAAGAGGTGATTCTCCGGACTATGAGGGACTTTTCAATTGAAGCAGTTAGAGATGAGACTCACCCCGGGGTCTGGGTAAACGGACAGGAACTTGCCGCCGTGGGCCTTGCTGTACGACGGTGGATCAGCATGCACGGATTTGCCGTCAACGTGAATACCAATCTGAAGCATTTTTTCCTCATTAACCCCTGCGGTTTCTCCGACAGGAAGGCAACATCCATGTTTCAACTCCTTGGAGAGAAATTGCCGATAGATGCGGTCAAAGAACGGTTAATTTCACATTTTTCCGAGATATTTGATACTCCTGTGGATTTGAAAACAACTGTTCGGGGAAATACTTAATGATGCACAGACGGCTCCCCCCTTGGTTTACGCAGAAGATGCCTGAGCCGGCAGCAATGCACAATATGGAGAGGCTCCTCAGGGAAAAGAGTTTGCATACCGTCTGTGAAAGCGCCCTCTGCCCGAATACGGGACAGTGTTTTGCAGGGAGAACGGCAACTTTTATGATCCTGGGGGATACCTGTACGAGACACTGCACCTTCTGTGCGGTGAAAAAAGGAATGCCTGTCATGCCGGACGAAAAAGAACCCCGCCGTATATGTGAAGCGATGAGAATCCTGGGGCTTAGATACGTTGTCATCACCTCGGTGACAAGGGATGATCTTGTTGATGGGGGCGCTTCACTGTTTGCACAAACCGTTGAGGCACTTCATGAGGAAGACCGGGATATTGGCGTTGAAGTTCTCATACCTGATTTTTGTGGTTTTGTTGAATCATTGAAAATAGTTATACTGGCCGGCCCTCAAGTAATCAACCATAATATAGAAACGGTTCCCGGCCTCTATCCTGAAGTCAGACCGGATGCAGACTATTATCGCTCGATAGACCTCCTTTCATTTGTGAAGATGTCAGCACCGGAAATCATTACCAAATCGGGATTGATGGTCGGGCTGGGAGAGACGAAAGATGAAGTGATCGGGGTGATGCACGACCTCCGTGAGGCCCACTGTGATCTCCTTACCATCGGCCAGTATCTCCAGCCATCTCCGAAGCACTATCCGGTAATAAACTTTGTCACGCCGGAGGAGTTTGCAGAATATGAACACATTGGGTTGGATATGGGTTTCAAGGCAGTGGCATCAAGCCCTCTGGTGAGGAGTTCCTATAAGGCTGCGGAGCTCTATAAAAGAAGTAAGATTTTTATAACCTCCTTTTCATAAATACCCCCCCTTATATCCCTCCTGCCTCTCCCGTGAGCGGGAGAGGAAAGGGGAGGGATGAAACAGTTGGTACGTAATGGTAAGGATTGAGTATTGATGGACATACGCACATTAGAAAGGGACCTTAAAGAGATCGTCGGTGAAAGGGTAACCACCAGTGAATTTGAGCGCTGGTTCTATACCGGTGACTTTGTTCCTATCCCCAACTGGGTCAAAGCCTTTTTTGAGACCATGCCCGCTGCAATAGTAAAACCGGGGACCGTAGGAGAGGTAAGCGGTCTTCTGAGATACTGCTTTGAAAAGAATATACCTGTGGTGCCGCGAGGAGGTGGTACTTCGGGTCTTTTTGGTGCTGTGCCTAAGAAAGGCGGGGTTGTATTTGATTTGAGAGGATTGACGGGAATCATCGAAATAGATTCCGATAAAAAGACGGTCAATGTACAGGCAGGTTTAACATGGTGGGAATTAGACCGGAGACTAAAAGAAGAGGGCTTAACGCTAAAAAGCTACCCATCAAGTGCACGGTCGGCCACAATAGGCGGCTGGGTGATGGGCAGCGGTCTCGGGATAGGGAGCCTCAGGTATGGCCGGGTGTGTGGCCACCTTCTCTCTGCGGAGATGGTTTGTGCCGATGGTACTGTGAGGACATTCTCCCGGGAACAGGGGCTTGACTGGCTATGTGAGACAGAAGGGATGCTCGGTATTGTCACCGCTGTGTCGCTCACGGTTCGGAAGACCTCCGGGAGCACCTTTTCCCAACTCGTCTATTTCGACGATATGAAGAATCTCTTTGATTTTGTACATGTCCTTGCCCCTGCAGCAATGCGTCCTTACGCGCTGGAAATCTTCGACCACCGGTATCTTTCCCTGGTGAAGCAATCGGGTTGCGAGGTAACGGATTTTGCCCCGGGAGGAGGTACGGTGCTGGTCACCCGGGATAACGAAGGGGAGCAGTCCGAAGCAGGCATAGGAACCGTTGAAGCCCTGGCTGCTCTCTATTATGGCGAGATACGGGACGGCGCAGAGCAGGAGTGGAACCAGCGCTTCAACATGTTGAGGATCAGGAGGGCTGTACCCACCGTGATACCCATCGGGGTACATATCCCATTGGATAAACTGTACCGGTTTTATACAGGCATGCAGAAACTGAACAAGAGAACAATAGCGTTTTTGGGCCACGTCGTCTCCCGGGACGATTGCATGGTCATGCCCATGCTTGTTACCGATAAGGACGATCTCATGGAATTCGGACTTGCCCTCCATGTGCCAAGTAAAATCTTTGCCCTGGCACGCTCCCTGGGCGGCAGACCCGGGGGAGGAATAGGGGTATGGAACGCACCCTACAGCAAGGAAGTATTGTCCGCAGATAAGGCGGAAGAGATTAAGAGAAGAAAGAAAGAGCTTGACCCGAAAGGCATCCTGAATCCCGGTATGTGGTCCGGGGCGCCCCTCATCTTCAAGCCGGGTATCTACAATATAGGCATGAAGATCGCCTCCCGGCTCGACAGGATATTTCCGAAACACACTGTCAAGGCAGGCGCTGACCATGGCTTCCGGACCTGTGTTCAGTGCGGGTACTGTACGAATTACTGTCCGACGGGAGGGGAGTGGATTTCTTCTACCCCTCGCGGCAGGATTCTTATGACCAATGAGATTCTCGGGAAGGAACCCCTGGATAGCGCAAAGGTACCCCCCGGATACCTAAAGAGTGTCTTCGAGTGCAGCCTCTGCGGCAGGTGCGCAGTCGACTGCAGCGTGTCCATTAATTCTCCCGCCATGTGGGTCGGCTTACGGAGCGAGCTTGTCAAAAAGGGCATGGAGCTTGACTGCCTGAAAACAGTGACAAAGGTCATTAATGAAACGCATAATACAGCCGCAAAGCCGAATGACCAGAGGGCAAACTGGGCGAAGAGATTGAAGCTCCGTTCCGACACGGAGGAGAAACAGGGAGGGGTCGTCTATTTTACGGGCTGTGTGACCTCTTTCTTCCCTATGGTGCAGGACATCGCACGCGCCTTTGTCCGGATAGCGGACCGTGCCCGCTTCGATGTTGCCCTCCTGGGCGGCGAGGAGTGGTGCTGCGGGTATGCCCTGATCTCTGCCGGCCATAGAGATGCCGCGGCAGCATCTATGAGGCATAACATCGAAGCGGTGAAGAGAACAGGCGCCAGAACCGTTGTTGTGACCTGTCCCGGGTGCTATCGCATGTGGAAGAACGAGTATTTCCATATTACGGGAGAAAAACCCGGTATTGATGTCTTCCATGCCACGGAGTTCATCGCCCGGCTTATACAGGATAGCCGGATATCTTTTAAAGAGTTCGATGAAACGGTAACGTACCACGACCCCTGCGATCTCGGGAGGGTGAGCGGGATATTCGATGAACCCCGTTTCATACTCAAAAACATACCGGGCCTCAATCTTGTTGAACTCAGGGATAACAGGGAACATTGCAATTGCTGCGGGTCAGGCGGTGATCTGCTCGTCTCAAACCAGAATCTTTCCTTTGATATTACGAAACGTAAAGTTAATGAAATTCTGCTTACCGGCGCGAAGACAGTGATAACCGCATGTCCCTCCTGCATGAGATCCCTCACAATAACTAAAACAGCCGAAAAGACGGAGCTTAATGTGTTGGATATTACCCAGCTTGTCTGGAAGGCAATGGCAACTTAAGGCCTTATTTCCCGTTCGATACGCTTTTTAAGGTTGTATTGCTTCGCCTGTATGTTCATTTCCGGAAGGCGTTTCATAAACCTTGTTGACCTCTGTAAATTTTCCAAGGTCAATAGGTAATGCCGGTATTCTGACAATTTCTAAACTGCATTTATACGTTCCAACAGGAAACTTTACAGATTGACTGCCTATTGCCTGCAAACATGCAGGCAATAGGTTTTTTTCCGCATTTTTCCCGGTTTGATTTTTTGTTGAAATCTTCTAAAAGTGATTGATAATAAAGGAGTATTTTTGGTGGGCCGTGAAGGAGTCGAACCTTCGACCAATTGATTAAGAGTCAACTGCTCTGCCAGACTGAGCTAACGGCCCCGGGATGGTTTTATATAGCATATGCAACCGGTTGCATTCAACATATTTTTAAAAACCTTATTTATTTAAGCGGTTTTAAATGGAGGGCACGGACATGAAATGCAGGTGAATAAAATCACAAAAATACGTTGACTAAGCCCACCCCATATGGTAGATAATGAAGGGTTATAGGATATGTACATGTCCCTCATAAAAGATAAGAAAGAAGTGGTCAGGTCTCTTATAGGCTATAGTTCTCTTGGTCTTGAGATGGGCCTGTCGGTTGCAATCGGGATAGGTATCGGTTACTTCCTCGATTCTTACTTCAAGACGTCTCCATATCTGACTATAATATTTATGCTTTTTGGTGTCGTAGCAGCTTTCAAAACGATATTTACACTGTTGAGGAAAATTGAAAGAGAAGATAAAAGAAACAACAATAAGTGATATAGAGCATATAAACCTCGCTGTGCTTGTAATAGGGTCGGTAATAACCATATTGGTTATGCGGGAATTCAAGTATTTTTTCAGCTTTGCCGTTGCAAGCGCCATAATGACACTTAATTTCAGGTTTCTGAAAAAGATATTGGAAGGCGGATTACTATCATCCACTGTAAGCAAAAAGGAACTTCTCATAAAACTTCCTTTAAAATTTCTTGTTCTTGTTGGGCTTGTGGCAGTAGTTGTTATATTTGGCGATATAAACGTCGTGTTTTTTCTTATCGGTTTATCCACGGTATTTATATCGGTCGTTATAAATCAGGTATCAATACTGTTCGGCCCTGCAGCGAAAAGGAGGCAAAAAGATGGAGCATGAAGTTTTTACCTGGGCTTCTTTATTCCCGTTCTTAAAAAAACTCCCTCCACACGTTTCAAATGCGATTATTGTTTCGGTGATTCTCCTCATTATTGTGATCCTGGGTTACAGGCAGCTAAAAAAGACTGAAGACGAAATTGTGCCGGAATCAAAATTGACATTCAGAAACATTGTTGAAATGATTGTTGAAAGTTTGTCGGGTATTATTACGGATTCGATGGGTCCCAGAGGCAAAGAGTTTGTATTGTTAGTCGGGACGCTTGCGTTGTTTATCCTCTTTAACAATCTTTCAGGGCTTGTGCCCGGTTTCCTTCCGGCCACTGATAATGTAAATACCACATTCGCCTGTTCGCTTACCGTATTTTGCATGACGCACTACTATGGCTTCAGGGAGCACGGCGCAAAATACTTGAAACAGTTTGTCGGACCAATGTGGGCATTAGCTCCATTAATGATCCCTGTGGAGCTTATAGGACATATTGCAAGACCGTTATCTCTTGGCTTAAGGCTTTTCGGGAACATAACGGGAGACCATTTAGTGACGGCCATATTTTTTGGACTTGTCCCTTTCCTGGTTCCTTTACCGGTTATGTTTCTTGGTTTATTTGTAGCATTTGTTCAAACGTTTGTATTTATGCTGTTGTCCATGGCATATTTTGCCGGGGCAATTTCGCATGAAGAACATTAAAAAAAAATAATAGAAAGGGGTGAGATTTGATGAAAAAATTTCTAACAGTTATGATGCTCCTCGGTATTTTTGTAAGTTTCTCTTTCGGCATTGCCATGGCTGCTGAAGAGGCAAAGGGACTCGATACGCCGGTGAAACAGATGGTAGCTCTTGCAGCAGGTTTTGGAATTGCTATTGCTGCATTTGGTGGAGCCGTTGGTCAGGGGAAAAGTATAGCCTCTGCACTTGATGGGATTGCCAGGAACCCTGGTGCATCTGGAAAGATAGTGACACCAATGATTATCGGTCTCGCAATGATTGAGTCACTCGTTATATATTCTCTCGTTGTCTCATTGTTGCTGATCTTCAAACTCTAAAAAAGCCTTTTAAGCGGGGCAGATACGACAATGTCTGCCCCCTTGAACAAGTTAACGAAATCTATTCCCCGATTATCTGGATCAGGATATTTCTGGTTCGATCTTTGTTATCGAAATCGATGAAAACGATCTGTTGCCATGTGCCGACGGTGAGTTTTCCATTTATAAGCGGAATAGAGAGCGAAGGTTTCATCAAGGCTGCCCTGACATGGGAAAAACCATTTCCGTCGCCCCAACGTAAATCATGCTCATAACGGATATCTGAAGGTACAATCTTCTCAAGCGCCCTCTGCAGGTCCCTGATTACCCCCGGCTCATATTCAATTGTAGTTATTGTACCTGTTGAACCGGAACAGAATATTGTAACGAGACCATTTTCAATGTTTGAATTCCTGACTGCATTGTGAACGTTTTTTGTAATGTCTATAGTATCTCCGAAGCCCTTGGTGTTTACTTTTATTGAGTCATTGAATATCATGGGTCCTCCTCCTGTTATCCCTCTTTACAAATTTCTTTGCCTGTGTCGGAAAAATATCTTTATAGATATGAAATTAGACGGTTATAAAAAATAAGTAAAGTAAATTCTACAGTTTTTTCACCTTCCGTTAAAGTTGACGTTGCGGCGGTTACCCGATCCTTTCCTTCCGGAGCCTTTGCTTTGTTAAACGCGAGCAGGTATGCAGCGCCCCGGTGTAAGGCTGTGCAGTTGCTTCGAAAATTATTGGCAGGTTTACTTCCCTTTCTGTAGAAGAGGGAGGTGTTGTGAAAAGAGGCACGATCATTGCGTGCCCCGGGAGGGATAAAACAGATTCATTACTATTTTTGAAGATTTTCCATATGCAATTGAAATAAAATAAATAGTACGATAGTATTATAGAGTCGCAGCAACAAAATAATGAATGGAGTTAAACTGACATGAAAAACAGGATCATACTTACATTTGCCGGTATAGTGTTTATCCTTGTATCCATAATAGCAGGCGTCGGGTATGCCTTCAACCTTGATGACCTTACAAAGATCAAAAATACGAATATATGTGTTTTGTGTGATCTATCAGGCGCCGATCTGTCCGGTCTGGACCTTCAAACGGCAAACCTGTCAGGTTCTAACCTTTCCGGCGCAAACCTTTCCGGCGCGAACCTGTCCAATGCATGGCTTACGGATGCGAACCTGTCCAATGCGAACCTGTCCAAAACGAACTTGTCCGGTGTTACCCTGGACGGCGTCATATGGACTGATGGAAAAAAATGTGCAGACGGCTCTATGGGAACATGTAATAAGTAACTGCATTACTTCCATATTCAATCCGGCAATCATGGGAGCAAGAAGAGGATTCCGAATACAGGCTTTACGATACACCATTATAAATCAGGAGGTATAGTATGAGAAAGGTATTATCCGCAGTATTGGCATTTGCTCTGGTAGTTGTTTTTGCACAATTTGTTCAGGCGCAGGATGCAGGCACAAAGGCACAAGCGGCAAAGAAAAAAGCTCAGAAACCCGGAGCTGTTGCGGTGGAAACAATTACTGCAACAGCTACTGTGGATGCGGTTGACACGGCAAAACGCAAGGTCACCCTTAAATTTGCCGATGGGAAGACCCAAACCTACAAATTGGGTCCTGAAGTGAGGAACTTTGACCAGATAAACGTCGGGGACCAGGTAAAAACAACATATGCTGAATCAATAGCGGTTTTTGTCAGAAAATCAGATGAAAAACCATCTGCCGATGAGGTTCAGACCATTCAGTTAGCGCCTAAGGGTGCGAAGCCCGGCGTACTTATGACCGATACTTTTGAGGTTACCGCCGCGGTAAAGGCAATAGACTATAAAAAACGGACAGTTACCCTCAAGGGACCGGAAGGCAATCTGAAGACCGTGCCGGTAGATAAAGGTGTAAAGAATTTTAAAAATGTAAAGGTCGGCGACGAGGTTGTGATGAAGATAACAGAAGCGATGGCGATTTACGTAGAAAAACCGTGAAAATGCTGATCGCTGAAAAACGGTAACAAAAAAGGTTCTCTATTTCATTAAACGTTTCACCTTTTTCAGGATTGCCGCCATAATCGGGCCCGCCGTGCCGTTTATGATTATATCTGTTATCCCGTCACAGGCGGTTTCATCCCTGTTGATGATCACGAGCTTGGCCTTTCCGCGTTTTGCAATAACCGGCATGGAGGCGGCAGGATGAACGACAAGAGACGATCCGATGACTATGAAGAGATCGCATGCCTCTGAGCGCTTGTAAGCTTCTGCCGTTTCCCGTTCAGGCATTGATTGTCCAAAGGATATAGTGGCCGGTTTCAGAAGGCCTCCACAGGCATCGCAACGTGGCGCCGCTTCTCCTCTCAAAATCCGTGCCTGAACGTTGTCCCGCTCGTACCTCTTGCAGCAGCTAAGACAGGTCACGTGCATAGCGGTTCCATGGAGTTCCAATACCTTGTCTTCGGAGTTACCCGCCTTGAAGTGAAGACCGTCAATGTTCTGTGTTATCAAACAGTCGAGCTTGCCCAGCTTTTCCAAATCTGCGATAGCATAATGGCCTGCATTGGGCTGTGCATTTTTCATGGATTCGTACATTTCCGTGGCCATCTGCCAGTATTTTTCGCGCGCCGTTTCTTTGGAAAGAAAATTATGGAAATAGAAATCTTCCGGGTCATATTTGTCCCACAGGCCGCCGGGGCTTCGGAAATCCGGTATGCCTGACTCTGTGCTGAGGCCTGCACCCACAAAGACAACAATATTCTTCGAATTGACAATCCATTCGGCTGTCTCTTGAATCTTTTCTTCCATGTGCTTTAGCTCCTTTACGTTATTTGCTATCTAAGGTGAAACGATTGCAACGATATTAAATGCAGGTTGCGACGATAAAAAAATCGCTGTAATCATATTTTGCCGTCAGCTGTAATCTTGCCCCTTATTCAAAGCTGAACCCTTTCTCCCGAAACAATTTAAGACATACTTCCACCACCCCGGCATCGTAAAGGATGCCCTTATTCTTCATTATTTCATCAAGTGCTGCATTGATCCCAAGGGCAGGTCTGTAGGGACGGGGGGAGGTGATTGCTTCAACTACATCAGCGACTGCGAGGATTCGTGTTTCAAGGAGAATTTCAATCCCTTTAATGCCCTTGGGATAACCTGAACCATCGAGTCTTTCATGATGCTGGAGGATTATTTCTGCAACGGGATAGGGTAATCCCGCTTCTTTTAGTATGTCATACCCCGATTGAGAGTGAATCTTGATGAAGCTGTGTTCCATATCGGTCAGTCTGGCAGGCTTGCACAGGATCTCAGCGGGAACCGATATCTTGCCGATGTCGTGAATAATGCCTGCCATTCCGATATGCTCCGTCATATCATGTGTGAGCCCCAGCTCCTGTGCTATTGCCCTGGCAAGATTCGATACCTTTTTCTGATGACCTGCTGTACCGGGGTCACGGGTTTCAACGGTTAAAGACATTGCCTCGATAATCCCTCCCATAGTTTTCTTAAGTTGCTTAAGTTCTTCCTCGGCAAATTTACGGGAGGTAATATCTTGTAAAGTGCCCTCGTAATAAAGAATCGTTCCGTTTGCATCACGGACCGCATGTGAGTTAACCGAAACCCACTGTAAACTCAAATCTTTCCTGCGCATCATAATTTCGAAGTTCTTCACAAAACCTTCTTTTGCTGTAAGGCGTTTCAGTTCGGCGCGACGGCTGGGGTCAACGTAGAGTTGATGGGCAATATCGGTTATCGATAAGATCATTTCTTCAGGAGAATTGAACCCGTGAATCATTGCGAGCGCAGGATTTACGCTCAGATATCTCCCGTCGGGCGTTATCTGAAAAATACCTTCCACCGCATTATCAAAGATGTTGCGGTATTTTTCCTCGGATTTTTTTAACTCCTCTTCCGCTCTTTTGCGTGCGGTAATATCTTCCATGGTGCCTTCATAGTAGAGAACCATGCCGTCTGTGTCCTTTACTGCCCGGACATTCAGTGAGCCCCATAGCGTTGAGCCGTCCTGTCTGTAAAATTGAGCCTCAAAGCCTTCTACGATTCCGTGCTTTTCAAGGAGTTGCTGGAATGTATGCCTGTCGCCGGAATTGATATATATCTGGTGTCCTATGTTTGTAACACCGGCAATCATCTCATCCGGAGAAGCATAACCGAATATGCGCGCCATTGCGGGGTTAACAGCAATCAAATAGCTGTCGGGTGTGCTCTGGAAGATGCCTTCCACAGCATTTTCGAAGATACTGCGGTATTTCGCTTCACTTTGGAGGAGCGCTTTTTCTGTTTGCTTACGTTCGGCGATGTTGTGTTCGAGTTCTGATTTTTCCAGTTCATCGAAGCGCTTACGCATTGCTGCCAGTTCTTGTATAAGCTGTTCTTTTGTCTTATCTCTATCTTTCATTCCGTTTGATCCTTAAAATAATTAAGAATTAAGAATGTAGAGTGCAAGCCTGTATGTTGATTCCGTAATGTACCGGTGCGGCAACACCGTAGGAAACGATGCCGTTCCCGGGGCGGCGGGAATCGAACATATACGATAACCTGCTAATATCACGCTATAATCTCATATTTTAATTTTATGGATACCCCCAAAAATACCCCCAAAAATCTAGGCCTCCTCAGTTTGAGGGATCAGGCTGTTGCTATTCCGGTACAGACCCATCGCGCGATCTATCAGTACTTTCATTTGTGCTTATACCCTTGTTACTATATAGCATATGACAAAGATCTTCAATATCAGATTCCAGCCATGCGGATGTTCGGGAACTCAATTTGACTTGTTTAGGAAATCGGCCCTGACGAACTCCGGCCCACCAAGTGCTTTTAGAAACAGGAATCCGCGCAAGGACTTCCGGTAGACGTAGAAATCGAGTCATTTGAGTACCTCCCCTGCGTATTGTAAGGCACTCTCATCCACTCCATGTTGTAACTTTACTTTTCCCCGGAGGCGTTTCTCCTGTAATTGTCCAAACACCAGTGACTTACATTCAACGTTCATGTCGATTTGCATTGATGGTTCGGAGGCTTGGAAGAAGGGCCAGCGGAACCGGAGCGTCCGGTCGATGCGGAAATAATGAACACCTTCCCGGAGTTTACCATCTTTCAACCAGTTGAAGACCGTTGTCCGTGATACCTGGAGACGCTGCGCGAATTGCTCCACCGTCAGAAGTTCGCTTTCAGAATGGCTATTCATCGTATCCTCTCCATTCTGCCAGGGCTTTCTGCACCAGGGTTTCTATTTCTTCCTGTGGCCTTCCCCCTTCATTCTGCAATGCTTGCAGCGTTTCAAAATAGAATTCCCTTTCCTCGGGGCATTTGAAGTCAAGCTGAACCTTTACCTGTGCACACTCTCTACCACTCTCTACCTCTCTCAAAACATGCTGATGTTGTTCGGCTTTTTCAGGTAGAGAGTTGGTAGACTTTGATGACTCTCCCGCAGTATGCCCGTATTGCTTAAGGATCGTGGCATATTCGTCAGAGGTGATCCTGATTTCGGAGTAACCGTGGACAATCCGGTTGTGGAAGCTCATGCTCTTCAGCCGCTTGCCTATCCATGACGACGATGCGTGCCGGTCTTCAGGTTTGCCCTCGTTGTACCTTTTGCGTATCTCGCCGATCTTGATGCTCCATTCTGCAAAACGGTCAAGCGCGAACTCAGAAGTTATCTCTTTGATAACTGCAACCAGACGGCCTTCGATGGTGTCTTTTTTGGATTCATCTTTTTCACCGGCAATCGCAAGGATCGACTCTTCCAGGATGTGGGGATTAACAGGCAGCAATGAGTTCACTAAGAACAGGGGTTTAGTTATGTCCCACAGCCTGCCGGATATGCCTTCAATTGGTTTGATGTCGGCAAATGTGGTAAAGAGATGTTTCGCCCTCCAAGCCGTTAGCCGCTCCTTCAATTCCAGGCCCAGTTCGGGACGTGGGTTTTCGTAGTTGCCGGGACGGTTCGGCATGATAATCGGCAGGCAGCGGGTTTCAAGTATCTTGTGCAACGGTTCATTGCTGGAGATAATTGTCGGGCCGTAGATGTCGTAATATACCGTATCATTGAAGGCGCCTTGATCCGGATATTGAACACGACAGCACTTGGCGCCTTTTTCGGCCCGCAAGAGCAGGATGTCATTACAACCGCCGCGTTCAGCTTTCTTGGATATATCAACCAAATCAAAGAACAGCGTCCCGTGAAGGTTTTGGCTATAGCGGAAAATGGTGGCTTCCCGCAGTTCAATGAGATGAATACCGCGAAAGGCAACGTGTATGACGGACTTGCCGGTTCTACTCTTACCACGTTCCGGTACGGCATTAAAGAGAATATAGGCGCAGTAGTCGATACCGGGGTGATCGTGCATATAGGTGAGGAATACATAGTGGGCAACAATGGCCCACTGTTCGTCGTCCAGGGCGGAGAAGCGTTTCAGATAGGACAGCAGATCATCATAGAGTGCAGTATCTTCCTGGCCGTAGTAGCGCAAGACTTCGGCAGCACGGGGAATGGTGAACTGGAAGTGTTTCTTCTCAGGGATGGAGAAGCTTTCTGTTTCCGTGATGTGCTCTTTTTCAAGGACAAGCTGTCCATCCTTAAGGATCGCATAAACCAGTTGTTCGTCATCATCGCTGCATACTTCCACCAGTCCGGGGAAGTAGGCTGAAAGTGAGGATTCGTTGAAGGAGTCCATTACCGGCCACCTCCATCCGACAGCGTCCCGCGCTGAATGGCTTTCTTGATGCAGGCGGCTTCAAAGTCCGCGGCGTTGTTAAACCTTGTTAAACGGCTTTTAAGTTCATGCAGTGCATCATCGCGGTTTGTTATTCCCAGGAGCGCAGCAAAGGAGGAGAGACAGCCCTCGATGTGAGAAAGGTACCATTCCGACAATGTGGCTCCCATTGATCTGTGTACACGTTTTACCTCCCTGACAGGAACATTTTGAGTGAAACATTCCTGAACAGCACACCATAAGGGATGAATGGTTTTACGTTCGGCCTTTTCATTATCCGGAAGGCGTAGAGAGAACCATTCCGAAGTGAGATGGAGCCACAACCCGGCTTGTTTATTTTTCAGATCATCAAGAGAGTTGATGCCGAACTGTTTGAGGGCAGGACGGCGAACTTGAAATTCTATCCGCCAGATGTCTTCAGTTGATTCACGCCCCCATAGTTCTAAAAACCAGAGCTTTGTTCCACCCTGTTTGACTTCCAGGCCCTTGTTGTAAATGCGCAACTGGATAGGAGACTTGGCATCGGCAACATAATATGTTTGCAGTTCATTCTTATCCAGGAAGAGTTTGCCTTTGTCGTTGCGGGTGACCTTATGGGAAAGCAGGAATTCGTATGAGAGCCCACCGGAAACCCAGAAATCCGCGCAGAGGTCGACACGGCTGATCTTTATAGACTGGACTGATCCGCCGCCTATTGCTTTGAGGTCTTCGGTGATCCAGGATAAAGCGGTTTCAATGCCGTTGAGCCAAAGCGCCTTGGCGGCTATGGATAGATAGACGTTCGGGGATGATCCCGGGCGGGCAGCTTTACCTATAAAGAGATTGTAAGCTTCAAACTGAAGATGAAAGCGATAGTTTTCACCCTTGCCGCTTGGCTTGAAGATACAACTTCTACCCGAAGGCAGACCGATAAGCAGACCGCCCTTCTTCCTGGCCCGTTGTTTCTTTTTGTCAAGCGAGTGCAGACGTCGTTTCCAGTCCGGCCCCCATATGACATATACACCAAGATCAAGAGAATCAATGCCACATAGGAGAAACTGGAATTCTTTATCGAATGGGTTTGAAGCATGATGTGTTACAGATTCCATCATGCTGTGAGACATGCCCGGCGTCCCGGACGTGTTACCGGCAGAGCCGGCCACCACGCCCGTGTTGCCGGGACTTATACAACTTAATTCTCCATCTAAAAATGAATTTACCACAGTACTACCCCCTTGTTCAGAAATGTCCTGTGGCTTGCTGTCTATTACCTTAAAATTTTAATTTAATATTTTTATTCTTAATCAATGGGGTAGTTTGATTGATTTCATTTGATTTATTTTCTTTAGACACCCTTACATCATTTATTATATTTATTTTTTAATATTTTGCATTTTCAGTCTGGGTGTGTTGGACTGTATTTTAATATATTCTAATTTGAGACCCCAAAATTTCAATTTAGTTAATTTCAATTAGTTTAATTTAGTCTTCGTGTAATATCCTCCAAGCCTCAGGCTTATAATTGTATTACCTATGAAGGCGCTTAATAATTTAAATGCCCTCAGGTAAATACAAATTACACCAATCCGAATCATTGTGTCAAGCAGCATTTTCAGAGAAATTAATCTGATAATTCAGCATGTTATCGCTGTTTGACTCCAATGGTTTTATTTGTGCTTGGCTGAACTTCGATGAACTGAATATTTTTTCTTTGGATGTTAAAGAACGTAATAAACGGAGTTATCCACAGCCATCCCGCCGGCTGGTGGGGGCCGGGGATGACCGTGGATAACCCGCAGGAGGCACTTATCATCCCGGTAAGAACTTACTTCTGGCTTCCCGATAGACGCGCTGCTATATTGTTCTTTTCCGTTGATCAATAGTTCGACTGGCAATCGTGGGCAAAGTACCCTAAAAACGAGTATCGCTTTTGCTGGTATTACCGACTAAAAGCAAGTTTCATACAAATGAGTTATTCTAATTATCCTAATGATATTAATAAATACTTAATTTGACTTTTTTATAACCAGGGAATATCATATCAGAAAGCTGGAAAAAACGAGCATCGTATATTGATTGTTAGCTGAGGAGATTATATGAGCGATATGGAAATTATTTACGATAATAACGTTGCTACTGAAAAACTTAAATCTGGCGCAAAGTATGAACGTTTAACAGCAATTGTGTATAAAATACTGGAAAACAATAATACAGTGATTCACGACTTAAGATTAAGAGGTGACGGTAAAACTGCAAGTCACCAAATAGATGTAACAGTTCAAAAAGGAAATACTAAAAAGAAAATTCTTATTGAGTGTAAAGACTACGACGCCAAAATCGGAATTGGTATCATTAGAGACTTCTTTGGGGCCGTTAATCAGATTAAACCAGATGAAGCCTATGTAGTAACAACGGTTGGCTTTACAAAAGGAGCTGTGGCCTTTGCGTCCGATGAGGGGATTAAACTATATATACTTAGGGATGTTTTGGAGGATGATCTTGATGGCAGAATTTTGAAGATAAACCTTCATCTCATCATTCCTTCTTATGATTTTGAAGTTACGGAGCTACTTATTGATAACGAAGCTGAAATAGAAAAATTAGCAAATTATCGAAATCAAAAAGTTATGGTAGGTAATTTACCAATTAATGATCCTCAAGGCATGAAAATTTCATCCCTGTTTGCAAAGATTGATGAAATAGTAAAAGGTTACAAGGATGGTAAGGACAAAAACTTAATTGAAAAATTAATAGTTAAACCCAATTACATTGATTTTAATGGAGTAAAAATTGATGGAGTAATTATCAGGATAAAGATAACACACGACATCATAAAAAACACAATAGAACCTAAGGGAATTGCAACTTTAATTCTTCAAAGCCTCGATGGAACAATAGATAAGATAATACAAAACACAGACATTACCAAATGGACTTTTGACGATGAAGGGAAAGTTGTAAATAAAAACAGCTAACAAGGGTAATACAGCCGATCGCTTCGCTCCGGCTGATTTTTTCGTTATGAAAGGAAAAGATGAAACCCGAATTTGAGCGCGACGCTAAAATGCCACAATGGGCGTTACCAGCATTCAGTTGGCTGGTATCGTTCTATTTTCTTGTCGGTTTCATAGCAGATATAGGCTTTCCACCTAAGCCGGAGATAAAGACTGGTCACGTTCTTTTTCTACTTGTATGGCTCTTTTTCCTTTTCTTACCGTTTTTCAAACGCATCAAGATAGGTAAGTTCCTTGAACTTGAACGTGAGGTAGAAAAGGCCAAGGTGGAGTTGAGAGAATTCAAAGACGAAGTGCGCATGAACATGTCCCTAATATCGACAAACGTCAATACTATAGGCAATCTATCAAACCAAATAACGTTTAACCTCCCGGCATTTGCCAACATCGAGGAGTTTAAGAGGCTACTGGATGAAAGAACGCCAGCGCCAACAAAGAAAGAGGTTCAGGAAATACGAGATGAACTGGTACTTGAAGGTGAAGATACGGTGATGGCACTTGCAAGAACGCGCATCCGCATTGAGCATTTATTGAGAAAAATTGTCGGAAAAAGAACTACTGCCTCAGCATATAACGACAAACCAATTCGGTTTGCCACTTTGCAGCAAATGTTCAGACTGTTTCTGCGAGAACACGAGGAATATATCCATTTAGAGCAACCCTTTTCCTACGTTGTTCAAGTATGCAACGCAGCTATCCACGCCCAACGTATTCCTCAATCGCAAGCGGATGAGGCGCTTGACATTGGAGCCAGGATTATTGCTGTTTTATCCGATATGCTTGGCACACAGGAGAAAGAGGATTCATAACCAGTAAGATGCAGCCAATCGCCCAAAAAGCGGGCTCTGGCTGATCACCGTGTTATACGAGGAATAATATGGATACTTCTGAACTAATAAAGAGGATTAGAGTTAGGGAAAGCATCGAATCACACTACACGAGCTTCATAGAAGAAAAGATAGACAGATATCTTGAGATCGAACATCAAGGGATTATTGGAGGCCACTATTTTGCTCCAGCATCGTCCGAGTGCATTTACCTTTACCGCGACGGCTATTTCATTGGTGCCGTTATGATGAGCCACGCTATCAATGAAGGCATCATAAAATTTGTGGTCGAAAGAAACAGCATAGACCGGAACAAGACCGATGGCAATACGAAAACTGTCGAAGACCTTATTGGCGAACTGAGAGAAAAGAGCATCATCTCCGGTGCTTGTGGAGACGCCTCCATGGGGATTTGGAAGAGTTATCGCAACGACGTACACCACATGAACTCAACAGTCGCCAATATCGACTTCAAGAAACTTGCACAACAAAACATAAAATATCTGTCAACCATAGAGAAAGAAATCTTTGATTTCCAATTCAACAACGAGGTAATGGTTCCGACCCAGCCAAAGTACTGGGATATAAAAACTGATGGTACAGTAACGGTATTTTTGAGATTGGATTAAGAGCATATAACGATGACGTGCACAGGATCGGCAATAAATAGCGCTTTGCCTCCCGGTGACACCCTTGTTCGGCAAGGTGACTAATGTCTGGTAAGCGACAGCACTTTATTCCTCGATTTCTTCAAGAAGGCTTTGCGAGTCACAAGGTCGGGCATGCAGTCTTTACATGGGTCTACCGTAAGGACAAACCTCCATTTAATACGAACATAATTAATGTCGGAGTGGAAAGCCTCTTCTATACTGAGGAAGAAGACACGCTGGCTGATGATATTATTACGAAAGCCGAGGGACCACTTAGCTTGCTGGTGGCGGATCTGAGGAACTCAGCTTCGGGAAACATATCTGACACGCGCCTGCCAGAGCTAATTGCCCATCTTGAGTTTCGCACTAGACACATCAGGCAATCCGTCATGCAAACAGGCGGTTATCTGATTTCGAGGATGATTGATTTCGTGGGAGATCAGGATTTTTTTGTAAATTACTTGGAACGACAATTCCGGAATAACCCTTCCCTGCTTCGAGAGTCTTTTTCAAAGGAATTCCTTCAGCGAGGACTCCCGCAAAATATGCTTGAACCAATGATGAGAATAACGACGCCTCTTATCCCTGTCTTTATGGCTCAATTGAAGCCAATGTTGCCCATAATGGCCGCAGAGTTACGTAGAGTTGTGATTGAAAAGGTGCCAGAGTGGGTCAAATCCGGCCACATAAAAGCCCTGAAACACACCGCGCCGCCTGAAGTCAAAACCCAACGCTACAAAGAACTCGCTTATTACCTGCTCTCGGTGGATGATGATTCGTTAATCCTTGGGGACTCGGCTGTCCTGTTCAAGGTTGAAGGGCCAAAGCCATATAAGGTCTTATTGGAAAAGGGCGATAAACTGAAGTCTATTTTTTTGCCGCTCAGCCCACACACCCTACTGGTTGGGGCGCGTGAGGGTAATCCACCGATAGTGTCAGAGCTACGGCAAGCGCTTACCCGCTGCTCGTTGGAATACTTCATATCCCACAAAACCTCAGATGGCAACGATCTTCTAAAGGAACAAATCGGCGAAGAAGCGTATCCTCTCACCAAGGAACAGATGGAAGCGATTGTAGTTAAGATTATGAACAAATGATGGGCGATTTAGCAGCACCGTAAATGAGTTGCCGAACAAATAGCTGACACGAACGTGGCGACAAAACCAGCCCCGCCGGTTAGTATGGTGTTGAGCCTGTAGAAAAAGCCCCCAAGTAATTTCTTGGGTGGGATGTAAAAATGGATGACCTCACAGAATGTGATACAATCGACTATTTCATACTTAGGAGGGACAAAATGACTCACAAAAAAGTAGTCTTTAATCGTTTCGGTTTGCTGTTAGGTGTTTTTCTACAGGCTCGTTATGGCAGCAACATGCGACAGGACATCCAAGGCAGTAAGCGCACATCGACGGAGACTGTTGTAAATGAGGAGGCTGGGGGGGTCACCCATTAGAGGGCACCCTGTCAAGAGAAAATATTCCCCCAACGCAAAAAAAGTTTCTTTTTTGCAGGGTGACATACCTACACGCCAAACCATCCCTTTCTGACCTCCTTTTCCACAT
>Ga0074199_1000255_pt1 | contig 102591 bp, 90 predicted proteins | sample EPASupsiteSAE347_FD_64528 | JGI IMG/M metagenome (GOLD analysis project Ga0074199, IMG submission 64528) | Bioremediated contaminated groundwater from EPA Superfund site, New Mexico - Sample SAE3-47 | ecosystem: Environmental > Aquatic > Deep subsurface > Groundwater > Contaminated ...
GGATGGTATGGCGTCTATCGCAGTAATGGCAGTGAGATTTATCATCGGTATTATCCATGGAGAACAGTCTTTATGGGAGGGAATCAATTAGCGGTGTTTTGCGTGGGTTTGGACTTGTGGGATCCGGTCATGAATCCTGACCTGTCGTTTCGCGACTCTTTCAAGGCCGGCTTGAAGGAAATCCATGAATTAAAGAACGGCGTCGGCAAATTATTGATGTCGGCGGAAAAAGAAAATGACGGCATGGCCGTTCTTTATTCAGTCAGCAGTGTCCATGCGGCCACGCTGACCAAAGATTTTCCGCCCATGGAAAACGTACTGAACGCCATGGCGCCGTTGATGGAGGACAGCGGACATCAGTTTGTGATGATCTCTTATGAGCAATTGAAGCACGGCATTCTCAAACAAAAAGGGATCAAACATTTAATATTGCCCTATGCGCAGGCGCTGTCACCGGAAGAAGTTGCCGCCGTCAAATCATTTGTCCACGATGATGGCGGCGTGGTCATCGCCGATATCCGTCCCGGGGTATGCGATGAACACGCGAAGCCTTATGAATCCGGCGCCCTGGACGAAATATTCGGCGTCGGCCAGGATACGAAATCCCCGAAAGCCATGAAGGGCGATATTATCATTGATAAGGAAGGCTATCCGGAGAAGTATCCGGTGGCAACGTTTGCGGATGCGTCATTAAAAGTGACCACCGGGAAATCATTTGCCCGCAGTGGGGAAACTCCGGCCTTCATTGAAAACGTTTATGGGAAAGGCAAGGCTTTGCTGTTGAACTTTTCATTGTCCGGATACGCGTCCGGAGTCGGATCGTTGGAAGGCAGTTCCATGGTTTTGGACAAGAATGCCGAAGCCATAAGGCTGTTTTGGAAAAAGACGCTGGCCGGGGTTGGCGCGCATGCCGGTATAACGTCCAATCCTGATATATTCGGCGTCAGGACCTATCAATTCAAATCCGGCGCCCAGCAATACCTCGGCATATTGCAGGAATTGCCGGAAGCATTGATGAAATACGAGGAAGGTACCGCCAGTCCGCTGACAACGAATGCCATAACCTTCATGCTTCCCCAAAAAGCGTATGTATATAACGTGCGCACAGGGGGATTGGTTGGCATGACGGACCGGATCACGGCTGATATTACGCCCGGGATCGCGCAACTATACAGCATCATGCCATACCAGACAACCGGCCTTGACATTCAAATCCCGAAAGAAGTTTGTCAGGGCGAGGAACTTGCCTATAAAGTCAGTATCAAGGCGGACAGCCGCGAAATCGGTCTGCACGTCTTTCATGTTGAGGTGCTGGCGCCGGACGGGAAGGAAGTCTCCTGTTATGCCGGAAACGTGGTTGGTGAAAATGGGAAAGGCAAAGGTTCGGTCCCGCTGGCATTAAACGAAGCGGTCGGTGAATGGAAGATTTTGATCAAAGACACGGCGACGGGCATGACTGCGGAACATGCGTTTGTGGTTGAGGAACGGAACCAGAAACCGCAGTAAGTAAAACAGGCGAATGTCTTCCCGGGTAGATTTTTCTGATTTATTTTTGAATGTTTTTCGCCGCAGGGGCGCAGAGGTAAAACAAAAATTATTTCAAATTCTGCGTCCCTGCCCGCAATGCTACGCATAACGTTGCAGGCGGGTCTAGGAAAGCGGGCGGTTAATTTTTCTTCAGAAATTCCCGCACCGACTCAAGCTGGCCGGAACTTCCCAGGCAGTCGTTTTTATGGGCGATGTATTTCGCGAATTCGCTCATGAAGATTTTTCCCGGAGGACGGAGGTCAAAGTTTTCCGGATGTTCCTTGAAATGTTCGCGGTGGACGCGGCACCATACCAGCCGTCCGTCAGTGTCAATATTGACCTTTGTTACGCCAAGCTTGGCCGCCTTGGCGAATTGGGTTTCATCAACGCCCTTGGCGCCTTTGAGTTGTCCGCCGGCGGCATTGATGCGGTCCACCTCGTCCTTCGGCACGGAGCTTGAGCCGTGCATCACGAGCGGAAAACCGGGCAGGCGTTTCTGGATGTCAGCAATGATTTCAAAGTGAATCCCCTGACTGCCGGCAAATTTGTAGGCGCCATGGCTGGTGCCGATGGCGCAGGCCAGGCTGTCGCATCCGGACCGTTTGACAAAGTCCTCGGCCTGGGCCGGGTCGGTCAGGTGGACTTGGTCTTCGGAAACGGAGATATGTTCCTCTACGCCGCCAAGCTGGCCTAATTCCGCTTCAACGGAAATATTTTTTGCATGGGCGGCCGCGACAACGCGTTTGGTTATGGCGATATTCTCTTCATAGGGCTTCATGCTGGCGTCAATCATGACGGAGCTGTAAAAGCCGCTGTTAATGCAATCAAAAGCGGTTGGTTCGTCGCCATGGTCCAGATGGACGGCAAAGATGGCTTGCGGGAAGAGTTTGTCGGCGGCGCGGATGATGGCCTCCAGCATGCTTTTATCCGTGTAAGAACGGGAGCCTTTTGAAATCTGAACCATGAACGGGGCCTGGCTGTCAAGGTTGCCTTTGAAAAGCCCCATGGCCTGTTCGAGGTTGTTGATGTTGTAGGCGCCAACGGCGTATTTGCCGTAAGCATGTTTGAACAACTGTTTGGTGCTGACTATCATGGCGTTTTCTCCCGGTTGTTATAATCAGTTCTTTTTAGCGCGAACTTCTTTTTCGGTATTTATATAGAAACATCCGTTGGCCGTCAAACATATATATTCCCGTTTTATTCGTGCAAAAACAGGGGGACATGCTATTATCAATATAAATGACACCGACCATAACGTACCTTGTGATTGGCGGAATATGATGTTGACAAAGAAGACGTGCGGCTTCTGGAACTCAAACGCGGCAAAGAATCCAATAATCAGCAAAGTGAAAAAAATGCTTGATCTTTCGGGGAGATTGCTATACATAATAGAAAACTTGGATAGATATTCATATCTTTTCTGGAATAAATATGAATCAGTCTGAATCAAATAAACCGATTCTTGAGGGCAATGACATTCTTTTTGAATGCGGGCAGTGCGGCAAGAGTCTGGCGATTGATTGCCGGGGGGCGGGGCTTAATATCCGCTGTCCGCAATGCGACAGCGAACTGGAGGTGCCCATTCCCGATGGGTTTGATTTGGCGGAGCTTGACAAGGTAATCTCCGAATCAGTCGCCTCCGATAAGGAAATAAATGCGCAAATCTCTGATTCGGATTCAGCCCCGGCCGTTTCATCCGTCGCGGCCGGACAAATCGCCGCGCTTAAGGCGGAGCTTGAAACCATCCGCGCCCGGCGGCAGTCCCCCCCTTATCAAAACGCCGATATGCTCAAGGCGATCAAAGCTGTGACTAAACAGGTTGACGGATTGCGCAAGGCGTTGGATGATCTGGCCGTGATGCTTGATGCCCGGACCGGCCATGGCGCTGACGATACGCAAAAGATTGGATAAAACCTGCGCCAGGTTGTGGCGCACTATTATCCATCGCGCGTTCCGAGTGGTTTGTCATTCCCGCGAAGGCGGGAATCCAGGAAAAAGAGCTTCTGGATCCGTTTGCACGGGAATGACAGAATGGAGTTATTGCGCCGGCCAATCAGCCTTTTATAAAAGCGGCGTAAGCATTCGTTTTAATTCATCGGCAAGGTTGCGATTTTCGTAACGGCGCAGGCGTTCCTGCTGGCCAGCGATGATTTTTGCGCGTAACTTTTTGTCGTTCAATATTTTTACCATCATTTCCGCCGTGTAATCCCAACGCTTTTCTTGAAAGAGGACGCCGGCGCCGGCGAGCGTTTCCGGCACGGCCCCGGCCGCGTAAGCCAGAATAGGCCGGTCATGGACCATGCTTTCAATCAGCGGGATGCAAAAACCTTCGTGCTCGCTCATGCAGAGGAACAGATGCGCGCTCTTGTAATAGGCGTTCAATTCCGCCTGGGCAACATTGCCGGTGAAAACGACGTTTTTAAGTTCAAGCCGCCGGACAAGGGCCTGCACGAGCGCCTGATACCTTTCCAGACCGGTATAAGAGCCGACGTGAATGAAACGCGAGTTCGGCTCGACCGTCTTCTGAAAGTAATGGAATGCATAAAGCAGATCTTCGATCCGTTTGTTCGGCACGCCGCGTCCGACAAAAATGATGTTGATTTTGCCGTCCGCGAGCAGGCGCTGGATGCCGCGGTCGGGCTTAAGGCGCAGCGCGGAAAAGTCAAGCAGGAGCGGCAGAACCTGCACGCGCTGGTAGCCCATGTTTTTTAATTCCTCCGCGTTAAAATTGCTGACGGCCATCGTAACTTCCGCCCCGCCAGCCAGGGACTGCGCCTGTTCCCGGCCCCATTCGAGGTCGCGCGCGATCTGTTCCTGAATGCCGCGGAAAAAATTGGGCGGGGTCATGTTGTGATAAATAATGGCGCGCCGGCATTTGAGGGAGGCAAAATAATCGTTGACGGCCGAGCCGATTGAAAGATGAAGAATGGCCAGATCGTCCGGGCGCAACATTTTTCCCGCAAGCATGGCATCGTGAGTCTCTGGGCGGAGCTGCGGCAGGACGCGATACGGCTCGCAGAAGATATGCGAATCATATCCCCAGGAGCGGAAAATTTTCCGCATGAGCAAAGCCTCATTGCTGATGGCATCGCCCCGGGTGAACCCGGCCACGAATTGATGAATGGCTTTCATTGGATGACAAACAATTTAAATTGTTATTTTGGCGTACCTTGCGTCTTTGCGAGAGAATTTTTAGAAAATTGTTCCAGAGCGGAACAAAACTTGTTTTCAATGGTTTTCCAGTCATATTCGCGTAAAACATATTCCCTCCCGGCTTGTCCCATCCGGTCGCGTAATGAACGGTCGCGGGCCAGGCGTAAAAGCGCTTCCTCAAATTCGGGATAGGCCGCAAACCACAATCCGCCGTTGCTTTTCCGGCAATGATAACGGTTGACGGCGCAACGGGCGTGGACCAGGGCCGGCGTGCGCGCCAGCCAGGATTCCAGCAGGACAATGCCAAAGCTTTCGTTAACCGAGGGGTGGCAGAAGGCCATCGCCCCGGCCATCGCCGCGCGCTTGTCTTCCTCCGCTGCAAACCCCAGATCAAGAATGTGCGGAAGAAGTTCCGGGGGGGCATCAATCGGGCCGGAGCCGGTCAAGACCAGTTTCAGGTCAAGGCCGGTGCGTTTGCGGAACAGGGCAAAATAATCAACCAGGAGCGGCGTTCCCTTGCCGGCTTCGCGCCGGCCGGAATAAATAATATAAGGCGCGCGGAAGTTATGTTTTTCTGAAAAGGCCGAAGGGGATGCGTCAAAACCGTTCATTCCCATGCCGGCCACGGCGCATTTTTGCGCGTCCAGGTCATAAAGGCGCCGGGCAAGGTCCATTTCCGGCTCGGAATTGAACATAATACCCGCGGCGCTCCGGAACATTTCCCGGAAGGAACGGGTATAGGCAAACCCTTCGTCATGGAGGCATGGCACAAGGATGGTCTTTTCCGGTCTGATCCGGCTGGCGAAATAAATCAGCCCGAAAAGGTAGGGGCCCATGATAATCCCGTCGCAATCAGCGGAAATCCGGCGCAAATAATCGCACAGTTCGCGGCTGTTGACGCTGTTGGCCAGCCACGTCTTTTCATCTTCCGGGCTGTAATTGCCTTTGCGGCTGATGGATTCCTGGATGCGCAGGAATGCGCCGATATCCCGGTCTTCATCAACCGGAAAGAAATGGACCGGCAATCCTTCAATATTGCGTTCGCCGCGCTCAAGCTCATTCCGCCAGGTAAAATGATTGCGGGCGCAAGTGGTCAGGAAGGTTACCTTGAAGCCCATTGATTGAGCGCGCAGAGCCAGGGCTTTAAGGAGTGTTTCCGCTCCGCCGACCGTGGCGCCGGCGGAAAAACGCGGGGAGATAAAGATTAAATGTTTTCCGTTCTGCATGATTTATTGTGCGGCTGGTTTTCCTTGAAGATTCTGTATCTTAAATCCGAAATTGGAAATTGGGAGCTTTGAGTTTTTCGCCTTATAGAGATAAACTTGGCGCGGGGAGTTTCACTTCGAATTTCCAGTTTCCAGTTTCGAATTTCGGTTCTCTCCTGCGGCCAGCCGGCGTTCCAGTGTTTCACAGCGCGCGCGGTATTTTTCGTCCAGGCTCTCAACGGCCGTCACCAGCAGGCCGTTGATCTGATTCTGCTGGGACCATAAACGGTAAGTGTAAAATTTCAGCATATTCCAGATGATCTTTTTAAGGGCGACAAAAAAGACGGAGCCGAAAGAGCGGCGTTCGCGGATTTCAAAATCATTGATATCAACAAAGACGGCATTGCGCAGGCATTCAAGGTAATACTTGAGAAAACTCTCGTCATCGCTTAGATTTGCCAGGTTCGCCCGCTCGGCCTGCGCGACGCGCACATCGCGGTAGGCGCCTTGCGCGGTCTTGCCGGCAACGGCCGCCTTGATTTCGGCCATGATTTTTTCGGCGTCAATCCCTTCGGCGCCGATGGAAAATTGTGGGTCATTATTCATGTCGGTCAATGATACTCCTGCCATTCCGGCTCATTGGCGAAAATCCAGCGGTAATAATCAATCCGCTCCAGTTTCAAGGCGGCCGCTTCATCAATGATAATGGTGCAACGCGGGTGAAGTTGAAGGGCGGAGGCGGAAATCATTGAGGTTATCGGGCCTTCAACCGCCTTGGCGATGATGGAGGCTTTTGCCTCGCCGGTTGCCAGGAGAACACAGCGTTTGCTTTCAAGGATTGTCCCCACGCCCATGGTGATTGCGCGGCGCGGCATGTCGGCGGGACTGCTGAAAAATTGCGAGTTTTGTTTGATGGTGTCGGGCGAAAGGGATTTTACGCGCGTGCGGGAACGCAGGGCGGAAAGCGGCTCGTTAAAGCCGATGTGTCCGTCCTGGCCGATTCCCAGGAGCTGGAAATCAATGCCGCCGGCTTTTGTTATTTTTTTTTCATACCGCGCGCATTCTTCATCCAGGTTTTCCGCCTTGCCGTCCGGCAGGTGCGTGTTGCCTGGCTCAATATTGATTTTACTGAAGAGATATTTGTTCATATAGAACCGGTAGGATGTCTCTTCGGTTCCCGCCAGTCCGACATACTCATCGAGATTGAAGGTCTGGCATTTGGCAAAGTTGAGGTTTTCGTTGCGGCGCATTTCGGCCAGCAGTTCGTAGACCCGTTCCATGGTCCGGCCGGTGGCCAGGCCGAGAACCAGGCCAGGGTTAACCCGCACCGCCTTTGCGGCCAACCGCGCCGTCAACAGGCACGCGCTTTCTTTGTCCGGTCTGATGATTACTTCCATGGCTTGTTCAATTTTGTATTTTTCCGCCAGGCGGATCCGCCAAAGGCGGAAGATTTTGGGTTTTGGATTTCAGGACAATCAAAAATCGGCAATCCAAAATCAGGGGTATTCCTTGGCGTTTTGCGGATTCGACAGCATGATTTTGGCGTCCGGTATCTTTTTGCCAAGCTTCTTGATTTCGTCCATGGGCTTGGTCAGCGGCAATGCAATCTGTCCGCCCCGGATCACGGAGCGGCAAAGCGCCATCATGATTTCAAAGCCTTTGTAGGCGCTTTCAAAGTTGCATTGATGAATTTTCTGGTCGTCATCAAGCCAGTCGGCGATTTCCTGGATATAGGGCGGCATATCCAGCTCGTAATTCATACAGCCGGGTCCGCTCTGGGCGCCGCCGTTTTTGGTTACCGCCCGCCACCCGCCGCCGGTCAGCGTTTCCGCAAAGCCTTCCGTTCCCATCGCGCCCATGCGGCATTTGCGCCACCAGTAGTCAACTTCCGGCACGTCCGGCGCGCCGGCGCCGCACTCGACAATTCCGCGCACGCCGTTTTTGAAATGAATGAATCCGCCGATATAATCGGGGGAAGGGTGGGGATCCGTGAGTTTGCCGCGTCCGGCGGCCTGCGCCATGACCCATTCCGCTTCCGTTTGATCGTTGAACCAGCGCAGATAGTCAATCAGGTGGCTGAGCATGTGCATCATCCAGCCGCCGGCCGTGCCGTAGACGGTGTGAACGCGGCCGAGCGCGCCGGAAGAAATTATTTCCTTCACTTTGCGGTAATGTTCGCCGTAGCGGTGCTGATGGCTGACCACGGCCTTGACGCCCGCCTTGTCCAGCATCTTTTTGATTTTCATTCCTTCCGCGCTGGTGAGCGCGACCGGTTTTTCAAAGGCAATCAATTTCGCCTTCCCCTTTATTCCCAGCCGGATCATGTCCAGCCGCAGCCTGGGCAGGGTGCAGAAGCAGAAAACGTCCGGTTTGGTTTCCCTGATCATTGCTTCCGCGTCTTTGCCCGCGGGCGGATTGCCCAGTTTGGCGGCGGCGGCCTGCAGGCGGGCATCATCTATGTCGCAGATGCCCGCGATTTCAAAGCGGCCGTTGGCAAGAAAGGTCTGGGCGTGGTGCATGCCGCGCTTGCCCATGCCGACAATCATGACGCGATATTTGTTGCTCATATGTTGTTTTTTTCTCCTTCAGTTATGCGCAAAACATAAAGGGAAAAAACATGCTTGGCAAGCAGATTCCGAGCCGCAGATTCCGAGCCGGCCATATTTGCGCCGCAAACGAGATGGATATGTCCGCGGTTTTTACCTGGACATTTTCAGGATCATCTCCGCGACTTGCCGGCGGAAGGCAAGCAGGGTATTCGGGTCTTTGTTGTAATGCCAGGGGATCCATTCAGCCAACTGCAGTAATCGGGTTTGGTGAAATTTCAGCCCTCACGCTCATTCTCGCCCGTCAGCCGACGGGCTCCGAGGGATCCGCAGGGCGGATAATCCGCTTTGAGGGTTGAAATTTCACCAAAACTGTATAATTTCTGCAAATGGCTAAATGCTTACCCGTTTGAGGCGGATCCGCCAAAGCATTATTGAAAGTTTGCTTTTGATTAATTTGTGACGGAAAATTGCGTTGCAAATTAATCAGGCATTCTTCTTGTCCCATTCCAGCGTCTTTTCGATCACATAGTTCTGTTCCGCTTCGGTCAATTCCGGGAACATGGGCAGGGAAACGCAGGCCGCGGCGTTGTATTCCGAATTGGCGATGGAGCCGACAATACGCGCCTGTTTGCCCCACGGGTATCCCTCCTGCTGATGAATGGCGATCGGATAATGGCACTTGGCGTCAATTCCGCTCTCATTCAGGAATTTCAACAAAACATCCCGTTGAACGGCTTTTTTCAGCTCAATGACGTAGAGATGATAAATGTGCCGGTAACCGGGCGTCTCATACGGCAGGGTAAAGGTCTTGGCGTTTTTCAATTCCTGGTTATACTTCACGGCCAATTTGCGGCGTTGATCGTTTCCCGCGTCAATGTGTTTGAGCTTGGCGCTAAGGATTCCGGCGTGCAGATCGTCCAGTCGGCTGTTGTAACCCATGCTGTGGCAGGAGCGCTTGTCTGACCCGTGATTGCGCAGTTTGCGCACAATACGGTCAACCTCCGCGTTATTGGTTATGACCGCCCCGCCGTCGCCGAAGGTGCCGAGATTTTTCTGAATGATAAAACTCGTGCTGGCGGCATCGCCGAGCTCGCCGATTCTGAATGAATCGCCGCGGGCGCCGAAGGCCTGGGCGTTGTCCTCGACAATAAACAATTTATGCTTGTCGGCGATTTTCTTGATGGCTTTCATGTCCGCGCACTGGCCGTAAAGGTGGACCGGCACAATGGCCTTGGTGCGCTTTGTGACGGCGGCCTCGATTTTCGAGGGGTCAATGCATTTGGTTTTGGGATCGCAATCCACGAATACGGCGGTTGCGCCGGTGAACCAGATCGCCTCGGCCGTGGCGAAGAAAGTATTGGTATGGGTGATGCATTCATCGCCCGGCCCGATGCCGAGCGCAAGGAGGGAAAGCCAGATGGCGTCCGTGCCATTGCCGGTGCCGATGGCATATTTTGTGCCGCAATATTTGGCGAGTTCGCCCTCGAATTGCTTGAGCATCGGCCCCATGACATATTCGCCGCTTTCCAGCACCCGTTTGATGTTGGCGTCAATTTCGCCCTTGATGTTGTTATACTGCCGCACATGACCATAGAATGGAACTTTCATTTTTTTTATCCTCCAATATGTTTCCTTTTTAAAAGCGTGCCTGATAATAATACCATTTGGGCATAAAACAAGATTTTTTGAAATATTTTTTTTCGGAAGTCTTCACTTCTATTCATCAGGCAAAAGAGATAAACTGCGGTTTGAAAAAAATGCAGACAAAAGAATTTGATTATTATCTTCCGCCCGAACTGATTGCGCAGCAGCCGGCCGCGGAACGGACCGATGCGCGCCTGATGCTGGTGAACCGCGCCACCGGGGCTCTGGGGCATTATCGCGCGGCGGACCTTCCGGATTTGCTCAAGCGGGGCGACTTAATGGTATTGAACAATACGCGCGTAATCCCGGCCAGGGTATTCGGGCGCAGGCAGAAATCGCCCGGCAGGGTTGAAGCGCTGTTCATCGAAGAAATGGAAAAAAATATCTGGCAGGTTTTCCTCCATGCCTCGCGCCGTCCCGGTCCCGGCGAGACGATCCTGCTGGCAGAGGATAAAATCACGGCTCAGGTGATCTCATCCGGCGAGCGCGGCCGCGCTCGCCTGAAAGTTGATTGCGCCGGCGATTTGCTGAAGATCCTCGAAGAAACCGGCCTGCCCCCTCTGCCGCCTTACATCAAGAGGCCGAAGGACAAGCCGGCGACGGACGCCGGCCGCCGCCGGCGAAAACATGATTACGAACGCTATCAGACCGTTTACGCGAAAGTACCCGGGGCCATTGCCGCGCCGACCGCCGGCCTGCACCTTTCTGAAAATCTGCTCGCGAAGATTGAAGGGGCCGGCATCCGGACCGCTTCCCTCACGTTACACGTCGGCCCGGGAACGTTTGTCCCCGTCCGGTGCGAAAGGGTGGAGGAACATAAAATGGAGTCGGAGCGTTATATTGTTGAGCCGGAGGCGGCGGAGAAGATAAATCAGGCAATGAATGAAAAGCGGAGAATAGTGGCGGTTGGAACCACGTCAGTGCGCGCGCTTGAATCGGCCGCTCTTGCCGGGGGAAAGATTGCGGCGGGGAACGGCCGCACTGAAATTTTTATTTATCCGCCTTTCCGCTTTCAGGTGGCCGGCGCGCTTCTGACTAATTTTCATCTGCCGTGCTCAACCCTGCTGATGCTGGTGAGCGCGTTTGCCGGCAGGGAATTAATCCGCCGCGCTTATGAAACAGCGGTCAGAGAAAAATACCGCTTTTACAGCTACGGGGATTGTATGCTGATTGTGTAAGAAATTCAGAAGGTAGAATTCAGAATGCAGAATTATTTTAGACAAAAAGCAGTCATTATTCCGTCCTTCTTATTAAAGGTAACGAACGGCACGCCCGGCTGGATCGGGGCGGTTGATCCTTACACCAACTGGGCCACGGCCGTGACAAACAGCGTCATTTATTTCAATACTGCACCAAACGCGGTGAATTTCACCAATACGGGGGGAAACACCGGATTGAGTTATTCCTGCGTGATTCCGGCGGTGGATGGCACCCGCAATATCACGAATGATCCGGGCCTGGTCAATCTGGATGGCGGCGATTATCGTTTGAACGGTAATTCGCCGTGTGTCAATGCCGGGTTAAATCAGAACTGGATGACGAACGCGGTTGATCTGGATGGCAGATCCCGCATCCGTTACGGCACGGTTGACATGGGCGTCTATGAAGTCATCTTCGGCGGCACAATCTATGGGTTTCATTAGACCGTTCTACGCAATTTTCAAAAGCAATCTCAAGGATCAATAAATCGCGGCGTGGGAAAACTTTTTCTAACCATAGGCGGACCGCCTGAATCTCACATCATGGACAATGCGTCCACATCAACCGCAACATGCACATCCGCCGGATATTTCAATTCGCGCAAGGCCTGCTTGATCGGCGCCGAAACGGTTTCCATTGTCTCAGAGCGGATAATCATCTGGTGCCGGTAGCGCCCCTTCGCCATGCTCAAGGGCGCGGGCATGGGACCGGAAATAATGGCCGGCGGCTTTATATGATCCCTGAGTTTTGCCCCCAGCTGTTTGGCGACCAGGGCGACCACTTCTTCTGAAACGCCATCCAGGGTAAAGCAGATGATATGCGCAAAAGGCGGATATTTAAGCTCGCGCCGCGATTCGATTTCCTGGTCGCAAAATCCCTCGTAATCAAGCCGGCGCGCGGCCTGGATGGCCGGATGAAAAGGCGTAAAGGTTTGAACGATCACTTCGCCGGGAATGTCGCCGCGTCCCGCCCTGCCCGCCACCTGGAGTAAGAGCTGGAAAGTTCTTTCGGAAGACCTGAAATCAGGCATGTGCAGGCTGTGATCGGCGTAAATGACCCCAACCAGCGTAACGTTGGGAAAATGCAGGCCCTTGGCGATCATCTGCGTGCCGATCAGAATATCGGTTTTGCCGGTCCTGACTTGCCCTAGAATTTCACGGTGGGAATGCTTGGCAGTGGTTGTATCGGAATCCATGCGCTGAATGCGCGCCTTTGGAAAGAGCGAACGCACAATTGATTCAATCCTTTGCGTGCCTATCCCTGAAAATTTCAGGGCCATGCCGCCGCATTGTGAGCATTTTTCCGGGACCTTTTCCACCCCGCCGCAAATATGGCACCGCAACTGCTCGCCTTCGCGGTGATAAGTCAGCGCCACGCTGCATTGCCTGCAAACCGCCACAAAACCGCAGGCCGGGCATATCACGGAAGTGGAAAAGCCGCGGCGGTTAAGAAAAAGTATGGTTTGTTCCGCCAGTAAAATGCGCTGACGAATGGCCTCCACCAGCTGGCGCGAAAACACATTCACCCGTCCCTCCCGTTCCGCTTCAATCCGCATATCCACAACGTTCATGCGCGGCATCTGACGGTGGTCAACGCGATGGTGAAGATGGGATATGGCATATTTCCCGTTGCGCGCGTTAAAAAACGATTCCATGGCCGGCGTGGCCGAGCCGAGCAGGACCGCACAGCGGTCAATTTCGCCGCGCTTGATCGCCACATCGCGGGCATTATAGCGCGGGGCTTCCGCCTGCTTGTAACTTGTCTCATGCTCCTCATCCACCACGATCAACCCCAGCCGTTCCACCGGCGCAAAAAGGGCCGACCGGGCCCCGACCACGATCCGCGCCTTCCCCTCAAAAATACGGTGCCACTCGTCATGACGTTCCCCATCCGAGAGATGGCTGTGCAATACCGCCACCATGGCGCCGAACCTTCCGCAGAACCGTTCCACCGTTTGCGGCGTCAACGAAATCTCGGGCACGAGCACAATTGCCCCCTTGCCTTGGTCAAGCGCGTGACGAATGGCCTGGAGATAGACCTCGGTCTTGCCGCTTCCGGTCACGCCGTGCAAGAGCACCACCGGCGGGGAAAGCGTGTCAATCGCCTTGTTCACCAGCTCAAGGGCGGCGCTTTGTTCGGGAAAAAGCTGGAGGGGCTGGGTCGGCAGGATAACCTGTCCGGCGAGCGGGTCGCGGTTCTGCGTCTGGCGGCTGATGCGCAAAAATCCTTTTTTCTCCAGGCTTTTGACCGAACCTGATCCCAGGCCGGCTTCCGCGAGCAAATCCGCGAGGAACATCCGGCCGTTTCTCAAAAGGATTTCGACGGCAACGGCCTGCTTCGGCGAACGTCGGCGCAGATCTTCAATTGACACTTTTGCGGATAATTCCGGATCGGGGACAACGATGCTCTGCTCGCGGAATTTCGCCTTCGGACTGCGCACCGCGCAGGGCAAAAGGGAACGGATGGCCTGTTCAAAGGCGGAAATATAATACTCGCTGATCCAGCGCGCCAGCCGCATCATGTTTTCGTTGATGAGCGGCTTTGTCCCGACCAGTTCGCGGATCGCCTTCAGTTCGCTGCGCTCCGAGCGCTCGGCCAGGCCCACGACATAGCCGCTGGCAAATCTTTTCCCGAAAGGCACCAGGACCCGCGCGCCGATCCGGAGCGAGGGAAGAAGAGCATCGGGAACCAGGTAATCGAATTCCCGGTCAAGGGCGATTTCAACCACAACTTTGGCAATATTATTCAAAACAGAATCCAACTGAATTATAAATATTTACCACGGAGGCACGGAAACACGGAGATAAAATCATAGGAGATTTTGTCAAATTTAAGATTAGCGTTTCGCTACTCCAAAATTTGACAAAACCGTATGTTTTCGGGAGAAAAACGATAGATTTCACAGAACCATCCGTTTAAGTCCCTGTTTTATGGTTGGAACATTAAAATTGATCAGTAGCCCAACCCGGCACTTGGTCAGCTTCATATAAGTCAAAAGTTGTGCTTCATGAATCGCCTCCAGTTGATTAACCGCTTTTTCCGCCACAGGCGGATCTGCCTGCGGCATGAAATTCCACTACAACTTTCTTTTGCACAACAAAGTCAAGCCGCAAATCATTACCAACTCGTTCGCCCTTATAAATCAGCGGCAGGCTTAATTGATTCTCAAAAGACAGGTTCCTTAATCTCAATTCAACACACATGCTCTTTTCGTATATTTCTTCGTATAACCCGGGGCCCCAATGCTTATGAACCTCAATAGCTGCACCAATGATTTGTTCTGTCAGTTCATCTTTGATCATGATGAATACCTCCCTTCTTTCTCCAATAACAAGCCGTTGCTTGAAATCAGATTTTGCGATTGTAAAAATCTGATTTCAAGCAATCTCTTCTCCGTGCTTCCGTGTCTCCGTGGTGAATCTTTGCTTCTATGCGCCTTCCGTGAGATTACTCGCCGATTATTTTCACAAGAACTCTTTTCCGGCGGCGGCCGTCAAACTCGCCGTAGAATATCTGCTCCCATGGGCCAAAATCAAGCTTCCCCTCGGTTACCGCCACGACAACTTCGCGCCCCATGATGGTCCGCTTCAGATGGGCGTCAGCGTTGTCTTCCGCGCCGTTATGGGCATACTGGGAATGCGGTTTTTCCGGCGCAAGCTTTTCAAGCCATTTTTCAAAATCCTGGTGCAGGCCGCCCTCGTCATCATTGATAAACACGCTGGCGGTGATGTGCATTGCATTCGCCAGAACCAGCCCCTCCCTGATTCCGCTCGCTTCAAGACATTCTTCCACCTGCTGCGTAATGTTGATGAATGCCCGCCTCTGTTTCGTCTCAAACCATAATTCCTTGCGATAACTTCTCATAATCCATAACCTCCGCTTTTTGCTCTTATCATTCGTTTTTTGCTTCGCCGTGCAAGCCGAAAACAATAAAATTCGGCGTTTATTGGTAATGCCTCGGTTACGCGGGTAGGTTATGAATTTCAACGCTGTCATTCCCGCGAAAACGGGAATCCAGCATTGTTCGCATAACGGTTCAGCCGGAGGCCCTGTCCCGCGCCTCGCGGGATTCGCCCCACCTATTTCGGCCATATTCCGGACTGGTAGGGCGAACCGTCCCGGTGAGCCGCGAGCATGACACAGCCATGTTTGAATGCGGTCAAAACCGTAACCCCTCAGTCTTATGGGTAGGCTGTGCTCTTCAACGCTGTCATTCCCGCCCGCCTGCATCGCTATGCGAAGCATTGCGGGCAGGCGGAAGCGGGAATCCAGCATTTCCGCCACGGGCGGATCTGCCTGTGGCATGAGATTTTTTCTGGATTCCCGATCAAGTCGGGAATGACAATCACCCCGCAAGACTGAGGGATTACTCAAAAAAAACCAATAAAATTGCTGGACAGGCGATATTATGCGGGTATTATGACCGGCAAGTTGAAGTTATCATGGCGGAATTGTTTTCCAGTTCGGATCATCTGTGCGGGACATCTGAGGAGCCAGGGCTTATGAAAAATAATGTTAATCAAACCATGCGAAATAAAGAGCAAAGCGCGCATTATGAACGAATTCATGCGGTTTTTTCGGGCCGGTGGCCTGATCGCATCCCGATTTGCGAGCAGGCGTTTGCCTCTTCCGTGGCCGGAGCCATCATGGGAAGACCCATGCATACCGGCTCAACCGAATTGCATTACGAAGAAGCCCTTTCCTGGATGAAAGGCGAGGCGGCCCACGCGGACTTCGCGGAGCGGATATATCAGGATACGGTGGCGCTCCATCGTTATTTCGATTTTGATGTTTTTTGCCTGCCGTGGAGAATGAGCGCGCGTCCCGCGCGCCAGGTTGATGAATACACTTTTCTTTACGGTAATCCGGACGCCGATTATAACCTGTATCGTTTTGATCCGGCTTCCAGGACCTATGGGTCGGTGAAATCCAGCCAGTCCTGGGATAACTGTGATGAAGTGTGTGAATATATCCGCCGGACACTGAAGGAAACTTCCCCGGCGTTCCCGCCGGCGCCTGTTATGGATCCGTTCCTGGAGCGCGCACAACGCGAGCTCGGAGATGAATTTGTGGTGGCGGGATCGGGGGGAATGGCCATACCCATGCAGACCGGATGGCTTGAAGCCACCGTCTTGGAACCGGAACTGATCGGCGAATGGCTGGATTTTAATCTTCAAGGCGAACTGACGTATCTTGAGACCCAGAAAAAGGCCGGAATCATGCTGATCAACGGCGGCGGTGATTTTGCGTTTAATACCGGTCCGATTTACTCGCCGGTTTTTTTCAAGAACATCATGGCGCCCCGCTGGAAAAAGATTTTTGATAAATGCCGGGAACTGGGATTATATTATATCATGCGTTCCGACGGCAATTTGTGGCCGGTGGCCGATGCCCTGTTCGGATGGGCCAAACCCCATGCCTATTATGAATGTGATTATGACGCCGGCATGCGTTTCAGCGAACTGCGATCCGGCTTTCCCGAACTGGTCCTGATGGGGAACGTCAGTTGTGATTTGATGATGCGGGGGACGCCGCAGCAGATCAGGGACCGGATCGTTGAATGTATTCGGGCCGCCGCGCCCCGGGTTGTGGCCGCCACCGCCAATTCAATCTTGCACGGCACGCCCCCGGAGAATGTCCTGGCGCTCTATGACGCCGCCAGAAATTATCATTTGCAGCGCCCATAGGATGCTCAGGTTGAAATCAGGAAAGATTGGCCATGAAGAATCCGTTCCGGGGATTTAAGGCGTTTGTTTGGGCTGAAAATCGCCATCAGGAAAAAATATTTCAGCCGCATCGGCATGACGGTTTTGAGATTATATACTTCGTGCGCGGCAGTAGCACCGTGCTTGTCAAAGGTATATACTATACGGCAATGCCGGGCAACCTTGTGATCTATTTTCCGGGCGTTATCCATGAAGAATGGTATCATCCCGGCGACTGTTGTGTGCTGACGCTCTGGTGCCCGCGGGAATGCCTGGGAGGTCTGCCGCCGATTCCGCGCGAAAGACAAATCCCGCCTGTCCTGCGTCTGCCATGGTCCAATCGGTTCGGCTATCTGTTCGAGCAGATCGTGCTGGAATACGGTCAGAAGGACAGATGGAGCCGCGCCTTGATATCGGCCTACCTCGCCCAGTTCATTCTCATGTTGCAAAGGGCCCTCGCATATCGTTTGACGTTTTCCTCGACTTCCGGCCAGGATCAATCCCGGCGGTTGAGCCACGTGATGGATATGATACATCAGGCCGCAACTCAAACCCTGACTCTTCATGATATGGCCCGGGTTGCGCGGCTGAGCGAGAGTCATTTCAGTCATCTGTTCAAGCAATATATAAAAATACCACCCCATCAATACGCCATCCAGGTTAAGCTGGCGGAGGCCAGGACCCTTTTGGCCACCACCGCCCAATCCGTGGCCGAGATAGCCCGCCTGCTGGGATATGACGATCCGCATTATTTTTTCCGATTGTTCAAGGCCAAATGCGGCTGTACGCCGTTGGCCTTCCGTAAAAAAACAGGAAAGTGCACTGCTTTGCGCAAGTTCGTGCATTGATGGCGCAGTCCGATTCATGTAGATTTTTCCTTAAATGCGCAAGAAATTCCGTCGGTGGATATGCCCGGACATATGGACGATATAAATAAAAACATAATGGAGGAAATTGATTATGCAGATCGGAGTTCAATATTACCGGCCGCCTTTCCCGGAGGAACGGTGCTGGAAAGAGGATTTGAAAAATATTCGTTCGGCTGGATTCAATACCCTGCAATTGTGGGTATTGTGGAGTTGGGTCGAACATAAGCCGGGAACTTATGATTTTTCCGATTATGACCGGCTGGTCGAGTTGGCGAACGAAACCGGGCTTAAAGTGGTTTTGAGCGCGATCGCCGAGGTTCAGCCGCTTTGGATTCACCGCGAGATTCCCGGTTCGGAAATGCTGAATCATCTTGGACAAAAAATTGTCTCAACCAACCGGAATGAATGCCATTTCGGGATTACTCCCGGCGGCTGTTTTGATAATCCGGCGGTCTGGGAACGTATGCAGGCCTTTTTCCGGGCGGTGGCCGGGCGTTACAAGGATGCGTCTAATTTATACGGCTGGGATGCCTGGAATGAATTACGTTGGAACGTGCACGCGCAGGGGCTGGTGTGCTTCTGTGAGCATACTTTGAAATATTTCCGGGAGTGGCTGGAAAAGAAATACGGCGGATTGGAAGGCTTGAACCGGGCCTGGCAGAGGCGTTACGCCAGCTGGGAGGATGTGTCGCCGGGGTGGGCGGCCAACAGGCCGTTCACGGAAACAATGGCCTTTCAGCATTTTCTTGCCGCGCGGGCTAACGAGCATGGCCGTAAACGGTACGAGATGATAAAGGCGATTGATCCTGTTCATCCGATTACCATGCACGGGGGCGCTCCCAGCATGTATTATTGCGGACAGGACTTTGAAGATCAAATCATGACTCCCATAGACCGCGGCAACGACTGGGACATGGCGTCATATCTGGATGGCGTCGGTTGTTCAAGTTTTCCGAAGCGGGGCGGGCAGGATTGGGCCGATTTTGCGGTGTGCATGGAAACAATCCGTTCCGCGGCCGGGAAAAAACGTCTTTGGCTGAGCGAATTGCAGGGTGGACGCGCCGCTGTCGGTTTTACTCAACATGGACCTGTTCAGGCGGTCGAACAACAGCATTGGCTTTGGAATGCCATAGCGGTGGGCGCGGAAGCAATTCTGTTCTGGTGCTGGAAGGATGAAGTGTTTACCACTGAAGCCGGTGGGTTCGGAATATCAGGATTTGATGGATATGCCGCGGAACGGCTGGCGGCCTTTAAAACGACGTCGGGACTATTGGAAAAGCATAAGGATATTCTGGATGAATATCGTCCGGATCGTCCGGAAATAGGGCTCTATTTCAGTCCGCAGTCGGCCTATCTGCACTGGTGTAACAATAAAAGCGGCGAAATATATTTAAACGCCTTGCTTGGATACGGCAAGGCGCTGATCCGGAAAAATATTCCGTTTGAGATGATCGAAGAAGAACATTTGGATGAATTGAAACGCTTAAAAGTCATCTTCATGCCGCGCGCGCTGGTGACGGATGAAAAGACGGAGAAAAAACTGATTGATTATGTCTCCGGCGGCGGAACATTGGTGGTGGAATCGGAATGCGGCGCCTTTGATTCGCGCGGTATTTATCATTATCCGGAAAACCGGTTCTTGAACAAATTGGGCATTCGCGAAGTTGGACGCCGGACCATGGACAAGGAAACCGTAAAATTTCAGGTCGTTGCCGATAAACGGCGCTTTGATTTGACCGGGTCGCAATGGGTAACGCCTTGTCTGTTTGATCGCGGGGAAACATGGGCCAAATACGGCCAAGAAACCCTGGCCGGTGAAGCGGCGCTGGGAAAAGGCCGGGTTATTCTGCTCGGAACGTATCTGGGCGAGACGTATTTCAAAAAACGCGGCCGTGGACTGGAAGATTTATTGGAAACGATTTGCTTCCGTTCCGGATTCTGCCGCAGGACGGAAGCTGTCGCTGACAGCAAGGGAGATGTTTATCTGCGCGAAGGAACAAGCGGGGATAGACGCGTGCTTTTTGTGTTTTGCGGACCGGAGCCTGAAACAGCAACTGTTAAAATGTCGGGGAATTACGCGCGGTCTCAAGTATTGAGGGATTTGATCTCCGGCAAGCCGGTCAAGGGGACGGTGATTAAGAATAAAAACGAGGTGGCGTTTAAGCTCAAAGTCCCGAAGGAGCGCATGCTGGTGTTGACGGAAATTTGATTAAACGCTCAGTCTTCAACATCCAACGTTCAAAGTCTCGGGTAATGTTGTCCACCGCAGGCGGATCCGCCTATGGCGGAAACGTTCTCCGCCTTGGCGGATCCGCTTCAGGCGGAAAAGTTGGACGTTGAAAGTTTTCTTAGTCTGAATTGTTGCGTTATTTAACTGAGCATCTATAGCGAGGAAACCCTGGCTGTGCCTATGCCTTGGTAATTTTACCGGATTTGATGCAACGGGAGCATACTTTACGGGTAATGATGGCGCCATTTTCAATAATGGTAATTTTTTGAAGATTGGGCGCAAATTTGCGCCGGCTGATACCGGTCGTATGCAAACCAATTCCTCCGCTGGCTTTCGGCAGACCATGGCGCGTAATAATATTTCCGGTATGCAATCCCTTTCCGCATATATGACATGTCCTTGGCATTTTTTTGTTCCTTTCTTTTAAAGATTCTTTTTTAATTCATATCATAATTCAATTCCTGAAAACAAACAAAATCTTCATTATATTGAAAAAATGAATCGGGGCGGTCGGATTTTCTGCCAGAGGCGGACCCGCCTGCGGCGGGGAACCCTTTTAATTATTATCGTTGTCGAACATATCGGGGCGGTGGGATTTGAACCCACGACTTCCAGCGCCCAAGGCTGGCGCGCTACCAGGCTGCGCTACACCCCGATGGTTCGAACAGGTAAGGATATAACACGATAAGCTGCGTTCTGACAAGAGCCTTGTCATCCGTAGCCAAGAACAAAATGAGGGCGAAGGATACGGCCACTGCGCTCAAGCTGCGTGGAATAAAGGATTTTCCGCCAGAGGCGGATCCGCCTGCGGCGGAGAACCCACGACTTCCAGCGCCCAAGGCTGGCGCGCTACCAGGCTGCGCTACACCCCGAATTTAATACAAAACCGAAATTCGAATGTCGAAATCCGACTGGCAGTGCATAGGTCGCAGAACGAAGTAGGATATAACACGAGAATCGCTTCTATGGCAAGCGTCTTGTCATTGCGCCGGCAGGCAAACAATCTGGCTGATGAGAATACCCAGGTCTTTCGGAAAATTCGGCTTGCCGGGATTCCAAGCCGGATCTGTCTCCAATGTCAGCCATTCAACATCACCGGCTGAGTCGGCGGCGGGGGGCAGTTGCCAGATTTGCCATTGCCATTTACCGGATTTGATTTTACGTTTTTCCCCAATGTTTTCTTTACCCCATATCAATTGCAGGTAGACAAAACCGGAGTCATCCGGATCAGGCGCCTTGAAATAAATCATGAGCAGGGATGATTTTTTGGGTAATATCGGAAGTAATACCCTGGACTGCGCTCTTGCCCAACGCGCCTGAATTGTCGGTTGTTGCGGGATGACCAGAAGCGATTCGGCGCTTTGCCGGAGTTTTGCCGGCAAAGAATTTAAATTGAATGTGTTGGGCTGGAGATCGGCAATCCGGTCTGAAAACGGTTCGTTGCGCAGGTTGGCAAAATTACGCAATCCCATGTTTCCTTTGTCAAGCTTGATGATTGTCGGGGTGATGACGGAATCCCGAATTTGTTGTTTCGGCTGTTTTAATTTCATGCGGTAGAGGCGCAGGGTCAGTTCGGATTTTCCAACCTTGGTCGGCAGGCTTTGCCGGGCCTGTTCAAGGCGGCAGTCCTGGAATGAATCGTTGAAAATAGGCTCAAAGTCAAAGTATGCGCTTAGCGGGACATGCCAGGGCGTCGCGAAAAAAGCGGGCCGGTCCGGCATGGAGCGCATAATGTCGGCCCATGCTTTTTCGGCTTCTTCGTAATTATTACGCGTTTCATTGTCAAGCCCGAGGGTCGGCACGCCGAAAAAGTGTTCCAGCGGCGCGGCAATGCGCGAGTATTCGCATAACAACATTCCTTTATTGGTTTTTATAACCTCGGCATACGGCCGCAGGAAACGGCAGAAACCCTTGTGCTCGGTTGTTGTAGCCAAATGGGAGCGTTTGTTGAGGGCAAGGACGCATAGAATCAGCGAGAGCAGGACGGGTTTCCATAATCCGCCTTGCCGCGGCAAAGCAAAGGCAACCAGCGCGGTCAGAAAAAGGGCGGACGCGGGAATGAATGCCGTCATCAGATAACGCGTCATCATGAAGTCATGAATGTTGCCGGTTAACATGATGGCGGGGAATAAAACCATTGCCATAATCACGCGGGAAGCGCGTTTTTCGGCCCACCCCGTCAGCCAGATGATCAGGCCGGCGAGGATTAACAGCATGACGGTGACGGAAAGCATGTTGGCCACGACCCGGAAGTCGGTGAGGTAGAGATAGTTTTTTATCGGCCGGCCGAGAATCGGCAAATCGCCGTATATTTGCCTGAAAAAAATCAGGCTTGCCAAAAAAGCGATCAGGCATATTCCAAACGTCAAGCTTAAAAGCAGGGAAACGGATGATGGCGGCGAAGATCCCGAATTTAGAGGTGAACTCCGGCGTCTTTTGCTCAACAGCGCCAAGGCTGTCAGCAAAACAAACCCAGCGGCGATTATTCCCGGCCGCATGAAAATCAAATCCAGGAAGCGCTTTACCGTGTAATAATCGGTGAAATATTTTACCTGCACATAAAACACGGCCAGCATCAGGCCGACGACTATCAGGTATGGCAGGAAATCTTCCCTTCCTTTGAAAATAATAATCAGGATGATCGCCAGGACGGTCGGGATGACAAGCGCCCAGGCCGTAATATGAAAAAGAGGGGCGGCGCCGATACAGGCGGCGCCGAGTAAAATATCCGCCATGTTTTTCCAGGGCCGGGTTCGCCAGGCCTGAAGCGTCAGGGACCAGCCGCCGAAAAACATAAAACCGGCGATTATTTCCGGGCGCGGACAGCGCCCGTGCCAGATTGTCAGCGGGTTGAAAATGTATAGGATGAATACAATCAGCCCCGCCCAGCGATAAGGGATTGTTTGCGATGCAATGGCGCGCAGGGCAAGGGCAGTGAAAATAACAAAGAGCGGCACGACGAAAAGCGCCCATGAGTCCAGGCCGATATGGGCCGCAAAGGCGATCATCAGCGGATAGGCGGGCTGGAAATGCGGGCCGACCAGGGCAAGGTCGGCGTTGCGAATCCAAAGACACGCATCCTTGGTTGTGCTGTATAGCGAATGACCATAATAAAAGGAAGGACGAATTTCCGGCGGCACTTTTATGAGCAGTTCGTCATTATAAAACAACTGTTTCTGGCGGTTATAGGTTATGCCGGAGTTGAGGTATGAGCCGGGGTCCTGCCCGCCGAATATGTCTTCGTGCGGCCGGAATAAAAGAATGAAGGCGCAGGCGAGCAATATGGCCAAGGCCAGCCATTTAAACCGGACCGGCTCGTTGCCGATCCGGATCAGGCGGTAAACAGCAGCGATTGCCAATAACCAGAAAAAAGCTCCAATGGCGGTAACCATCTGAAATATCCTTCGCGTTACAACATGCAGTCTGTCATTTTCGATCCGCCAGAGGCGGAATCGGGAATCCATTTCTTCTGCCTGCCCTGGCTTGGCCAGTCCGCCGGTGGCGGATGGATTCCCGCTTGCGCGGGAATGACAGGACGAGAGCAATCATGTTTTGTTGTCACTTTACCGTTTGCTTTCCCGCTTGTCAAAGGTCATGATGTGTAATATATTTGGCCGCAAATGAAAATTTTTGTTACTGGTTCGGCGGGTTTTATCGGCTTTCATGCGGCCGCCCGTCTCCTTGATGAAGGGCATGAAGTGGTCGGCCTGGACAATTTCAACGACTATTATCCGGTGGAGCTTAAGCGGCGCCGGGATGGAATTCTGCGGAAGAAAGCCGGTTTTACCGGCGTGGAATGCGATTTATGCGATTTCGGGAGATTAGAGGAGCTTTTTCAAAAAAACCGGTTTGAAATTGTCTGCCATCTGGCCGCGCAGGTGGGTGTGCGTTATTCTTTGACCAATCCCTTTATCTATCAGAAATCCAATAACGAGGGATTTTTGAATGTTCTTGAGGCCGGCCGCCGGGCAGGGTTAAAGAAGCTTGTCTACGCATCCAGTTCCAGTGTTTATGGCGGCAATCGGCAGTTGCCGTTCAGTGAAAACGACCGGGTTGATACCCCGATCAGCCTGTATGCGGCCACGAAAAAATACAATGAGCTCGCGGCCCATGCCTACAGTCATTTGTACGGCATCCAGACCATCGGCCTGCGGCTTTTTACGGTCTATGGTCCATGGGGGCGGCCCGACATGGCCGTTTGGATGTTCACCGAGGCGATGTTGCGCGGGAAGACAATCAAGGTTTTTAATAATGGAAACATGCGCCGGGATTTTACCTACATTGATGATATTGTGAGCGGGATTCAAAGCGCGCTTTTCTCGGAAAAACTGCCGCGGAACGATATTTTCAACCTGGGCAATCATCGCTCGGAACAACTCATGGATCTCATCAAGACCATTGCCGATTGCCTGGGAATAAAGCCAAAGATGGAATTGCTTCCGATCCAGCCCGGCGATGTGCCGGATACCTATGCGGATATTGAAAAGGCGCGTAACGCCCTGAAGTTCAATCCCGGAACAAATCTTGCCGAAGGCATACCGAGATTCGTTGAGTGGTATCGCGAGTATAAGAAGGCGGAAACAAGCAGCCGGCATAGTGTTTCAGATAATTAAGTTTAAGTTCAGGAAACGTTCAACGCTCAATCTTCAACATCCAAGGTTCAAAATCTCGGGTAATGTTGTCCACCGCAGGCGGATCCGCCTATGGCGGAAACGTTCTCCGTCTTGGCGGATCCGCTTCAGGCGGAAAAGTTGGACGTTGAAAGTTTTCTTAGTCTGAATTGTTACGTTATTTAACTGAACATCTATATGAAACATTTAAGGACAATATGGTCAGGGGCCGATTTCGTCGTCCGCCTTGCGGCGCATGATCTGCGCGGCCGCTGTCTGGGTTCCATGCTCGGCTTTGTCTGGGCTTTTATCCAGCCGTTTGTGATGACGATCATTTTATGGTTGGTGGTCGGGCTGGCTTTCAAGGCGCGCGACGTGCGCGGCGTGCCGTTCATTGCCTGGCTGCTGGCCGGAATGAGCGCCTGGTCGTTTTTTGCCGATGCCTTGAACCAGATTACAAATGTTTTTTGCGAATATGCCTTTCTTGTCCGCAAGGTCAACTTCAGGCTGTTTAATCTGCCTTTGATGAAATTACTGGCGGCCTTGACCGTTCATGCCGTTTTTTTGCTGATTGTCGCCGTGGTCCTGATTTTCAGCCGGATACCCGTTTCCTGGAGCTGGCTGGCGGTGTTTTATTACCTGGCCGCCGCCGCCGTTTTGCTGGCCGGGTTGGGTTATATTTCCGCCGCGCTCAATGTCTTTTTGCGGGATGTCGGGCATATTATCAGCGTCGGGCTTCAATTCGGCTTTTGGCTGACGCCCGTATTCTGGGATTTCAGCATGTTCCCGCTTCAGGGACATTCGCTCCTGGTAAAAATTCTCCGGCTCAATCCGGTGGTTTATATTGTTGAAGGATATCGGAACAGCCTTCTTTTTAATGCGCCCTTTGCGGCCGGGTGGGGGGAGACAGTTTATTTCTGGCTGGTCGCGGTTGCCCTGCTTGTTCTTGGCCGGCACATTTTCCGGAAACTAAGGCCGCATTTTGCCGACGTGTTGTAATCCTGCCCCGGGCCAGGCGCACGCCTGACTCATTCCATTGTTCTGAAGTTCAACCGGCCAGTCGCCGGATGCGCTCAATCACGGAGCGCGTTGCCGATTCGGGCGTGGAGGCGCCGGCCGTGATGCCGATGCTTTTTGCGTTCTTGAACCAGGCTTGCTTGAGCTGGGCGGCCGATTCAATCCAGTAACTGCGCGGATTAAGCGGGCGTGAAATTTCAAAAAGCCGCCGGGTGTTGGCCGAAAAGCGCGCGCCGATCACAATGACAACATCGTTGAGGCGGGGCAAGGTCTTCATTTCGGCCTGTTTCATTCTTGTCGGCCGGCAGATGGTGTTGAAAAAAACGACCGAGTCGTTTTTTTTACGCAAAGCCGCGACAATCGGCAGGATATGGTCCATGTTCTGGGTTGACTGGACGACAATGGCCGCCTTTCTTATTTTTTTAATCTGCGGCCAGGGAATGTTTTCAATGCTGTCAATTACCAGCGTCTTCCCGGCAATCTGCCCGACAATGCCCTGGACTTCCTCGTGGCGGCGGTTGCCGAGCACAATGATCCGATAGCCCTTCCGGTCCATTTCCCGGACTTTTTTATGGATGGCATGGACCATCGGACAGGTGGCGTCAACTATTTTATATCCGCGTCTTCGGGCTTGAATCATCAGGCGTTTGCCGGCTCCGTGGGCGCGGATGAGCAGTATTTTTCCGCGCCCGTTCCCGAGGCGCGCTATTTTTGTTATGCCGGCTTTTTCAAGCCGGGCGATGACGTCCTGGTTGTGGACCAGATCGCCCAGCATGTGAATCTTGCCGCCGGTTTCGGCCAGTTCCTCCGCCATGCGGATCGCCCGCCTGACGCCGAAACAGAACCCGGCCGTCCGGGCGACATGAATGACGCATTTGTTTTTCATCAATCTCTTTGAAAAAAGTTGTTCTTTACAGCGGCGGCCGCCTCTCAAGAAATAAAATGTTTGTCCATTTTTTCGCTGAGCGGGATCAAGCCTTTCGCCGTAATTTCATAGCCGGTCTCTATCCGCGCGCCGTTAAACTCGGGATGGCCGAAGAAGCTCACGTCAATGCAAACGGTCATGCCGGCTTTTAAGACATCAGCGCTGTTGGGGCCAAAAAACGGGGACTCGGCCTCGTGGAGTCCGATTGTATGCACAAAAGGACAGACGAGGTATTTTAACAAGTCCGCATTTTTGAAATACTTCCTGGCCGGCGCGTCAATCTCCCTGCCGGTTTTGCCCGGGACAAGCGCTTCCCTGGTCAGACAAAAAGCTTCTTTCAGATGTTTTAAACATTCCTTCTGTTTGGCCGTGTAATCGCCGTTAACCGCCAGGACATCGCCGACAACGCCGGCGTAGCCGGCCGCTTTTGGCGCAATGCCGATCATCACCAATTCGCCTTTGGCCATTTTTTTTGAGCTGGCCGTGGGGACGACGGCGTTGGAGCGGGGCCCGCTCCCAACGATCGCGGTAAAACCAAAACCGCTCGCTCCGCGCCGGCGGGCGGCATGTTCGCCGGCGGCGGCCGCTTCAATTTCGGATACTCCGGGAGCGACCGCCTTTTTCATGGCGTCATAGGAAGCCTCGGCCAATTTAAAGGCGGAGCGGATTTGCGCAATCTCCCAGGCCGATTTGATATGGCGCAGGCGCAAGAAATCGTCCGTTGCATCAATCAGTTGCACGCTTTTAAATCCGCCTGCGATCTGGCGATAACAGTCGGACGGCATGCGGCCGCCGCCGACCAGGCCGATTCTTTTCAGTCTGCCCAACCCGGTTTTCAGTTCCTTGAAAAGCGCTTTGAAATCGGTGATCACGGCGTTGGGATACTCTTCGTCGGGCACCATGAAAACCGGAAAATTTCTGGTCGCGGTAATGGCGCTGTCGAGCTTGGCGAAAGGTTCGCTTTCCGGTCCGCCCAGAATCAGCGGTTTTCCTTCTCTCGGCACCAGAACCGCGCCGCTCTCAAACTGCGGACACCAGCCCGTCAGATACCAGCCATTGCCGATATTGAATTCGTCATAATAAACGAGGACGGCGTCAAGATTTTTTGCCGCCATTATTTTACGGACATTGTCAATGCGGACGTTGCTTTCTTTTTTATCCAGATAGCCCATTTTTTTTTACTCCTTTGCTTGTTTTGTTTTTTTTGAATACAATCCGCGCAAATATTCGCAATTCAGGACTTTTTCTTTAAGAGAATTGGCGGTGTAATAATAGTGGTTGCCGGCTTCAAATCCGATGCGCGAATCCCGGGATATTATTTCATGAAGTGTTTTCGCCAATTGTATTTCTTCGGTGATTATTTCAAGTATTGCCCGTTTCCGTCCCGTTTCCCGCAAGCGGATAAATTTTGTTTGAAGATATGCGCTCCGGAAATGACAATAGACCGCCATGGCGATCCGCAATAATTCCTGTAATTTCTTTTCCGTCCGCCCGCCCCTTGATTGAGCCGCCTTTTGAAGATATTCCGTTCCCTTCGCCCAGCCGGACGACAGCCTTGCGAACTGTTTTTCGAATATTTCGGACGGATATTGGGGAGGGATGCCCGGCGGACACGAGACCGAGCGCCAGCCCTCAAGATCGTCATAAGGAAAAAGAAATATGGTCGCCTTGTAACCGGAAGGTTTTTCATACAGGAGATTGGCGGGGCCAATGGTCTGCGGGGCGGTGTAAAGGACGCTTAAGGCAAAGGGAAATTCGGCAAAGGCCCGGCTGAAAAGTTTTTGACCTTTGCGCACATAAGGCGCCGCTCTTTTTCCGAATTCTTCCGCCATCTGAAGCGGTGTTTTCCGGATCAGGTCCAGATTTCCGCCCGGATAGCCGCCCGTGGTCCAGCTCAACATCAGTCCATTCACGCCCGCGCCGTTCAGGTTCTGGAGGTGCTTTTCAACCAGATCCGGCACGGGAATATAAGGCGCCGCCGAACATTCCCAGGTGTTGTTGATCTGGACCTTGGCAATGGTCTTCAATCCCCGTCTCCGCGCATGTTCCCACATTTTCCGGGACCTTTCCGAGGGGCCGACCTGCGACATGGAATAGTCCACAACCGCGCCTTTGATTCCGCCGATATTCGTCGGCGCGCCCCATTCGCTGACGCACATCAATTCCACGTTTTCGGGCAGGAGTTCCACGGCCGCATGTTCCCATTGCGGATCCCAGGCCCAGTCCCAGACAATCACGCGCGCTTCCGGTTTGGCGCGGTGAATCCCCCGTTCAATCACGCCGTTCACCTCGGCAATCACCTCTTCCGCGCGCCTTTTGGAACAACGCGGACATTTTTTTTCCTGCCACCGGGAGAAACAGTTGGTGGGGTTCTCCGACATGGTGATCGTAAAAACACCCGCCAATTCCGGCGCTTCCTTAAACAAACGATTCGTTCCCTCTTCCAAAAATGAAAGAACTTCTTTCTGCGAAGTGCAGAAGCTGGCCAGTCCCGATTCCGGATACTCCACCCCTTTCCATCCCGGATGCCGCTCGAAAAACTTCACCGGCATCGGGCGCGGTTCATTAAGATAAAGATATACTCCGATCCCATATTGGCCGGCGCGCCTGGCCAGCTTGCGCAGGTTTTCAAGCCGCCGCTGGAATCCTCTGGAAAGTTCGGGGGCAATATCCCAGGGAACAAGCGAATAAAGAATTCCCTGCAGCCATACTCCGTTGACGCCATAGTCGCGGTAAGCGGCCAGCATATCGGCGGGATACGGATCAAGTTCCGGTTCCAGGAGCGGATCACCGTAGACGGCCGAATAAGAATACATAAGCCGCAAATCAAAATTATTGAAACTTTCGCGAACCGGCCCCGTTCCGCGCCGTTGATGATATTTCTCCAAAAAAGCAAACGGCTTTTCGTTGATTTTCCCTGAAGCAGGGGGAAAATGACGGGTTACCGTTTTTTTCAACTCCAGGGTGCGTTCGCGCTCCGCGCTCGTCAGCGAGCGGTAATGAACGGGGGCGGCGTTCGGCTTGAGTGAACCGAGTTTGATCCAGAGAAAATCATCCTCGCGGAGCGCATAATTCAGCTTTGCGGCGCGCCAGCCCAACAATTCCAGAAGCTGGGCATAGGGCAGAAGGTGCCAGTTGTTGCGGATAATGGTGATATAGCCGCGCTCGAGCCACTTTTTTTCAACGGACGGCGTCCCGCTCAGCCCCATGTCTTGGGCCGACTGAATTATTCCTGCTTCGGTCGTTTTTAAGACATCGGCCAGTCTTTTCACCGGCACCATTTCCCAGTTGCGCCAGATCACCGCCTGATGCTTTGTCGGAAAATGAGGTAATTCCAGCGGCGGCGGATTGGCGCCAACCGGAAGATTGTTAATGTTTTGCCAGGACATCATGTTTTTTATCCTTTATTTTTTGCCAGTCGTGCTTTCCCGAATTTCAAGGCGCGGCCCAAGCCGGATGTGCCTGGCCGGCCTCCCGCGTAAATTGGAGGCGAGAATATGCTCAACGGCCGCTTTCCCGAGTTCGGCGTGATCCAATACCACCGTTGTCAGGGAAGGTTTTGTGAAACCGCCAAAAGGAAGCCCATCGCATCCGGCAACCGCAATATGTTCAGGGATGAGCCGGCCATTTTCCAGCAAAGCCCGCATTGCGCCCAGCGCCATCTCGTCATTTGTGAACACTGCGTCAAATTTTAATCCCCGGCCAATGACGTCCAGAACGCGGCGATAGGCGCCGGCGGCCGTGAAATCCGCCGCGACAACCAGACGTTCGTCAAGTTCAATCCCGGCCAGGCCGGAAACATCGCGGCAGCCTTTTTCTATATCCATGGAAAAAGCGTGATCGGCCTGACCTTTTATCAGCAAAATCCGCCGGCGGCCCGTTTCCAGCAGGTGGCGAACCGCCAGCCGGGCCGCTTCAATATTATCAAAACCGATGCTGTTGTATGAGCGGGTCAGGCGCGGATTTTCGGTAAAATCCACCAGAAGCGCTTCCGGCGCCAATTCAAGCAGAATCTGCAGTTTATCAACCGGAAAATATCCAAGAATCATTGTGGGGCGCCAAGCCTCGGAGCGCAGAACTTCGCAGAGCCACGCAAAATTATCATAAGTGCCGTCGCAGGTTCTTAAGAGGCAATCGCATTCGTGTCCGGCCAGCGCGCGTTCAATCGCGCCGAGCAAACAGGCATGATAAAGATTTGCCCCGCCCAGGTTGGTCTCGACGATAATTCGCACCGGCTGACGGTTGTTCTTTCGCGGTCCGCGCGGGCGCCCCATCCGGCCGGTCGGCTGATATTTCATCTGCGCCGCGGCGGCAATAATTTTCCGCCTGGTTTCGGAATCAACGGAACGATCCTGCCGGAAGGCCCGGCTGGCGGTCATTACGCTTACCCCGCAAGCGCGCGCCAGGGAAGCCATGCTGGTATGTTTTTTCATTTATTTGCATTAATTTAACATAATTATTGTTAATGTCAATGTTTATCGGCTGATAATTTAAAAGATTCCGGCTAAATCACGGCAGCGATAAAAATCCGCCCGGCGTTTTTTCAACTGGGTTATTAATTGGTCGAATTCATGCGCGGCAACCCTGCCGCAGTTTTTAATTATAAATGGGTCCGGCGTGACCGCGCCTTCGCCGAAATGAATTTTTCCGCGCGGCATTTCATGGAATTCCCAGGGGTGCATGTAAAAACACAAAACCGCCGGAAGTTTTTTCCGCTCATAAAACTTTAGCATATTATCTACATGTTTCATGAGCGCTTCCGCCCCTTCGGTCCTGAAAAGCGGCCACTGATCGCGGTCCCGGCCATAGCGGTCCTTGCTTTTAATGGTCAGGTCGGCGAAGTTGGGGATTTCCAGGATTTTCATGTTCCCTTCTTTGGTCCAGTCTTTCCGGCTGGGATGGTACGGGGTGGGGCGGTTTTTATAAAAATATAGCGGATAAGAGGCGTCAACCGTAAAACCCAGATCTTCCAGCGCATTCATCATGGCGGTGCTTCCCCACAGGCGCGGAGCGCGGAAAGAGGTGGTCTTTTTCCCTAAAACATTCGCGACCGCGCCGGCGGCAACTTCAATGCGGTGATAACATTCCTCCGGAAGGATCGGCTTCAATCCGGGGATTGGAAAAAGCTCGTCGCCGATGGTTTCGTGATAAAGCGTATGACAGCCAACCTCATGGCCGGCTTTGGCCACCATTTTGACAATCTGCGGATATTGGCGGGCGGCATCGCCCACAAAAAAGAACGTAGCGGTAATATTTTGTTTTTCAAGCACCGACAAAATCCGGGGCGTTCCTTTTTTTAATCCCTCGTAAAAAGGCGTCCAGCTTCCGATATCGGTTTCCATGTCAAATCCAAATACAACTTTCGGGTTCATTCGGCCTCCTTTTTGTTTTTAACTGGTTTGCCCGCCTGACGCCGCAACAGAACCCGGCGGTCTTGGCGGCATGAATGACGTTTTTTTTTGCATATCATACCGAAGCGATTCGCAGGCAGTCAACCGGGTCAAGATGGGCGGCGCGCGAAGCGGGCGCCAGTCCGAAAATGACGCCCACCAGCCAGGATACCGCGATTGAAATTATCACGGCCGAAGGCGTAATGATGCCCGGAAAGCCGGTCATTTTGGAGGCGAGCGGCACGGCCAATATTCCCAGCAGGCAACCGGCGATGCCGCCGATTGTGGAGAGCACCACCGCCTCGGCCAGGAATTGCCAGAGAATATCAAAATGTGAAGCGCCGACCGCGCGCCGGATGCCGATTTCCGGCACGCGTTCCATCACGATCGCCAGCATGACGTTCATGATGCCGATCCCGCCCACCAAAAGCGATATGGCCGCGATCGTGATCAGGACCGCGTTCCAGATGCGCTGTGTTTTTTGCCTGGCCATCAGCAATTCCATCGGAATTTTAAGCGCGAAATCAGGCGCATTATGATTTTCGGTCAAAATCCGTTTGACGATCCGCCCGGCTTCCGGGATCGTGTTGATATCGGAGAGGTGAATCACAAGCTGGCCGATTTCGTTGCGCGACATTTCCCATCCTCCGGTTTCGGCCGCAATATACGTGAGGCCGTACTGGAATCGCGCCGTTTTGTAGGGGATGAAGATTTGCCGGTCAATCCCGGCCATTTTTACCACGCCGATGATTTCAAAAGCATAGTTGCCGATCTGAATCGTCTTGCCGACCGGCCCGCCGCGCGCGGGCATGTCCATGGCCACCTGCTCGGTAATCACCGCCACGCGGGTCTGATTGTGGTTGTGGAGACCGGTCAGCAAATTTCCAATCAGCAGTTCGGTGTGAAAAAGCCGGAAATAGTCCGCTTCAACGCCCAGCACGCGCGCATCCTGCCGGACGCCGCGAAAGTAGACCTTGCTTTTCACGAGGTGGGCCGCCGAAAAATGGGCGTCCGGAAACAAAGCGCCGATCTGTTCGACGTCCTTCCCGGTAACGCCGTAATTCAACAGGACATCATCGTTCCCGTCCGATGATTTTTGACGTTGGGAGGCCGCGGGCTGGATGGAATCAACGATGATGTTATTGAGTCCCATGCCTTCGATTTCCCGCAAGACGGTGGTTTGGGCGCCTTCGCCGATGGCCATCATGGCGATTACGGCGGCGACTCCGAAGACAATGCCCAGGAGCGTAAGCATGGAACGCAATTTATGCCGGAGCAGATTAAAGGCCCCTTCGCGTCCCAGTTCGATCAGCCATCCGATGTTCATTGTCCGGGCTCCTCGGTCAGTATGCCATCGTTTATTTTTACGATCCGCATGGTCCGCGCCGCCACACGCGGGTCGTGGGTGATGATGACGATCGTCTTGCCCTGCTTATGCAGGTCTTCGAATATCGCCATAATTTGCATTCCGGTTTCCGTGTCCAGGTTTCCGGTCGGCTCATCCGCCAGTAAAATTGGCGAATCGGCGGCCAGGGCGCGCGCGATGGCGACCCGCTGGCATTCGCCGCCGGAAAGTTGTCCGGGCAGATGATGGAGGCGGTGCCCGAGCCCCACCATTTTAAGCAAAGACTCGGCTTTTTGGCGTCTTTCCCGGGCGGGAACACCCTGATAGAACAAGGGCAGGGCCGCATTCTCAACCATGTTGATGTGCGGGATGAGATGATAGGATTGAAAAACGAACCCGATCGTTTTGCCGCGCAGTCCCGATAATGCCAAATCCGGCAGATGGGCCGCATTTTTTCCCTGCACCAGCACCTGGCCTTCGGTGGGGCGGTCCAGCAGTCCCATTATGTGAAGCAAAGTTGATTTGCCCGAACCGGACGGGCCCAGGATGCCGATATAATCCTTTGGTTTGATATGCAAGTTTGCGTTGCTCAGGGCATGCACGCGGATCGTGGCGCCATAGCGCTTTGATACATTGACAAGACGGATCATATTCAGTGTTCCAGAGTAGAGGCTTCCGGCGGCATCAACAGGACTTTTGTTCCGGGTTTGATGTCGCCGGATATTTCAACTTCGCGCAGAGACGATTTGCCGATGCTTACCGCTCTGCGTCCGCCTTTTTCCGGGTAGACCACGTAACCGGTTGTCATCCATGTCAGAGCATTGGACTCTTTGCGTCCATCTTTTTCCGGGTTGACCACATGGCTGGCGGTATCGCGGAATACGGCCTGGACCGGCAAAATGAGCGTTGAATCAACCTTGTCAATCATGATCTCCGCCTGGCAGGTAAGGCCGGGTTTCAAGCCGGTAATATCGTCGAGGGAGATTTCCACCTTGAATTCCTTGATGTCTGAAGAAAGCCAGCTTTGGCCGGTATTGGCGACTTCGGAGACGGTCACGACCTTTCCATGAATGATTTTACCGCCGGAGGCTTCGACTGTAATGGTCGCGTCCTGGCCGATTTTAACCTTTTGAACGTCAGTTTCGGCGACATTGATGGCCGCCTGCAATGAACCCATGTCGGGCAGGGAAACCAGCACTTGTCCGGGATGGGCGTCTTTGCCGACCTGAATGTCACGGTGGGTCCACCATACATTGGCGTCGCCATACATTACCACGCTGTCAAAAGGAGCCTTGACTTCAAAAGCTTCAAGCTCCTCCCTGGCTGATTTAAGATCTTTTTCCGTGGCTTCCAGTGTCCGCCTGGCCGTTTCAACCTCCTGTCGCTTGCTTTCCAGGTTGGTCTTGTTGGCTTTTTTGGTCTTATTCAATTCTGTTTTTGCCTTGTCCACTTCGCCCCTGCATTTTGTCTCGTTGATCCAGAAGTCGTATTCCTCCAGCTGGTTTAGTTCCAGTCTTGCGGTTTCAAACTCCGCGTAGGTCTTGTTGTAATCAAGTTTTTTTTCATCAACTTCCAGGTCGGAAGCGAAGCCTTTTCCCTGTAGTTTTAAATACTGGTCATATATCTTGCTTTTTCTCAGCATTTCAACTTCGGTATTTTCTTTTTTTGACTCGGCTTTGTATTGATCAATAAGGGCGGCGCCCGTATAAAACTTGTCCAGCGCCATCTCCTTTTCGATCAAATCCTGATCGGCCTTTGCCAGATTGCTCATGTTGTCCAGGGTTTGGATTTCCAGGGCGGTCTGGGCGATATTGAGCTTGCTTTTCTGCTCCAGCACTTTGTTTTCCAGGTCCAGAATACGCCGTTCAAGTTCTTCCGGGTTCAATTTGGCCACCACTTCGCCTTTTTTGACGCGCGTGCCTTCGGGGATGAGAAATTTGATCGTCGCATTGCGTTTGATGGCGGGCACGACCTTGTTGGGATTGGTGGATTGGATTTCTCCGTTGGCTTTGACCGAAATCGCCAGTTGGCCGCGCCGCACTTCAGCCGTCAGTTGATATCCATCCCGCGCGCCGGATTTTTTGCCGCCGGAAAACACGAATACAAACGTGACAAGCAATGCCAGCAGAACGCCAAGCGCTATGAGCCACCGCCGCCGGTAATGCAGGAACAGTTTTTTTAAATCCCTGATTTTTGAGATGGCAGTATGTTTCATGGATTGATCTGGTTGGCGCGCTTGACGCTGTTCAGATAGGATATTATTCCCTCGGCGATGCCGCGGGCCAGGTTGTCAATATAGGCCGGATTGGCCAGCTTGGATCCCTCGGAACGATTTGATAAAAATCCGCATTCAATCAGGCAGGCCGGGCATGAAATATTTTTAAGGACGACGAAACGCGACCGGCGCACGCCGCGGTCCTCGCCGGCCGTGTGTTTCAACAGGCTTCTCTGCATAAGATAGCCGAGCACGATGTTGGCGCGGTCATGCCGGTTGGCGGGATAAGTGATCTGGTCATAAACTCCGAGGCTGTTATTGGCCGTGCTGGAACAGCCCGCCAAAGGAAGAATGTGAGTTTCAATTCCTGAGGGAGATGAATTATCGGCGGCATTGAGATGAATGCTTAAAAACAGCGAGCTTTTCCAGTTGTTGGCCAGGCCGGAACGATCTTCAAGCTCAATTTTCTGGTCGCTGTTGCGCGTCAGCCGGGCGGCTATCCGGTATTGCAGAAGAATCGAGCGGACTTTTCGCGCCAGATCAAGCGTGATTTTTTTTTCAATAAGACCTGACCGGGACCGGGCCCCGACATCGTCGCCCCCATGGCCGGGATCCAGGACGACAACCTGATATTCTTCCGAGGCAAGCGCATTGTTCGGGTTCAGCAGGGGCAGGATGGCGCGGTCAATATCGGCCTGGAGGATATGCCACGATCCCCAATGCCTTGCAATCGGTCCGTTGAGCCAGATGGTCGTGCCGTTAAATGTCGCCCGGCGGCTGTCGCCTTCCATAACAAGGGTATTGAACTTGCTGAGCATGGCGATCTGCTTGCCGTTCACGGTCGTGGCGCGGAATCCGCATCTGGCGGACATTTGACTCAATGATATCGTGGTTTTGGGGCTGACGTCGGCATATGACTTGCTCTTCGCCGCTTTGCCGGCCAAAGGTCCGTAAAGAAAAACAGACAGAAGCAGAACAATGATACCCGGTGAAATGGTTTTAATGCTGAGAACGGAACCGCTCATGGCCGATATCATCCTTTTAAATTTTATTAGTTCTTGACACGGAAAAAATGAGAATATAACATTTCCGTTAATTAATCACGCTTTAAAGCATGATTAAAGAAAGGTTTTTTTCATATGGCTGAAGTATCAGAGGCAAATATTTCACGTCGTACCCGCGAATTGTTTGACAAGGGACTCGTGGCGATGGAGCGCAACAACCTGCCGTATGCCATGGATATGTTCATGGCCGTGCTGGAAATAGAGCCGCGTTTTCTTAAATGCCGGAAATTCCTGCGCGCCACAAGCATTAAATTCATGAATGAATCCCAAAAAGGCGGAAAATTTTTCCATATAACCGCGACGCTATCCGGTCTGCCGGCGCTTATCAGCGGCAAAATGGCCCTGCGGTCCGGCGATGCCATGCGCTCGCTCGGCATCGCCGAAAAGCTTCTGCGGTCTGATCCCTTGAACATGCCGTTTATTCATCTGCTGTGCGGCGCGGCGCTCAAGGCCGATATGCCGGAAATCGCCATCCATACCCTGAACGTTGCGCGTGAATATTATCAGCAGGATTTTGCCCTGCTTTATGAGCTCGGCAATCTTTACCTGGAAGTCAGTCAGCCGGATGAAGCCCGTAAATGCTTTGAGGCGATTATTGCCCTGCGGCCCAACGACGCCAGGGCGTTGCAGGCCTTAAAAAACGCCATGGCGCGCGACACAATGCTCAAAGGCGGCTGGGATGATGCGTCGAAGGACGGCGGCGGAGGGTATCGCAAAATTATCAAGGACGTCAATGAAGCCGCCGTGCTTGAGGCTGACAACAAATCTGTCAAGGATGAACAGAACGTTGAGATGCTTATCCGGGATAATGAGGCCAAGGTCAAGCGCGAGCCCGAAAATGTCAATTACCGCCGGGCGCTCGCCAAACTTTATGTCCAGGGCAACCGTTTTGACGCCGCCGTGCGGGTTCTGGAGGAGGGCCGGCGCGCCGCTGGCGGCGCCGATCCCCAGTTGGACCAGGCCTTGTCGGATATCAAGTTGAAGCAATATGAATCGGAAATAACCCAGTGCCGGGAAAACGGCGATTCGGCAGGCGCGGCCGTGAAAGAAAAAGAAAAGCGCGAATTCTATTTCAAAAGCGTTCAGACGCGTGTTGAGCGATATCCCAATGACCTGCCGCTTCGTTTTGAGTTCGGGAAATTGCTCTATGAGAACGGACAATATAACGAAGCCGTTCAGCAGTTTCAGCTTGCCCAGCGCTATCCCAAGACTCACACCCAGGCGCTTTACTACCTTGGCATGTGTTTTATGCAGAAAACACAGTTTGATCTGGCAAAAGAACAGCTTGAAAAAGCGGCCGAGGAATTGACGGAAATGAATGATCTTAAAAAGGAAATATTTTACCAGCTTGGCAGCTTGCTGGAAAAAACCGGCGATTTTACGCAGGCCGCCAACCGGTACTATAAAGAGATATATCAGACGGATATCGGCTTCAGGGATGTCGCGGCAAAGATTGAACAAGCCTACAAGAAAAACTAGAAGTCAGAGATCAGCGTTCAGAGGTCAGCAAGAACATAGATTTCTGACTTCCGGCCTCTGATCTCTGACCTCTTCCTTTTGCTTCCTATGATTCTTAACGCGAAAACCGCCGGATTGCTGGCTTTGCTGGGAGGCGTTGCGCTTTTCAGCACCGTGGAAGTGGTTACGAAAATAATCGGCAGGAACGCGCTTCCGTTCCAGATGGTTTTCATCCGTTTCTTTTTGACCGGTGTTATTCTTTTGGCGTTCGCATTGCCCGCCTTTCTTAAAACCGGCCTGGCGCTGAAACCGGCGGATTTTGGCCTGTTCGCCCTTAATGGCGCCATGGGCGTTGCCATCTCCCTCGCGCTCTTTCATCTGGCGATACTTGTTTTTGAAAAGGCCGCTTCCTGCGCGGTGGTCTTCAGCGCCAACCCGATCTTTGTCATTATCCTTGCGCGTTTCATCAACAACGAGCCGTGGAGTGTTCCGAAGTGGACGGCCCTGGCGCTGGGGGCGGCGGGGGTGGCTCTGTTTGCCTGGGAGTCGGGGGCGTTTACCATGCAGTCGTTGTCCGCGCTGGGCATAATGACCCTCTCGGCGATTTTTTTCGCATTGAGCATTTGCATCTCGCGCCGGTTCGTTGCCCGTTACGGTGTTTTTATATTGATGGGATTTTCAGCCTTGTTCGGCAGTCTTATGGTTCTTCCCTTCGCTTTTGCCAGCGCCCTCCAGCATGGCGTCAACGGGCTTGTTGCATCGTGGCGGCCGGTGCTTTATGTGACGCTTGCCGGCACAACGCTCGCCTATGGTCTCTATTATTACGGATTAAAGCACGGCACGGCTTTTCAGGCCTCAATGATGTTCTTTCTCAAGCCGGTGCTGGCCTCCGTTTTTGCGGCCGTGATTCTCAGGGAACATATCAATGCTTTCATGATCGGCGGCAGTCTGCTGATTCTTTCGGGCCTGGCAGTCACGGTCGGCAGTCGGCTGAAAACTGGTGTGAAAACATGACGGACCATGAACGCGCGCGGACCGAACGGACAGCCTTGACCGGCATGGCAACCTGCGGGCTGGGGCTTGTGCTTAATATCATTTCCGTGGTCCTGGCCAACTCCCTCGTCCTGGTGGCCGATTTTTTCAATTCCCTGCTGGAATTCTGCTCGGTCAGTTTATCCTGGTTCGCCCTGCGCCGTCTCCGGCGCGATAACCGGGCCCTGTTTAATTACGGCCTGGGCAAGATTGAAAACATTGCCAGCCTGATGATCGGCCTGTTCATGCTGGCGAGCGTGCTGATCATGGCGTTTTTAATAATCCACCGCCTGCTTCATCCGGTGCGTTTGCATGGGTTCGGCATCTGGATGGGGATTGCCTGCACGTTTGTTTTTGGAATCATCAATGCCCGTTTATGGTGGCGGAGCCGGCGTCATCAACAGCTTGCGCCTTCGCCGATTGTGGATGCCCAAAAGCGTCTCTTTGCGGTCAAGGCGCTGGCCAACACCTGCATGTTTTTCAACTTTGTGGCGAGTATGTCCATATCCGGCGCCTGGGTAATGTATCTTGATCCGCTGACTTCATGCATTACCTTGGCTCTTATGATCAACAGCGGGTGGCATTTGCTCCGCCATTCGGTCCACGACCTGCTTGACCGTTCCCTTGAAGAACCTTTGCAGATGCTGATTACAAAACAATTGGTCAAATATTTTGATGCCTACACTTCATTGGATGGCGTGCGCTCGCGCTATTCCGGGCGGCAGGTCTTCATTGAAATTTTTCTGGGTTTTGACGCGCGCAAATCCCTGGGCGAGGCGCAGGAGATCATTGACGCCATCAGGCAAAACCTTGAAAAAGAAATCCCGCATTCCGAGGTCATCGTAATTCCCCGCGCCCGGTAATATTGCGGTCGTCTTGATTTCTCCTCGATCAGGATTTGGTCTTGCCCCTCAATAGTCAAGTTCGTTATATTATTTTTGTAAAAGATCGGGGTGATCGTGAGCGGGGCCAGTTCTGTGGGACGGCAATGAGACTCAATGAGTAACAAGAAACGCGCCGGTTGAAGCATGACGTTGCCGAATAGAATGAATTGAGATAATAACCAGTCATGTGATATCGCCATTGGCATGAAAAATAACCCTTTACCACGACTTGATATGACCTCGGATGTCCGGCAGGCGCTACTCCCGTTTTGCCGATTAAAAGCGGGGGAAATATGGGAGGACACCAAGACAGGACATCGCGTTGGTTGTCTTGATGCGGCCAAAGCAGATCAGGTTGCCTATCTGATGGCCGGGCAGAAAGCGATGTTGGCAATCCATGATCCCCCCTACAATCTTGTCGCTTTTGATGAGCGCCCATTAATGCAATTTATAGAATGGTGCAGAATGTGGGTAGAGAACACAGAGCGGTTTCTCTCATCCAATTCCTCCCTATATGTCTGGCTGGGAGCTGATCAGAATGATGGGTTTCAACCCCTTCCGGATTTCATGATTATGATGCGCCAGACACCATTCCGTGCTCGCAGTTTCATTACCATGAGAAACCAGCGCGGATACGGCACACAGAAGAACTGGATGGCCGTGCGGCAAGAACTTCTCTATTACATCAAGGGTGATCCGATTTTCAACGTCGATGCGGAATACACGGATATTCCTAAAATACTCCGTGGCTACTACAAAGAGGTCAATGGCCAAGAGACGGAAAACATCCAGAGAAGTAAGTCCGAAAACATCAGGGCAGGAAATGTGTGGGTTGACATCCAGCAGGTGTTCTATCGAATGGAGGAGAATGTTTCCGGTTGCTATGCGCAAAAACCTCTCAAATGTATTGAGCGGATCATTCGGGCCAGTTCCAGTCCGCGCGATATTGTCGTTGATTTCTTTTCGCATTCCGGAACAACTTTGTTGAGCGCAGAGATCAATCGTCGCAAATGTGTCGCGATGGACATTGACCCCTTGTTCTGCGAAATCACCATTCGTCGTCTTGAACATTTCAGAAGAACCGGGCGGCTTGGGTGGCAAAATGGCCACCCTTTTGAGGCTGAATACAACTGTCCGCAAAAAGATCTTGAAGGCATCGCAGAAGAAGTCACAACAAACAGGCGTATTACACAGTGAGTGCGATTTTTTTCTCGATGGAAAAAGATTGAGGTCAAGGCTTCCCGCGCCGTAGATTTTGATCAGGATGCCCCGCCCTATGTCAAAGCATTGGCTTCTGATTCAAACAAACGCTTTGACATGAACTTCCAACAAGTGAAACACAGCGTGTTGTGATGTCTTGATTTGGATCGGAGTGTGGCGAGACGTCATCAGATACTGGGTGCTGGCATCTAAGGAAATGAAGTCCAATAAATTCTACGCAGATGGGCAACACAGAGGATCAGCTTGAAGAGGCGATTCGGCGTGCCTACGAGCGGCAGAAGACATAAGCTTTTAGCGTAATAACAGTCTAGGCTATCTCAAAATTGGCATGGAGCATGGTGTGCGTGGCGCGCCCGCCTTGCCAGACGCGAAAATCGTCTCTGCCATGCCCAAGCCAACTTTGAGATAGGTTCTAAATGTAATTTAATTGACTGCGCCGACCTTTTTTTGCATCGTTTCCTCTGTGTTGACCGGATTTGGCGTGAAAAGCTGAAAATGGGAATTGATTTATGGCCAAGAAAATCACCATAGCATTAAAGCGCGGCGCATCGTGCGTCGGGTGCGACATTGCCGTCCTGAATTTCAATGAGGAACTGCTTTCCCTGCTGGCCGTGGCCGACATCGTCTTTGCGCCGACGATCATGGACGTTAAATATGATGATTTGCGCAAAATGCCGGATAAATCCATCACGATCGGCTTGTATCACGGCGCGGTGCGCAACTCCGACAACGCCGAGCTGGCCAAAGTGATGCGGGCCAAGTGCCAGATATTGATCGCCTACGGCGCCTGCGCCCATCTGGGCGGCATACCGGGGCTGGCCAATTGCACGACAAAGCGGAAAATATTCGAACAGGTCTATTGCAATACGGTTTCAACCGTTAATCCGGAAAAGGTTTTTCCGAAGGAAAAGAGCAGTGATAAAGAGGGCCACGAACTTACCCTGCCTGAATTTTATGAGGAGGTCAAGGCGCTGGACGACGTAGTGGATGTTGATTATTTTGTCCCGGCCTGCCCGCCGCCGCCGGCGATCAATCTGAAAATTCTAACCATGGTCAAAAACTTTGTGGAACACGGTGACAAACTGCCGCCAAAGGGAACCGTGATCGCCTCCGAGCGCACGCTTTGCGATGAATGTTCGCGAAAAAAGTCGCCGCAACTGAAGATAGGAAAATTTGCGCGTCTGCACCAGGTAGAGATAGACCCGGATAAATGCCTTCTGGAGCAGGGGATTCTATGCCTTGGTCCGGCGACAAGGGGCGGATGCGATGCGGTCTGCACGAAGGTCAACATGCCCTGCCGCGGATGCATGGGGCCGACCGCGGCGGTCTGCGAACAGGGCGCTTCAATGCTTTCGGCCATCGCCTCGCTTTACGGCCTGACGGACCGCGAAACCGAATTGACCGAGGAACAAATCGCCAAGCTGATGGGCGAGATCCTTGATCCCCTGGGTTATTTTTACCGGTATTCACTGCCGAAATCGGAACTGCGCAAGGTTGTCGAGGATAAATGAAAATGAGACGTCAGATAATAGACTTCAGACAGCTGAAGAATATAGATAGTTTATCTGTCATTCCCGCGAAGGCGGGAATCCAGTCCGTCATAGGTGCGATCAATCTGGATTCCCGATTAAATCGGGAATGACAAACAATTTCTGAAGGAAAAAATGAAAAAAACGATCCATATCGAACCGGTGACCCGGCTTGAGGGGCACGCAAAAATAGATATCTTTTTAGACGAGCAGGGCGATGTTGAAAACACTTATTTTCAGGTGGTGGAACTGCGCGGGTTTGAGGAATTCTGCAAGGGCCGGCCAGCCGAGGAAATTCCGAGGATTGTCACCCGGCTCTGCGGGGTCTGTCCCTGGCCGCACCATCTGGCCTCAACCCTGGCGCTGGACAATGTGTTTGACGCCGAACCGCCGCCGGCCGCGCATAAAATCCGCGAGTTGGGGTATTGCGCCCACATGATTGAAAGCCATCTTGAACATTTTTTTGTGCTCGGCATGGCGCCGGATTTTGTGGTCGGCCCGAAGGCCAATCCGCTTCAGCGCAATATCATCGGCGTGATTGCCAAGGTGGGCATGGAGCTCGGGGCGAAGGTCATCCAGCATCGCGGTTATGCCGTGGAAATTGAGAATATTGTCGGCGGCAAATCAACCCACCCGGTTTTCAGCCTGCCCGGCGGCGTTTCCCATCCCCTCACCGCCGCACAGGTCAAACGCATCCGCGAACTGGCCGCAAAACTGGTTCCTTTCTGCGAGTTGACGCTCGGCCTGGTTGACAAGGTGGTCCTTTCCAATCCCGAGTACATGGCGCTCCTGACCGATAAAAACATGTATTATCACAACTCCTATCACATGGGGATGACGGATGAAAAAGGCCGGCTGACATTTTACGGCGGCAAATTGAAAGTCATGGACCAGGAAGGCAAATATATCGCCGAATTTGAAGGCAAGGATTATTTGCAATATATTGCCGAACAGCCGGTGGAATGGTCTTATCTCAAATTCCCGTATTTGAAGCAAATCGGCTGGAAGGGGCTGGTTGACGGGAAAGAAAGCGGGCTTTACCGCGTGGCGCCTCTTTCGCGGCTGAATGTCGCCAGCGGCATGGCAACGCCCAAAGCCCAGCAGGCTTATGAAAATTTCTTTGGCAAGCTCGGCGCGAAGCCGCTCGAAACCCTGGCCAGTTCCGGGCAGGCGCGCGGCAAGCCCGCGCAGAATTCACTGGCCTATCATTGGGCGCGCGCGATCGAGGCTTTGTACGCCGCCGAGCGTCTGTGCGAGCTTGCCGACGACAAGGATATCCTCAGTAAAAAATTGCGGACATTGTGCCGTAAGGTTAAAGGCGAGGGGGTGGGGATCATTGAGGCGCCGCGCGGCACGCTCTTCCACCACTATAAAACCGATGCGAACGGCATGATGACCGACATGAACCTGATTGTGGCCACTTCCCAGAATTACGGCGCGATGAATATTGACGTGCGGAATGTCGCCCGCGCGCTTATCAAAAAAGGCAAGGTGGATGAGGGCGTTCTTAACATGGTGGAAATGGCGTTCCGCGCCTATGATCCCTGTTTTTCCTGCGCCACCCATGCCGCCATCGGCCGGATGCCGATGCAAATCAGTGTCCGCGATCATCGCGGAAAGGAAATAAAGCGTTTAGGACGGTGAATAGTCCGCATAAAGTAGCGCTGTTGATAGAATCCTCCAACGCTTATGCGCGGGGGATAATGCATGGCATCGCGGCTTTCATGCGCGAGCGCCAGCCCTGGTCAATTCATCTCTCGGAAAGCAATCGTGGCGAACCATCCCTGGATTGGCTTGCCCAGTGGAAAGTTGACGGCGTTATTGCGCGCATTGAGAACAAAGCCATTGCCCGGGTTATAAAGCGCCTGTGCGTTCCAACCGTGGATATCAGCGCCGCTCGATTGATGCCATCATTGCCGTGGGTTGAAACGGATGATGCCTCTATCGCGAAGATTGCCGCCGAACATCTTCTGGAGCGCGGATTCAAGCATTTCGGTTATTGCGGCGATGACCGTTTTAACTGGTCCATCTGGCGGCAGAAACGTTTTGAGGAACTAATCCGAATCGCCGGACATTCATGTTCCGTGTGCTGTGTATCAGCACGGCGATTGGTCAACGAAGATGATGAAATTGAAAATATCTCAAAATGGATTGCCGGTTTACCCAAACCGGCGGGCATTATGGCCTGTTATGATTACCGTGGACGTCAGGTTTTGAACGCCTGCCGGCGGCTCGGCATTGCGGCGCCGGACGAAGTGGCTGTGATCGGAGTTGATAACGATGATTTATTGTGCGACCTTTCTGATCCGCCGTTGTCCAGCGTGATTCCCAATACATATCGCACGGGTTATGAGGCGGCGGAATTGCTCGCCCGCATGATGGCCGGGGAAAGGGTAAAGGCGGAAGCTTATTTGATTGAGCCGCTTGGCGTGGCCACGCGGCAGTCAACCGACGTGCTGGCGATAGAAGATCGCAACATCGCCTTCGCCGTAAGATTCATCCGGGAACACGCCTGCGAAGGCATCAATGTCAAGGACGTCCTGGAAGCAGTCCCGCAATCGCGGCGTTTATTGGAGCAGCGTTTTAAAAAACTTATCGGGCGGACGCCGCACGAAGAGATTATCCGGGTCCAGCTCAACCACGTAAAGCTGTTGCTCGCCGAATCGGACCTGTCTCTGGAACAGATTGCGGAGCGCGTCGGATTTGCCCATGTTGAATATCTCAGCACGGTATTTCATCGGGAAGTGGGCCTGCCGCCCAGCCGGTACCGCGCGTTGAATCGGCCCAAGCCGGCCGGGTTTAAGCCTGCCCCGTAGATCTTTCTTGCCATTGTCCCCGTCCGGTAAAATCTCATAAGAAAAATGCGCAAAACCTCATGGTTCTTGCGGGGCGTTTTGCTATGTTGTAGGTCAGTTACAGAAAAAATCATTGAACATGGAAATATGAGATCAGAAAAAATCAGGATAGCGGTCGTTGGATTGGGGTTTGGTGCGGAATTTATTCCGATCTATCAACGGCATCCGCATGCCGAGTTGTATGCCATCTGCCAGCGTTCGCGGGAAAAACTGGATGCTGTCGGTAACGCCCTGGGGGTAGAAAAACGTTTCACGGATTATCGCCAACTGCTCAAAGACCCGCAGATTGACGCCGTCCATATAAACTCGCCCATCCCCGACCATGCGTGGATGTCAATTGAAGCCCTCAAGGCCGGCAAGCATGTCGCCTGCACGGTGCCGATGGCGACATCCGTTGCCGACTGTCACAGGATTGTTGAGCTTCAGAAGAAGACCGGTCTGACCTACATGATGATGGAAACAGTGGTCTATGCCAGGGAGTTCCTTTATATCAAGAAATTGTATCTGAAGGGGCAACTTGGTAAAATCCAGTTCCTCCAGGCGAGCCACCAGCAGGATATGGATGGCTGGCCCGATTATTGGCCAGGTCTGCCACCCATGTGGTATGCGACGCACTGTGTCGGTCCGGTGTGCGCGCTGATAAATGCCACCGCCGAATACGTATCCTGTTTCGGTTCCGGAACGATCCGCAAAGAGCTGGTCAAAAAATACAATTCGCCGTTTGCCGTTGAGACAGCCCACATCAAGTTCAGGGACTCGGATATTTCCGCGCGTATCTATCGTTCGTTGTTTGACGTGGCGCGGCAATATCGGGAAAGCTTTGACGTGTATGGATCAAAAGCGTCAATTGAATGGTCGCTTATCGAACACGAACCGCTGATTATGCACCGGGCGAAGCTTCCGGAAGCGAAAATTCCGAAATTTGTGCGCGCGCCTGATTATGCAAACCGGCTGCCGAAATCCATTCAACAGTTTACCACCAAAGGCGTTTATGACATGGCCGGCGGTCAAACTCATTTGAGTTTCACGCAGGGTGGCGGACATGGCGGCTCACATCCGCATCTGGCGCATGAGTTTATCATGGCGTTGGTGAAAAAACGAGCGCCGTTTCCGAACGCTTGCCAGTCGGCGAATTGGACCTGCGTCGGTCTCTGCGCGCATCAATCAGCCGTGAGCGGTGGTCGCATCATTCGTCTGCCCGCATTCACGCTGGCGGGGCCGGTAAAAAAACGAGAAAGTATGTATAATAAACGGAGGACAAAGGATGGAAAAAGTAAAAAAAGTTCGCATTGCGGTAGCAGGATTCGGATGTTACGGCCGGACTTTTGCCAAACTGTTTCAGATTCATCCCGATGTGGAATACGTAGGGATATGCGAAACAAATTCTGAATTGATTGCCCAGGCGCAAGCGGCAGGATTCACGCGTATTCATGGCGACTACCGTGACGTGCTTGCCGGCGACGAGTACGACGCCGTTCATATTGCGCTGCCCGTTGAAAATCATGTTAAACCAACGTTGGATGTGCTTGCCGCGGGCAAACATTGCGCCTGCGCGGTGCCGATGGCCTTTACGCTTGAGGAGATACGGTCAATTGTGGCGGCAGAACGCGCTGCGCGAAAAAATTACATGATGATGGAAACCATCGTGTATTCACCGGAATATCTTTTCGTCAAAGATCTGTTTGCGCGCGGAGACATGGGGCGTTTGCAATTTATGCATGGATGGCATTATCAGGATATGGAGGATTGGCCGGGCGGCTGGAAAGGGATGCCGCCGATGTGGTATGCGACCCATGCTGTTAGCGCACTCCTTGATTTGCCCAAATCCAGGGCAACACGGGTAATCGGTTTCGGGTCAGGAATAATGCGCGATGAATTGACGGGTTTTCATGGTAATCCGTTTCCGGCGGAAACAATGACGTTCCAAATTGAAAACTCCAACGCGGTGGCCGAGGTGAGCCGTATCTTGTTTGAAACTGCGGTGGTTTATTCGGAATCATTCGAATTGTACGGCAGCAAAGCAAGTTTCTTTTCAAGGACGGGTGAGCTTGTTCGCCTTTTAAAGCATGAGAATGGCAGCCGAGGCACTCCGATCAATGTTTCAAAGCCTGAAATTGGAGATTTGTATGCGCTTGAAAAATTGCCGGCGGATTTTCGCGATGCAATAATCAAGATAAAAGGTCGTCCAGTCTATGCCGGCCCGGCGAATGAATTTATTCGCAGCATAGTGGAAAAAAGAAAATCCGCCATTGACGCGGTTACGGCGGCGAACTGGTGCGCGGTGGGTATTTGCGCGCACGAATCGGCGATGGCCGGCGGCAAAATAGTGGATGTGCCGCGATTTGATTGAACGCATGTTTAATGACGAAAAATATGTCGCTTGAGTGTTTTCGGGTAGTGTGGTATTGCTGATGGCCTCCTTGATATCTGGCAAAGAAAGACGAGAAATGTGGAGGTTATGCGGCGCTCATCTGACAAGCAGGATGTCGCTTCAGCGGGGTCGTTTCGCGGATATTTATCAAAATCAATCCGAAATTATGGGGCGAAAACTCTCGTTTGCTGTCTTGGCAATCCCATTGGCGGCGATGACGGGATTGGTTTTGCGGTCGGGCGGCATTTGAAACGGGTGTTGCCGAACCGGGATTTCGAGGTCATCCCGGAATACGCCGGGTCGGCGCTTGGCCTTGTGCTGGAACTTTCCGGCTGGCGGAAAGTTTATATTATTGATGCTGTTATGACCGGCAAGATGCCGGCGGGGACGGTCCGGCTTTTCACCGAAAAAGAAATCTGCGCAAAGATGAAGCCAAACTCGTTCCACGGCCTCGAGTTGCCCCAGGCGCTCATTATGGGGAGGAAATTGAAAATCAATCTTCCCCGAAGCGTAAAACTTGTCGGAATTGAAATTGAGCCGGTGGTCTCTTTCGGGAATAAATTGTCGCCGGCGTTGAACGAGCGCTTGGCGCATATCCGCGCGGAAGTCCGGAGCATTATCGCGCAGGATGGATGAATGTGACTTTCAAGGCAGTTGTAAAGATATGGACACACTTTATAAAGTGTGTCCAAACTCTACCGTGCTTGAAAAGAATGTCCTGATGCGTCCAATTACGTGAGTCAACCAGGCCGGTCAAGCAGGCTGACCAGTTTGATCCATTCCGGGATGCCCAGCGATTCCGGGCGCGCGCGCGGATCAATTCCCGTTTCCCGGAAGATATTTTGCAGTTCCGGAACGGCGCGGCGGAATTGCGGCGGAGCATTACCCAGAATTTTTTGCAGTTGTTTTCGCCTCTGGCCGAAAGCGTATTTTGTCAGGCTGAAGAAAAAATCGCGGCCGGCGGGTTCCATTGTCGGCCGTTCGTGTTTTTTCAGGCGGATGATTGCCGATTGAATCTCGGGTTTCGGGAAAAAACAATTGGGGCTGACCAGTTTGCGGATTTCGGCTTCATAGTTCAACTGCGCCCAGATGCTCAACAGGCCGTAATCGTCTGTATTCGGCTTGGCAGCCAGTCTTCTGGCAACCTCGGTCTGGAGCGTTACCACAATCATTTCCGGCCGGCAGTCGTTTTTGAATATTTCGGCCAGCACGGCCGAGCCGACAGAGTAGGGCAGGTTGGCGACCAATTTGTTGATCCCCGACGACCAGATTTCACGAAGATGAAGGCGCATAACGTCGGTGGAGATGAGTTTTATATTGGCAAATGGCTGTAGCCTGATTTGTAAAAAATCGGCAAGCCGGGAATCCTTTTCAATCGTAACAACCCGGCCGGCGGTTTTGGCGAGCGCCTCGGTGAGCGCGCCCAAGCCCGCGCCGATTTCCAAAACAGCATCGGCCGGAGACAAGTTTGCCGTCTTAACGATAATGCCGAGGATATTGGCGTCAATTAAGAAATTCTGCCCCAACGATTTCAAGGGGCTGAATTTTAACAAGTCAATGGCGGAGCGGATATCGGCCACGCTGGTTAAATTCAATGAACGAATGAATGTATCCGAAATATTCGGCGGTGGCTCGTGCCCGGTTGTTCGGTTCATTTTTTCCATGGATTGGGGCGGTTGGCCAGCTGAATCGCAAGCTTGATGGCCGCAACCATGCTTGAACAGGATGCCATGCCTTTGCCGGCAATGTCAAAAGCCGTTCCATGATCCGGCGAGGTGCGCACAAAAGGAAGGCCAAGCGTCAGATTGATGCCCGTCTCAAAAGCGATCATTTTGAGCGGCGCAAGCCCCTGGTCGTGATACATGGCCGCAATTGCCCCGAATTTATTTTGCATTGCCTGGTAAAAAATCACGTCGGCCGGTATTGGTCCTTCGGCTTTAATGCCCTTGCGCCGCAGATACCTGACGGCGGGCGCGATAATTCTTATTTCTTCGTTTCCGAGCAATCCATCCTCGCCGGCGTGAGGATTCAGGGCGCAGACGCCGATATTTTTCCTTGGTAAATTCAGCCACTTTACGCCGTTGGCGGCCATCGCAACCGTATCCATCACAACCTGACGGGTAATAAAATTTGCGACCTGCTTGAGGGCTATATGCCGCGTGGCCAGGACAACCCGCAAAGGACCGCCAATAAGCATCATCGCCACCTGTTTTGAACCGGCCAGATGCGCAAGGTATTCGGTATGACCGGGGAACTTATATCCGGCGGCCTGCATGCTGTGTTTACAGATTGGCCCCGTCACCATTGCGTGAAATTTGCCTTCACGGCATCCGGCCACCGCGGCGCGCACCCATAAAATGGAACAGGAACCTTCCGATTTGCCGGTTTTTCCCGGTCGCCATTTGGCAGTCGCGCATGGGATCGGGTCCCACATGATAACTTTATTATAGTCCGTCTCCTCAATATTTTTACCTTCATAAGGCCGGGGCAGGCGGGAGTGGCGGGCGTATTTCAGCCAGATGTTTTTGTCGCCGATGAGCACAAAACGCATAAAATCAGGCCATTTTGAATGATAGACGGCCTTTAATGCTATTTCCGGGCCGATGCCGCCCGGATCGCCCATTGTAATCGCAATCTTGATTGGTTTGGACATAAAAAAGCCTGTCGGTTTTAATGATTGAAAGTGAACGGTAAAAACAATAGTATTATACAGAAAATATTCAAGCAAAGAAGGATCGCGTATGAATGGAAAGGCCGTTGAGAGGATAGAAGTTATCCGGGGTGATATTACCTGGCAGGCGGTGGATGCGATTGTGAACGCCGCCAATACTTCGCTTTTGGGCGGCGGAGGCGTGGATGGCGCAATCCATCGCGTTGCCGGCCCGGAGTTATTGGAAGAATGCCGGACATTAAACGGTTGCGACACCGGGGACGCCAAAATCACAAAAGGGTACCGCTTGCCGGCGAAATTTGTCATCCATACGGTCGGGCCGGTTTGGGCTGGCGGCGGGAGGGGCGAAGACGACTTGTTGGCAAGCTGTTATCGGCATTGTTTTGCGCTTGCAATTTTAAAGCGGATAAAGACAATAGCGTTTCCGTCAATAAGCACCGGGGCTTATCGTTTTCCGGTTGAGCGCGCGGCGGGCATAGCGTTGCGTGAAACAGCAAGCGCGTTGGGCATCAATGCTGATTTGAAAAAAGTCGTTTTTGTCTGCTTTGATCAGCGCGCTTATGAGTGTTATCGGGATGCGCTGAAAGAGGAAATAAAGAGAAGCAACAATGAGTGAGGGCAGTAAAAAAAAATCTTCGGGTAAATCCGGCGGTTCAGGAGGCTCGGCCATGAATAAAAAAATGATATTTGCTTTGGTTCTTTTTGCGGCAACCGTGATCGTGCTTTTATTCAATATGAAAGGCATGAGTTCGCGGATCAGTCTTGATCTGGTTATTACCTCATTTAGTTCTGTCTACAAATCCGTGGCCTTCCTTGGCTTTACCCTGACAGGAGTTGTTATCGGAATCCTGCTTAAATAGCTTTTTCAAAGCTTCCTGCCATATTTTGCGCAATTCAGCGCCGTTTTGCCTTTCGCAAAACAAAAAAAGTGTTTGCGTCCGGCGGGGTGGATTATAAAAATGACATGAATGAAGCCGTCAATAATGAAGCCGGACAATTACTGGAGGAATTGGCCAAGGTTTTGCCCGGGCATGGAAAAGTTTTGATTATCCCGCACGATTATCCCGACCCGGATGCCCTCGCTTCCTCGGCCGCCATTCATTTGCTGTTGGCCAAGCGCTACAATCTGCAGGGGAAAATCATCTTTAGCGGGATTGTTTCGCGGGCGGAGAACCGTGAGCTTTTACGGCATTTCAAATATGGTCTTACGCCGTCCCAGCAATGGCGTTCCAGTGGAAAAAACAAGGAAAAATGTCCGGCGATATTTGTTGATACCGTCCCCTGGCGCGGCAACGTAACCGCGCCTTCATCCATCAAGCCGATAGCCGTATTTGATCATCATCATCACGGCAAGTATAAGGCGCCGGCCAATACGCTTATTGACATCAATCCCGCTATTGGCGCCACAAGCACGCGCCTCTGGGAATGTTTGCAGGCGGCCAATATCCAGATTCCCAAGTGGCTGGCCGCCATCATGGCTTATGCCATCACCACGGAAACATTTGATTTTGTCCGCCATGCCACGGAGCGCGACATCCGGGCCTATACCTTTCTTTTGAATCAATGTAATATGAAAATACTGGGACAGATAAAAAATGCCCCCGTGCCGCGGGCTTATTACGGTTACCTTGCCGAAGCCGTTGCCAATGCGCAGACTTATGGGCGGGTGGCGTGGACCCATCTGACGAGCGTGCAACAGCCTGAAATTGTGGCGGAAATAGCCGATTTACTCCTGCGCATGGAGCGCATTATGTGGACATTCTGCACCGGATTCATTGAGGATCGCCTGATTATTTCAATTCGCAGTGAACTGGCTAGTTTGCATTGCGGCAGATTACTGCGTTCCCTGATAGGCCGTAAAGAAGGTTCGGCGGGCGGACATGAACAAGCGGCCGCCGGGTTCATTGATGTCGCAAAGCTTTCCGACGTAGAGCGCATTCAGCGGCGCGGCGCACTGGAAGCAAAACTGCTGGCTAAAATAGAAGGCCGCCTTAGCGATACCGCCCGGCCGCTGCTGCTCGCCCCGGAAGAAGAAAAGGGCCGTTTGGGTTAATTTAAGGCATGAATTTCAAAATTGTGAGTTGCTGACTTGCGTTAAATATCATTCGCCTTGCGGCAGGGGCGCATCCGTCAGTTCAAAATCAACGGTGATATCCTTGTAGAGACCGCCGAAGCCGGGCGGTAATTCCGGGACTTTTGAGACGGATTCAATCGCGCGCGCCACGGAATCATCCATCTGCGCGTTGCCGGAGGGAGTGGCAATTTTTTTGACGGTAATCTGCCCATCGCGTTGGACGCGTATTTCAACCGTGGTTACAAGCCCCTTTTTGCCGGTGAGCGAGCTGGGCTGTTGCCAGGCTTCATACATGATCGCCCGGATCTGATTGAGATAGAGAGCATAGGGATGATAAGTTCCGCCATCGCCTCCGGCGCCACTGGCTGAGCCGGGTTGCATGCCGGCGGTGGTTGCCAAAGCGACCCCTTCTCCGAGCATGCGTTTGATTTGATTCTCCGATAATTTTTTCAGGGGGGCCTTGGCGGACGGGCGCTTGATCAGTTTTTTGCTGACTTCCACCCCTTTTTTTCTGACGGGTGCGGGGAAGGCATCGTCGTCCTTGTCCGCGGCCGGCGCCAGAGCGGCGCCGCCGCCTTTTGCTCCGCCCGGCTGGGATCCCATCCGCACGTCAAGGAAGGGCGAGATATTGCGCGTGTCAATCCGGTAACAGGAGATGAATGAGCGGATGATCAGGAAAATCAGCAGGGCCGTGTGGACAGCCACGCTGATGACGGCTTTACGTTTCAATTCCCTGTTCATATTGCTGCGTAGCCGGCGCAATCATTTTCTGGTTTCCAGGCTGGATTTCCTGTCTTGCCTTACGTTTATATTCAGCTTGGATACGCCGACTCTCCGGACGGTATCCATGACCGTGACCACGTGCTGAAACTTCACGTCCTGGTCGGCCTCGATCATGACCGGCTGGTTCTGGGGGTCGGGCAGGCGCGTGCGCAGGCGGCTGTCAAGCGCATCCTTGGAAACTGATTGCCCGTCAATATAGATGGCGCCGGCCTTATCCACCTGGATGTTGAGAATTTGTTCGGGATGAGGGATGCTTTCCTTTGATTTCGCTTTCGGCAGGTTGATTTTGATTTGGGATTTGATGAGGTAGGGGGTCATGATCATGAAAATGATCAGAAGCACCAGCGCCACGTCAATCATGGGGACCATGTTGATTTCCGCCATGATCTGATATTTGCCGTTTCTCTGGGCGGAAGGCTTCATTGCGGGTTCTCCGTCTGCCCGCCAAGACTCTCAATCACTTCATAAGTCGCGACGTCGATTTCCTGGGTAAGCCGTTGAACCTTGTTCACGCAGTAATTAAAAAACATGACGGCGGGGATCGCGACCAGCAGGCCGAAAGCCGTGGTGATAAGCGCCTCCGCTATTCCGGCGGAGACAATTTCCGGCCCGGCGCCGGCGTTGATGGCGATATCCTGAAACGCCTTGATAATTCCCATGACTGTGCCGAGCAGTCCGACGAACGGCGCCGTGCTCCCAATGGTTCCAAGAATCGGCACATAAGCCTCCAGGCGGTTTATCTCGGCCTGCAAGGCGTACTGGCCGGCGCGTTCCTGATCCTCGCGTCGGCCGCCGCGGATGATTATCGCCGCCATGACCTTGGCCGCGGGCTGTGAAAAGCGCTGGCAGTATTCCAGCGCCGCCGCCGCGCCGTGCGACTTGAGTATTTTCCCGATGTTGGCGGCCAGGGCCGCGGCATTCAGCCGCGCTCGGCGCAAAGCGGCGAACCGGTCCAGGATGACCGTCAAAGAAATAATGGACATGATTACAAGGACGCTGATGATCGGCCAGCTGTTCAGAAGCATGTCGCGAAATCCAAATCCACCCATAATTTTTCTCCGTTAAATAAAGTGCGTTCAATATCAAACTCAAGGATGAACATTACAGGATTTGAACGGCTCCCGTCAATGACTTCTTCATGTTACCTGAATCAGACCCGCCCCGCGGCTTGGCGCGTGGTAATTTACTTGTTTTCCATCATTTAGTATTGTAATTTTTGTCCGTTAAATCAGTTTCAAGACAGCGCCAACTTTAACTTCGGTTTATGATGAAGTCATGCAAATTGAAGATATTTTACACGAATTACAGGCGTCGGACCTGTTGGAGATCGTTAAGCCGCACTGGCTGGAATCAATGGCAAGTTTTCCAGATGGCGGTCCCGATTTTCTGCGTTCCGACCAGATCCGGACCAACCTGCAATGGTGCGGACTTGAAGCCGAACTTGAGCCTGCGCTCGTCTGCTTGGCCGGTAAAATTTCCGCCAAGCCTCCTTTGCTTTATCTCGCCTGGCACTATTATCGCACGGTTTATGATTATAGTCGAGCCAACAACCCGCCTTTTCGACTTGTGCCGCTTGAAAACACGCTGGGTGACGATGCCGCCATGTTCTATCTGTTGATTGCCCTGGCGATTGTCCCCAGGATGAAAATTTTTCACCAGAGATTGGGCGTTCCCGAGCTGGTGACAAGAGAAACCTGTTTGCAAATCAAGTGCTTTTGCGAAAATTACCGCCGGGCCCATAATGGCCGGCCAGGGGTATTCGAACAGATACAGTGGCTGAAAAATTATGTCAGTGGAGCATTATATTTCCGGCTGGGTCGTTTTGAATATTGGAGCAAGCCGTTTCCTTATGATTATAAGGTATATCGGCATCGTGTGGACGGCCGGACGATTGCCCTGGCCGGCCCGGCCTGGAAAATAAATTCTTCCGGATTAATTGAGGGAATTGGAGCGGAAAAGGAAGCCGGGACATGTTGGCAAACCACCTTGAAGCAAATCGGCGCCAACATGTACGGCTTTCCGATCAATCCCGGGGGATTTGTTGAGTCTGACCTGATCTGTCTGCCGGATGCCGACTGGGAATGTGTTCTGGAAAAAAACGTCCCGGTACTGGAGATGCATATTCCCGCCGGCGGCGACATGAGTCTTGAAAAATGCGCCGATTCATTCCGGCAGGCTTTTGACTTTTTCCGCCGCTTTTTCCCCTCGCCTGCGCCGCGGGCAATAGTTACCCACTCGTGGATGTTCAGCCCGATCCTTGAACAGATTCTGCCGGCTGATTCCAACCTGACAAAATTCATGCGCGAACTTTATATCTGCCCCGTCAATTCACGCGGCACGGATTCCTTATGGTTTGTTTTTCTGCAAAAACCGCTTGATCTTGCCACGGCGCCGAGGGAAACCAGCCTGCAACGCGCGATTCTAAACCATCTGCAAGCCGGCAACACATGGCATAACGGCGGTATGTTCTTTATGCTGGATGATCTTGGCCGTTTCGGCGGGCAATGGCACCGAACCGCTTATTCAACAGCTGATTTGTCTTTTCCCGCGAAACATTGCCGCGGGCAATGAGCAAAGTCTCTTCTTAAAACAACCAGAAAAAATATTAAACAAGCAGGGAATAAAAAGGAGTATGAGGCAATGCCATTGCCAATATCATTGATCATTGATGACGGCGCCTGTGTGAATCCCGCGTATTGGCTGCACCCGGAACAGATCCATAAATTCATCATTCCAAATAAATTCACGAATGCGTTTGCTGTTCTTTGCCGGCGATATGGAGTGAAAGGCAAATTCAGCGTGATGCCCATGCCTTCCGGACTGGGCCGTCTTGACGCTCATTTGAATTATGTTCCGCAACGTCATCTGACGGGTTTTCTAAAAATTGTCCGCGAGCAGATTGCGCCGCGGTTTGATATCACGCCGGAACTTCTGACTCACGATGCGGCCTGCAATCTTAAAAATGGATGTCTTTTTCACCTTTGTGAGGATGAATGGGTCAAACGTGCGAAGGTGCCGGAGATGACAGACTACCTGAGCCTTGCTTTCAGGATTCTGCGGAACGTCGGTCTGACGGCCACGGGCGTGACTTCCCCATGGAATACCGGGATTTATAATGAGACCGATTACGCCGAGGCGGTCGGCCGGGCCTATTATCGCGTCTTCCGCCGCAAGTTCACGTGGTATTTTCTGCATTGCCTTGCGAAAGGCAAGCCGCGCCATCCCTGGATCTCCTGGCGCGATCGGCGCCAGGGGTTGACGGTCGTGTCCGTGCCGGCGCTGACGGGCGATCCTTTCTGGGGCACAATGAGCCAGCCGACGGAAGCCCTTGCCCGGCGTGCCGCTCTGAGGGGGGTTGATATGCTGATCACGCGGAGCGGACGGCAAGGCCGCTTGCGTGAACTGTTCGACGGTGGTTATCCGTTGATCATGGTGACGCATTGGCAGTCGTTATTTGCGGAAGGTCGGCGCGCCGGCTTGGACGGTTTTGAGGAACTGCTTCTTCGGATTGGCCGGACCTTCGGTGATCGGGTTAAGTGGGTGACACTGAGCGATCTGGCCAGGAGCGCTTTGCCGGGCAGGAAATGACCCGGATCGCGCCGTGAAGGCAGCGAGCCGGAATTGCAGGCCGAGCCGGAGGAAGACGTAATACCTGCGCGATCTTGGTCAACGCAAAGACGTTGCAGTTGATTTTGTCGCCTGTAAAATTCGTCTTGTCCGTAAACGCATGACACGATGGCCGCAGGTTTTCTGAAACTTCCCAGATATGATTTCAGATAAAATTTATCCGCCGATGATTTCGCCGGCCCACAGGGCCGAAAGAAAAACCGCCCAAGGCATGATCCGGATGTTTCCATGAATCCTTTCCATGCTTTCGTTGCAGACCAGAATCGCTTTCCTGGGCCGATATTCTTCGATAAATGCGTTTAATCCGCGCAGGTCATGGTTCTCGACCCGGTCGGTTCCCTTGACTTCGATTGCCGTTTCTCCCCCGCCCAGCACGAAATCCACTTCCTGTCCGGCCTTGGTGCGCCAGAAATTGATTTCATAATCAAGCTCCTTGTAGGAGCTGTGTGCCGCAAGCTCGGTGAAAATAAAGTGTTCCAAGGCTCTCCCGAAAAGTTCTCCTCTTTGTTCTTCGATCCTGCGTTTCGTAATGATGCCCGCCACGCCAACATCGAAAAGATAGAATTTATTCGCCGCGCTGATGATCTGTCGGCCTGGTCTCTTTTTAAAGGGCGCCGCCATTCTGCCCAATAGCGTGTCAACCAGGATATGGTAATATTCCTTGACGGTTTTTGAATCAACCCCGCACTCGCGCGCGATATTGGAATAGTTGATGAGCTCGCCGTGTGAAAAACCGACCGCGTCAAAGAATCTTGAAAAGGCCGGAATATTCCGGGTCAATCCCTCGTCGAAAACCTCCTGTTTGAGATAATCCTGAACATAAGCCTTCAATGCCTTGGTGTTGTTTAGCTGAAGGTAATGGGTTGGAATAGTTCCGTGGTTGAGCACCCTTAAAAGATCAACCTGTCCCAGCTCGGGCGATACGAGCGGAAACATTTCATATCTCCATGCCCGGCCGCCCAGAAGATTGAAATGTCCCCTGCGAAGTTTTCTGGCGCTGGATCCGCAAAGGATGAATTGGATGCCGCGATTCTCGATCAGCCACTGTACTTCATCCAGCACTTGGGGAACTTTTTGTACTTCGTCCAAGATCACCGGTTTCGAAAGCGTCATTTTGTCGGCGGCAAGCAGTTGTTCGCGCAACAAGGCCGGCCGCTTTGCCATTTCCAACATGAGATCGGTTTTGAGAAAGTCATAGACGCGGCTGTCCGGAAAAGCGGTTTTTAAATACGTTGATTTTCCGGTTTTTCTGGCGCCCCAGAGAAACGCGGTCTGGCCTTTTGGTAATTTTATGTCGATAAGCCGTTTGAATCTTATCATCGAACAATCCTCCGATATAGTTAAACTAATATGGAGGATAGTACAAATTGGTAATATTGTCAACCATAAATCTGGGTGGGGACAAGATATTCCGGAACTCATGTCCTTCCAAACGGCGAAATGCTCCTCAGTTCCCGGATGATCGGCGGAAGTTTTTCCAGGACGTAGTCAATCTCGGCTTCGTTGTTATACCGGCTCAGGCTGAACCTGATTGAGCCGTGCGCGGCGATGAAAGGCACACCCATGGCGCGGATCACATGCGAAGGCTCCAGCGAGCCGGAAGTGCAGGCCGAGCCGGAAGAAGCCGCAATCCCCAAATCGCTCAGGTGATAAAGAATTGATTCGCCTTCAATGTAAAGGAAACTGATGTTGAGCGTGTTGGGCAGGCGCTGGATCTGGTCGCCGTTCACCCTCACGTCGGAGCACGTTTCCAGAATACCTTTTTGCAGGCGGTCCCTTAAGACGGCCACCCGGATCATCTCTTCGGAAATATTGCGCTTCGCCAGTTCACAGGCTTTGCCGAGCCCGACAATGTACGGCACGTTTTCCGTCCCGCCGCGCTTTCCGCCTTCCTGGTGTCCGCCGAGCAGGAACGGCGCGATCCGCGTTCCCTTGCGGACATAAAGCGCGCCAATCCCTTTCGGCGCATGCAGTTTGTGGCCGGAGAGCGAAAGCAAATCCGCTTTAATCTCGCGCAAATCAATCGGCAGTTTCCCGACGGCCTGCACGGCGTCGGTGTGCATGATTCCGCCGGCGGCCTTGACCATCTCCGCTATTTCCTTGATGGGAAACATGACGCCGGTTTCGTTGTTTGCCCACATGATGCTGACGAGAGCCGGTCCAAGGCTCAAGGCGCGTTGCAACTGGGCGAGGTCGAGCCGGCCAGAGGAATCAACATCGAGCTCAATGACATTGTGACCGCGGGCCTTGAGCCAGCGGGCCGGCTCGAGCACGGCCGGATGTTCGACGCGTGTGGTGATAAAGTTCAATCGCTCGGTCGCGGCTTCCATCGTTCCGCGGATGGCCATATTGTCGCTTTCCGTGCCGCAACTGGTGAAGATAATTTCCGAACGATTCGCCCCGATTAAATCAGCCGCCTGCTGACGGGCTTCATCAACATATCGGCGGACCCGTCCGCCGAAGGCGTGCATGCTGGAGGGGTTGCCCCACAAGTCCCTGAAAAACGGCGCCATGGCCTCAATCACCTCGGGGGCGACGGCTGTGGTGGCGTTGTTATCCAGGTAGACGTTCATTTGGAAGGCTCCTCTTCGACCGTGATATCCTGGGACACGAATTCCTTCAGTTTGGCCTCGACAACATCCTTGAGCGTGAAGCGCGCCACCTGGCAGTTCGCGCACATGCCGCGCAATGCCACGATTACCCGGTCGCCGATCACGTCAATCAGTTCGATATCGCCGCCGTCCTTGCGGAGGGCCGGGCGCACTTCTTTTTCAAGCGTTTCCTCGATCAGCTTGATTTTCTGGAGGGCGGTCAAACGGCGTGGTTTTTCCTTCTGAACCGGCGGCGGAGTTTCGCCGGTGATCCGGGCGATGATGGCGGCGATGTCGTTATGGCATTTGCCGCAGGCGCCGCCGGCCTTGCAGTAATTGGTGACCTGCTCGATGGTGGCAAGGTGGTTATCGCGGACCACGCGTTCTATTTCCTCCTCGGTAACTCCGAAACAATGGCAGACCACCCTGCCTTCCAGTATTTTTTTGGAAGTGTCGCCGGTGCGGTAGTTGTGGATGGCCACTTCCAGCGCCTCGCGGCCCATGACCGAGCAGTGCATTTTTTGTTCCGGCAATCCGCCGAGGTAGTCGGCGATGTCCTGATTCGTTATTTTTTCAGCCTCTTCAAGCGTTTTGCCTTTTACCATTTCCGTCAGGGCGGAAGAGGAGGCGATGGCGCTGGCACAACCGAAAGTCTGGAATTTAACATCGGCAATTCTTTTCTTCTGGTCCAGCTTGAACGTGAGTTTCAAGGCGTCGCCGCAGGCCATTGAGCCGACCTCGCCGGTTCCATCCGGCTTTTCAATTACACCCACATTCCGTGGATTGCGAAAGTGATCCAGAACTTTATCCGTATATTCCCACATCTTTCCCTCACTGCAAATAGTTCCTTCTTTTGACTGAGCGTTATTATAGACATATCCATTATAAATGACAGCACTTTATTGCGGCGCGTTCTTCGGTTATCAGGTGTTTTTGCTTTCAGATGCGTTTGCAATCTGTTACATTATCAATACTTTTCATGAAAAGGTGTCATATAGTTTTGTTTTTAATTGCCGGCGGCCTGCTTTTTCTTGCCGGCTGCCGGCCGCCGCTTGAACCCCTCAAACGGGATCTGTTGCCCGGAGAGACGGTTTTCTTTATTCCCAACAGCCAAAAAATGATTGCGTTGACTTTTGACGACGGGCCCAACGGCAGAGCCACAGAGCAGATTTTAAACGCGCTCAAAGAACATAATGCAAAAGCCACTTTTTTTCTTATCGGAGCCAATGCGGAGCGGTTTCCGGACATTGTCAAACGCATGGTTTCCGAAGGGCACCTTATCGGCAATCATACCCAGCGTCATTCCCGTTTTGATCAGATAACAACCGCCGAAATGGAAAAAGATATTGCCGATGGAAACAGGACGATAGAAACCGTAACCGGCGTCAGGCCGACCTGGCTGCGCCCGCCATTCGGCATTAACGGCGTCGGCTTGAAGGATGTCTGCCGGAAACAGGGCTTTGCCGTGGCCGGCTGGTCGCTGGATGCCAATGACTGGAATCTTCATCCGGTTTTGGAACTTGTGGATGCCATTGTGAGTCAGGCGGTTTCCGGCGATATTATTCTCCTGCATGACGGACGGGAAACGAGGCCGGACGCCGACCGGAGGGCGACGGCGGCGGCGGTCCCCATTATTTTGGATAAACTTCAGAAGGCCGGATTTGTTTTCGTGACATTGCCGGAATTACAACGCAACGCCGGACAACCCATGGCCGTCTTTGAAAATGGCGTGCGGTTGCTGGGACTGCAGGTTCCCGCCAAGCCCGTTTATCCCGGGGATGATTTTTATGCGCGTTATTTCTGGGATGTGCCCGGGGAGCCCGGAACAAATATGCCGAAAGCTTTTGTGCATTTCCTACAGGCCGGCGGAAAGATTATTTTCCAGGACGATCATTTTCTCTCCCCGCCGGGGGACGTGCGCGACTTGCTGGTGCGTCATATCGTCCATGTCCCGAAAAATGCCCCGGCCGGTAAATATGAGATCAATATGGGACTGTTTTATCCAGATCAACCGGAGAAAAAAAACCGCCTGAAAGCGCGCTCCAACTTCCCGCAACGCAAAAGATCGCTCTATGTGCCGGCCGCGTTTGAAATTGCGCCGGCAAAGCGAGAATCAAATTAAAGGAACCTGCTCTATATGGGTGAACCCGATTTGACGTCAGAAAAATCCATTTCTGTTGCGATTATCAACTATAACGGCCGCGCGACATTGCAAACCGTGATAAAATCAATTCTTGCCCAAAAAGGCGTCCGGCTGACGGATATCATGCTTTTGGACAATAATTCCAGCGACGGCTCGGCCGAATTTGTGCAGTCCGAATTTCCGGCGGTTGCCGTCAGAAAGTTGGCGGCCAACCGCGGGCCTAATCCGGCGCGCAATGAAGGACTGCGCCTGGCGTCAGGCGATTATGTGCTGATCATGGATAATGACATTGTGCTTGCGCCCGATTACGCGGCCGGCTTGGCAAAGGCGCATGAGCTTGATCCCGCGGCGGGCGCAGTTACCGGCCAGATCAGGTTTTATGACCGGCCCGACAAAGTCCAGTATAACGGCACCTATATTCATTATGCGGGCGAAATCATGCTCAACCGCGAGGAATCCGCCGCACCGCTGAAGGTCGGCTGTGTTTCCGCCGGCGCGGTCCTGCTTGACCGGCGCAAAGTTTTCAAGGTCGGTGGGTTTGACGAAGATTTTTTCATCGGCTGGGAAGACGGCGACTTGACCTTCCGTCTTGCGCTGGCCGGTTATCCATGTTACGCCGTGTCCAAGGCGGTGTGTTATCACATCAGCCGGGAGAGAAACCATAAATGGGCGCGGTATCAAACCAGGAACCGGTGGTGGTTTATCGGCAAAAATTATGATGCCCGCACGATTTTTCTGGCCCTGCCGGCGATCATTGCGCTTCAACTCTGCGCGGGTCTTTTCTTCCTTTTTAAGGGACGGGTCGGCGCATTTTGCCGGGGCACGCTGGATGCCTTGAGCAGTTTGCCGGAGATCAGGCGCAAACGGAAAGCGGTGCAAGCAGTTAAAAAGACCGGCGATGCTTTTCTGCTCCGCGGCGACCGGATTGATTTGCCCGGCGGATTGGCGGAGTCCGGGGTGGGCCGTCTGATCAATGTTGTTTTCAGTTTTGGATTCCGGATTTACTGGCTTCTGATCCGGCCATTTCTGAAAAAGAAGTGAAGCCTCCAGGGGACAAATATCTTCGCGGGGTGCTGAGAGAAAGAAAAAATGCCTGACCGGAACGTTTTGGCGCAAGAAGGAGGAGAATGAAGCAACTGCTTAACAAGGGGGTATCGTTTGGGCTGACATCCGGCGCCATTACCACGCTGGGGTTGATGGTCGGACTGCATTCTGAGACAAAATCAGCGGCCGTGGTGTTTGGAGGAATCCTGACCATTGCCGTTGCCGATGCTTTTTCGGATGCCCTGGGAATCCATATTTCTGAGGAAGGCGCGAATCAATCCGCCCGCAAGGTGTGGCGGTCCACAATAGCCACCTTTCTGACAAAGTTCGTATTCGCCATGTCATTCCTGATTCCGATCCTGCTTCTGCCGCTTTCCTTTGCGGTCATTGTCAGCGTGACGTGGGGAATGTTCGTGTTGGCCGTGCTCAGTTACCTGATCGCCAGGAATCGGGGAGAGCGTCCCTGGAAAGTGATCGGGGAACATCTCGGTGTCGCCGTGCTCGTAATAATCATTGCGCACTTCCTGGGAGACTGGATCGCCAGTTACCTCAGAACATATACGACGTGTTGAAGAAGATGTAAATCTGTCTTTCCTTTGCGGCAGTGACTGCTCTCACAATTTCCTGTGAGTCCGGATCAACTGTGTATCCGAAACTGTCGCCCGAACCGAAGATGTAATTGACGCCTACCGACATGAGCACCTGTTCTAATTCGCGGCCGACGCTGAAGGTTACCCCATATTCGTTAATCTGGGCGGCATAGTCCGGTTTTGTCAGGTCAACATCAGGGGCGGACGAACGGGACGTGAAAAATCCGGCCCGGATTGGATAAGCGTTGGCAATATAATATTCACCGCCGAGATTAACGTCAACGACCCCCTGGTTGACGTATTCCGATGTCAAAGGTTCGTCTCCATCGGATATGTCCGAATGGCCGCTGAGCCGATTATACGAGTTGGCCAGGTGCCAGTTAACGTCCAAGCCGACGCCGCAGACTTTTTCCTTTTCCCATCCGGCGCCCACCGTGAATTTGGCGGGAATGCGGTATTCGGCGTTCATATTGTCGGCATGAAGGAAATTATTTTCCATCCTGCCGTTATAGGAATAAGACTCATTGGCCTCATATTCGCCATTGCCCCAGATCCCAAAGGATGGAGACTGAAACGCCGCGCCAAAGCGCCAGTTGTCGGTCGGACGATATTGCAGGCCGGCGTTTCCCAACATGCCGAAAGTCTTGTATTTAAGATTTTGCGAGGCCGAATACGAATAGGGATTAAGATAAGTGCTTTGGAATGAATTGTAATTACGATAGACGCCGTAGACTCCGAGACCGACCGACCACTCTTTTGAAAAAGCGTGCGCGGCCGATGGCCCGACCATAATGGTCTGGTCATTCAAGCTCGCATTATAAAAATTTTTATCTTTCGGGAAGGCGATGATTTCGGACATTGAATAGTTGTAGGGCACAAAAGCCGCCAGGCCGACCGCCGTTTCGGGCGCGGCAAAAAAGACCAAGCCCATCGCGGGCGGCACGGTTATGAAGGACGAGGTCTCTAAATCCTCATCGGGATACAGAGCGCGCTCGGAATGATATTTTTGCCAGCCGTAAAGACTGGCTGAAATTGAAACCGTGCGCTGTTTGGTGTAAGCCAGACCGGCGGGGTTGTAATAGGCCGCATCCAATGCGGTGCCCAAAGCGCTGGCGGCGCCGCCCATGCCCGCGGCCCGGTCGCCGATTATATATTGCTGGTAATTCGCTTCATTGGCCCGGGCGCTCAATGAGCAGAGCAAAACTCCGCCAATGATCAAAACGCCGACAACATGGCTGATTTTGATGTTCATTTTTTTGTTCTCCTTCTTGTTTTTTATGGGTCGCGTTTGCCCCCGTGATGGACCTATCCAAAAATATTTGAAGGAGTCTATTTTTTTAACAGAATATGTCAACATTTTTATTGACAATTATTTTTTTTTGAGATACTCTTTACAAGAAACTGATTAAAAGGCAATAACGCCTACTATAAAAATTCCATAGAAGGGACGGTATCAGTGAAATCAATGGGCAAATCTCTGTTGGTCAAAACTTTGGCGGCATGCGCGGTGTTTGTTTCCGCGCTTTCGGTAATCAACGCGCAGACCCTTCAGAAGGCTCCGGATAATCCCGAGTTTATTAAATATCAGCAGGAGCGCGCCCGAAAGGCGGTCATCCCAAAAACCGGTTCAGAATACGGCCGTGGTTTAATCCCGACCCCGATAGACTTTTCCTATTTGAAAGGCCGTGCTCCGGCCCAGATCCGCCCGCTGCAGGCATTGCCTTCTTCCTATGACCTGCGGGCGCTTGGTAAACTGACGCCCATTAAAAATCAGAATCCCTACGGCACCTGCTGGGCGTTTGCCACTTATGCTTCCCTGGAATCCGCCCTGCTGACCGGTGAAACCAATGATTTTTCAGAAAATAATCTCGCGAACAACCATGGATTTGACTACGCATATACCAATGGCGGCGATTATTTAATGTCCGCGGCATACCTGGCACGCTGGTCCGGCCCCATTAACACGGTTGATGATCCTTACAGCAATGGTCCGGGGCACAGCCCTTCTAATCTGCCGCCGCAAAAGCATGTGCAGGCAGTCCTGATTCTTGCCGCCAAGTCTTCCGCACTGGACAATACCCTCATCAAGCAGACGGTCAAGAATTATGGCGCCGTTTATGTGAGCATGTGGTCTGATTTTGACACCAATTTATATTTCAATTCCACCAATAGCGCGTTTTATTATAATGGCACTTCCAATACTGACCACGCCGTGGCCATTGTCGGCTGGGATGACAATTATGCCGCCACCAACTTCCTGCAAGCCCCGGCGGGGAACGGAGCGTTCATAGTGCGCAACAGCTGGGGCACAAACTGGGGCGATAATGGCTATTTCTATTGCTCCTATTATGACACGAGAATGTGTTCCGAGGCAAGCGCGGCATTTATCAACGGGGAAAGCGTTACTAACTACTCATCGGTTTACCAGTATGACCCATTGGGCAGGGTGAGTGATTATGGTTACAGCGCCACGAATGCCTGGGGCGCCAATATTTTTACGGCCACTAACGGCACAACCCTGCGCGCCGTGGGATTTTATGCGACGGATGTTAATGTTAGTTATGAAATCTATATCTATGGGAACATTGTTGCCGGCAGTCCCGCGAGCGGGACCTTGAAGCTTAGCCAAACCGGCACATTGTCAAACTCCGGTTATCATACTGTTGCCTTGAGCGCGCCGGTAACGCTCTCATCCGGTGAATTGTTTTCAGTAGTGATCAAGTTTGTCAACCCCTCGTACACCTACCCAATAGCGTTTGAATACGCGAAGGCTGGTTACAGCAGTCGGGCAACATCCTCGCCCGGCCAGAGCTATGTCAGCGCCGACGGAACCGCGTGGAGCGATCTGACAACGTATGATCCGACCGCCAACGTCTGTATCAAGGCTTTCTGTAGAACAGGTGAACCCCTCAACAGGGCTGATCCGGCCGTGGTTGTCAACGGTAACTGGTATATCTGGCTCGCCAGCGCAAGTTATCAACTGACCGGACCGTATCATTTCGGTCTCTCCGCATTTCCGGTTGCGGCGGATTTTGACGCTGACGGCAAGGCCGATCCGGCCATGGTTGACGGCGCCTTGTGGTATATCTGGTTCACCAGGACAGGTTATCAGTTAAGTGGCGGGCCTTGGAATTTTGGCGTGGCGGGCTATCCGGTTGCGGCGGATTTTGACGCTGATGGCAAGGCCGATCCGGCCATGGTTGTCAATAATTTGTGGTATATCTGGTTCTCAGGCCAGGGCTATAGTTTGTGCGGCGGGCCGTGGAACTTTGGCGTGGCGGGCTATCCGGTTGCGGCGGATTTTGACGCTGATGGCAAGGCCGATCCGGCCATGGTTGTCAATAATTTGTGGTACATCTGGTTCTCAGGCCAGGGCTATAGTTTGTGCGGTGGCCCATGGAACTTCGGCGATGTAGTCGGCACGCCGGTTGCGGCGGACTTTGACGCTGACGGCAAGGCTGATCCGGCCATGGTGTCCGCCGGTGGCGGATTGTGGTACATCTGGTTTTCCGGCACGGGCTACCAGTTAAGCGGCGGGCCGTGGAACTTTGGCGTGATAGGGGATCCAGTGCCGGCCGACTTTGACGGCCGGTAAGGCCTAGAGCGATTTAAAAAATGTCGTAGCCGATGGATTGGCGAAATTGTCAATATTCTTTAGGTTTTTCTATTTTTCTACGGCTACACTATTAAGAAAAATGCTCTAGACCTTTACTTGATTCCGTGACGGTGAAAGCCGTCACGGGATCAGGAATATACCATCATTTCCCCATACAATCCAAATAGCTACAGCCTGTCTGCCTGAGCAATTAAAACTGAAGCACCCATTTGATCGGTTCCGGACTGTTGACGTTGAATGTCAGCCTCAGCACGTTCTTGTCAAGTTTCTTCACTTCCACCGGAATATTGGCAGTTATGCAATATACCTTTTACGATACAGTTCGGCAGGCGAAATCGCTGGATCCTTTGCTGAGTTCGTGTCCCAGCCGAGGAATCGTCCCATAAAATCGGTATGTATGTCGTCGAAACCTAAAGATACAATTTCACCCGGTATGGGCCCCGGGGCTCTTGCCTTTGCTCACCAGAAGTCTCTGCCGTTATAATCGCGCTTACAAAGTCCTGATCATACCCAATTGGACTATCCCCATTTTGGGAGGGGCGAATTTTGCAAGTGATTGATAAACAAGGCATTTAATTTTCAAACAAGTGGAAAGATGTGGTCTCGCTGAATTCAGCAACCCGGCATTCGCTTCCTTCAGCGCTACGTCAAACCGTCCTTCCGCTCCATCCAAACGCTGCCGTAACGTCCCGCTCGACGGCACTCGTTTGATCCCCAACGCCCTCGAAAATACCCGTCATGCCGGAATAATTCCAGTCCTCGTAATTCGTCCGCCACATGATTAACAGCCCAAAATATGACCGCAACACGTCGGCGTTCGTGATCTTCGGCTCCAGAGCCTCCCGGAGGAATGTTTATCCAACAAGGAACCGCAGAATATCCAAGTGAAAAATCAAAGCCAGTCGCTTTTCCTTCGACATTCGGTATTTCTTGTTCGATTTAGGCCTAGACGCCCATGACATACCGGCGGACGAACGTTTTCAGCGGCGATAATAATTTGACGACCGCTTCGCCAAGCGGGGAATAATAAGCCCGGTAAAACATGGCTTTGCAGGGAGCGCTTTGCCGGTAGACGTTAAAGGCAAAATTACGGAAACACTTCAAAATTTCATTGCGCGGGAATTGCGGCATATTCAGAACCGTGTCCCGGCGTCCAACAAAACACGTTTCGGCGCTATCGGCGCCGATAAATCCTTCCTTCAGGCACACCTCGGCCAATTTGGTTCCGGGGTATGGTTCAAACACGCCGATGATGACGCTGTCCGGCTGGATGCGCCGGTTCAAATTCACCGTTTCCTGAAAAATAGCGGGTGTTTCGTAAGGGAAACCGACGATATTAAAAGATTTTGTTTTTAAACCGGCCCGCCGGCAGGCCGCGAAAGATTCGGCAATCTGCTCGTTTGATTGCCGCCGTCCCAAAACTTCGCGCCGGAATTGTTCACTGCCGTTTTCAATGCCGATGCTTACCCGGCGGCATCCGGCTTCTTTCAACCGCCGGCAGACCTCATCATCAAGAGTTTCCGGCCGGGCATTGATGTCAAAAGGGAGGGAAAATTCGCGCGGATAGCGCGCGCAGAATTCGTCGAGGAAGGATTTCTGGGCGGTGAAACAGTCGTCGTTGAAATAAAGGGTTTGCATTTTGTAGCGGCTTGTTACCTGCCGTATTTCGGCCAAAGCGCTTTCAACGGAGCGGAATCTTACGTAACGGCCGGATTGTTTCATGCGCAGGGCGTGATTGCTGCAAAACGTGCAATCATAGGGGCAGCCGCGCGAAAACATGAAAAGCGCCGTGCTGAAATCGGAGTCAATGATACGCTGGTAGTCAAAAAGTTCGCGATCGGGGAAGGGAAGCGCGTCGAGATTTTCAATAAATGGCCGGGTTTCGTTGCGGATAATCCGGTTTGGCCCGGTCTTGAACCAGATATTTTTGACGGTATGATCAATTTCTCCGCCGGCTTGCCGCGCGGCGAGCGCATCCGCCAGTTCCAAGAGAGGATATTCGCCTTCACCGACACAGACGGCGTCCAAGCCGACGATTTCCTCCAGGCATTCGGGGGCAAGCGTGGCGTGCTGGCCGCCGAGAATGGTGAAAGCATTGAAGGGCTGAAGATCGCGGAAAATCTGCCGGACATAGTGGTACTGGGGTGAAACGGACGAGAAAGCGATCAAATCCGGCCGCCAATCGTTTATTGATTTTTGAAGCGCGGAAGGATCATATTTCCCGAAAAGGTAATGAAGCCGCGTTTGATGTCCGTGAGCTTTCAGCACGGCGCTCAGCATGCCGATGCCGAACTGGAAACTCCTTGCCCCGCCGCGGACGTTGATATCAGGATAGACAAACAGCGCTTTCATCGGAGTCGTTTTTCATACGCTTTTGTCATTCCCGCGGAAGCGGGAATCCAGAATGAATTTATCCTTCCCTGGATTCCCGATCTCGCCACGCGCCAAGCGTGGCAAGTCGGGAATGACAGACACGCGCAAAACTGCGTGATAAATTTTAGCCGGTGGCAGGGCGCCTTTGCGTGAAAATTTTTCAAATTATGCCCGCGCGGAATTTGAAAGACTGACGATTTCAGCAAAACCCTTCGGGTCATGAATGGCGATTTCGGAAAGCATCTTGCGGTTCAGGGTCACGTTGGCTTTGGTCAGTCCCTCTATGAACCGGCTGTAATTAATGCCGTGTTGATGGCAGGCGGCGTTCAGGCGCGCAATCCATAGCCCGCGGTAATCGCGTTTTTTTTGTTTGCGGTGGATCGTGGCAAGTTTCATTGCCCGGTCTACCGCCACGGTTGCCTGGCGGAACAATTTACTGCGCGCTCCGTAAAAACCCCTGGCTAAAGCCAGGCGGCGTTTTCTTCTCCGGCGTGAGGCGGGGGCGTTGGTGGCTCTAGGCATATTTTTTTTCCTTCTATCTTATTAAGTTATATCAAATTGATAAGCCGTTTGGTCTCGCTGGAGTGGAGGATGGAACCGCGGCGCAGATGGCGTTTGCGTTTGGAAGACTTGTTCGTGAAAAGATGTCCGCGCGAAGCTCCCTTGTGTCTAAGTTTGCCGGATGCTGTTTTGCGGAAGCGTTTCGCAACTGCTTTTTTTGTCTTCATCTTAGGCATGGTTCACTCACCCCCGAAAGTTTTTTTGTTTGATCAATGTATCTTTTTACATGGAGCCGGTAAAAATGTCCAGCAGTTTTTTCTGGAAAAATTAGGGACGCATTCAGGGCAAACTGCCTTCCTGGACAACTTTCATCAAATACTGGCCGTATTTGTTCTTTAGCATTGGCGCCGCAAGCGCGGTCAATTCCGCTTTTGAAATATAACCCAGGCGATAGGCGATCTCCTCCAGACAGGCGATGATCAGCCCCTGGCGGTCCTGAACCGTCTGGACGAAATTGGCCGCCTGCATGAAGGATTCATGCGTGCCCGTATCCAGCCACGCGAAACCGCGTCCGAGCAGTTCAACCCGCAAATGGCCGCGTTTCAAGTACGCCAGGTTGAGGTCCGTGATTTCAAGCTCACCCCGGGCGGACGGGCGCAGTTTCCTGGCTGTTTCAACAATGCCGGAGCCATAAAAATAAAGGCCCGGGACCGCATAGTGCGATTTTGGGCGGGAAGGCTTTTCCTCAATGCTGGTTGCCCTGCCGTTTTTATCAAATTCAACCACGCCGTATCGTTCAGGATCATTGACCGCGTAGCCGAAAATAAGACCGCCGTCCTTCAGTTTTCCGGCCTGCTGCAGAACCTCGGAGAGGCCGTGGCCGAAGAAAATATTATCCCCGAGGATCAGGGCAACCGGCTCTTTCCCTATAAAATTCTCCCCGATCAAAAAAGCCTGCGCCAGCCCTTCCGGACGCGGCTGTTCGGCATAAGAAAAGCTCAGTCCCAGTTGCGCCCCGTTGCCCAGTAAAGTCCGAAAACGGGGCAAATCTTCCGGGGTGGAGATGATAAGAATATCGCGAATCCCGGCCAGCATCAGGATGGAAAGGGGGTAATAGATCATCGGTTTGTCATAAACCGGCAGTAACTGTTTGCTGACCACCCTTGTAATCGGATAAAGCCTTGTTCCCGCTCCGCCGGCCAGGATAATTCCCTTCATTAGTTTGGTCTCCTTAATGTTGTTTGTTGTTCACGGCTGACGAGCAACCGTTTCCATGGTCAGCGCGGCCGTGCCCCAGCCATCGGCCTTGCCTGACGCCGCGATGGCGCATTCGGCAAGCCGCCAGGGAGGGCGCTGGGTTTCGGCGGATCGCAGGAAATCGGCGACTGAGTTCAGGTTGACTTCCTTAAACACAACTTCCGTTCTTTTTGCGTTCCATCCGTGTCCCAATGCGCGGGAATCCAGCTCGCGAATTTCCGCCACGGAACCGGTTACCGCGGCGGAAGCCAAGACGGACAATGACGGCGCCGTATTTGAAACGGATGCCAGGGCGGCAAATGATGTTTCAATGAGGTCCTGCTGTTGTTTCATTTCCTGCAGTTGTTGAATGACAGCGAGCTTGCTTTGCATCCTTTTGGAAATGGCATCGGCGCGCAGGGCGTTAGCCGCTGTCCAGATAATGCCCGCCAGCAGGATTGACAGAATGCTGAATCGCAAAATTGATTCGGGTTTGAATTTCATGGCTGAACGGTTCCTTTCACGGTAAAACGAACCAGGTTGTCGCCTTCGGCTTCCTTGCGTTCAATCTCCGCCTTGTAGCCGATTTTTCTTAAATATCCGGCCAGGTGTTCGCCGTAGTCCCAGTCTTCAGCCGTGCCGTTGATTGTTACTTTGTCCCGGCTGATTTCAAGACGCGTATAAGCCAGCCGGGCTTCCTTGCCGGCATTGATTATTTCCGCCAGTCTTATTGAAAGCGGTTGTCTGAAAATATTTAATACGGGCGCAAAATCGTTCAGCCGCTTTTGCGCGATCGGCCGTGTTTCCTCAACCTCGCGTCCGTAGGTGATGGCGCGGCCCGGGGCAAGTTCCCCGGTCAGGCGTGAAATTTCCCGCTGGGCGTCTTTGAAATGAACCGAACCGATGATCTGCCAGGCGAGATTGAAGACGCAAAGCAGTATTCCGGCCAGCAGGAAAATGAGGGCGGTATGCGCCGAACGTTTCTTGCGCTCGGCCAGGATGGCCGGATGGGTCAGTTCCCGCTGGCGCAGATTACAGCGCAGCCGTCCGCCGCCAAGCGCCCGGGAAGAAAGGGCGCGCGGTAAAAAAGTTTCCGGCGATTTATGAATTATAAAAGGTCCCGGCCATTCACCGCTCAAAAGCCGGTGTAAAGAATTAACAAGCGCCGGTTGTTGCGCCAAAGGTCCGCAAAAAAACCATTCAACCGCCGTCCCGGTTTGCAGTTCGGCGCACAGGATGCGATGCATGCGTTGAAATGCGTCTTCAGAAGCCGTTTCAGCGTTTGAATTGGCCGGCATTTGCAGACTGTGGGCGTTGACAAAAAGACTTCCTGATCCGATTATCAGGGCAATATGATCCGGCTCAAGACTGACCACGACCCGGGTGGCGCCAGGCCGCGGAGGTTGTTCGCGCAGGCTCTGTTGCCAGAGGGCGAGGCCTTCATGGTCAATGATCAACGGGTCAATGCCGGCGGCTTGGTATTGATTCAATCGTTGCTGAACGGCTGTGCGGCGCGCGGCAACGGCCAGGACGGAAATGGTATTTCCCGGTTTCCGGCGGAATTGGACAAAGCAATAACAGCAGTCTTCAAGCGGAAACGGCAGTTGAACGTCCAGCATCGCGGGCAGTACTTTGAGGGCCTTGCTTTTTGAAGGGAAAGGCGTGTCGAGCCATAGGGTCAGGCTTTCATGAATGCCGATACAGCCGGTCACAGGCAAATCTTCAGTCTCATTTTTCGTTTGTTGCCCGGCCGGGGAGGGCAGGGGCCAGGAGACGGTTGTATGGCTGATTCGGCCGGTGAACGCGCGTAATGAACGCACGATCTTCGGCGTTTGTTCCCAAAGACTTGCCCCATACCAGGAACGCTGAAATTTGAAGTTTGAAGTTTGAAATTTGGTCTTCACGTTTTTAATTTCAGCCTGCTCATCTCTTTCTCTAATTTCGGATTTACAATTTCAAGCCGTGAAAGGCTCCGTTTATTATTTGTAACCATGCAGGCGTTGTAACTTACTTCTCCACCCACCGGATAACCTGAATATTGCCGGTTTGATCGCGTTTGGCCAGACAATAAACGGCTTCCGCCGCCGCGTCAGTTTCCGCTTTGGAATAGACCGAAAAAAAAGAGCTTCGGACAGAAAGATAAGCCGAAAACCTTTGCAAAGTCAAGGGATCCAGAACCTGTTCCAGCGTTAAAAGCGGCGTGGCGTCCCGCAAGCGGATGATCCTTTCAACCTGACCGGCATTATTATCGCCGAATATTGCCAGCAATGTCCGGCGGCTGGCGGTATTGACGTTGACCGGTTCAAGGCGCGGTTCCTGGGACGGCAGAACGGCAAGGGTGTTGGTTCCGGCGGCGGTATTGGTTGTTTTCCCCAGAAGCCAGAGCAATTCCTCCCTGCTTGCCATCGGCGCGTTTGCAGTTTCAACCTGTTTTTGTAATCGCCGGTAATATGCTGTTTCATAATTGCCTTCCGGATTTTTATCCACCCAATCCTGAATCATTTCAGTTTGCAATTCGGGATAGAAGGCGTTTTCGCTTGCGAGCAGGTCGCGGACTATTGCCGCGGCTGGACGCCATTGTTCCGCAGTTGAGATGAAGGCGAGCATATTCGCATCAACAAAGCGGTTTTCATCAATAATCATGACCTCCGTCTCAACCCCGCTTGGCAGACGAATATGCCTGAACGCGGCCCATTCCTCGTTGGTATGATCAATCAAAATATTCTGATCGGCCGCAAGAACATTAAGCGCGCGCCAGACGCCGTCATCCGCCGTTTCGCGCAGTTGGGTCCGCAGTAATTTTTTGTTTTCCAGATTCAGATACGAGCGCGCGAGGACTTGAGCGTGCAGGACAAGCGCCACAATAACGCCCAGCAGAATCAAGACGACCGCCAGAATAATGCCGGATTCCCCATTCGCAATATATAAGCTTGATTGTCGGAAGGCAGGCGGTATAGTTTTAGGAAATTGTCGCATTAAGTAGTTTGCGTAAAACTGTTTTCTGATATTATTAGCAGATAGAAAACTAAAGTCAAATGAGGATCTGGATTATGCGCGGACCGTATTTTAAAGCATGGTTGTTTTGCGCCGTCCTGTTGGCGGCTTTGGCGGGGGATAGCCTTGCCCGATCCAAGTCCGTGGCCGAGCCCGGGCAGGCGTCCAGGGCGGATATGCCGGCGGTTGAGACCAACGATATTTTGCCATACAAAAGTTATCTGCTGGCTTATGAATCCATGTCAACGGCTGACCGGCTGCGGGAACGCGAAATGAAGGAAGATGCGGCCGCGCTTTACGACGAGGCTCTCAAGACGTTCCAGCGGCTGGCTTCCAATTATCCGATGTGGCAGACCAATCTGGTGGCATTCCGGATCAACTACTGCCGCGAAGAACTTGATAAAACGCTGAACTTGAAAAAAAACGGACCTGATCGGCAGAATGCGGTTAACCCGACGGCGAGTCCGCCGCGCCCTTCCGAGTCTTCGCGGCCAGCGGACTCGCATGAACAACCCGGCGAGACAAATGAAGTTGCCGGGAAAATCAGGGAAGCCGCCGGGTTGGAACAAGCCGGTGATTTCAAGGGCGCCCTGGAATTGTATAAAGCGGTTTTGGCGCAGGATAAACAGCATCTGGCGGCCCTCGGCGGGGCCGGCCGGTGTTTTTTGAGGCTCGGCATGGTTGACGAGGCGCGGGATATTCTTTTCCAATGGTGCGTGATCCCTTCGCCCGACAATTCCATCAATTCACTGCTGGCATTGATTTTATGCCATGACCGGCAGTATTCAAAAGCAATCCAGCTTGTCGAAATTACGCTTAAAGAAGATAATTCCAATGCCGCCGCGCGCGTCATCCTGGGCGTTGCGCTGGCCGGAATGGGGCAAACGGATGCGGCCATATCCGAAATGCAAAAGGCGCTCGCCCTTAATCCCCGCCTGAGCGAAGCTCATTACAATCTTGCCTGCCTGATGCTTAAAAAGGAGCCGGGTAAAATTTCAATTGCCGCGATTCATTATCAGAATGCCTTAAAATTCGGCGCAACGCCGGACCCGGCCCTGGCCAGGCTGTTGCAGAGATGACGTGCAGCGGGAGTTGTGAAACGTATCCACCGCATGGGGAGGCTAGAGCTCTTTTTTACCATCTCCGTAACGTGGATCAATGCGGATCAATTTTTTCAAAATAATCATCGTCGCCTTCTGGCTCCTGATGAACGCGTGGCTGATCAGGTACGAGGCGTTCCCGGAAAAGTTCTCGGAAGCAGGGGGCGGTTACCGCGCGCTGTTGCAGCGCGGACCGCTGATTCTTGACTCGTGGATGCAGATTGAGTCCCGGGGGACGCCGATCGGCTACAGCCATACCTGGATTGACACCAACCTTGAATCCTCGCCTCGGCTCGCCTCGCTGAGTCGGCGAAGCGGGCGGAGCCTGGGTGACCAAGGGGTCTACGTGGTCAGAAATCAAACTGTCCTTAATTTCAAAATAATGGGGCAGGAGCAATGGGTCGGCGTGTCCGCCGATGCCGAACTTGACGGTCAATATTGTCTGCAAAAGTTTTCCGCGGTCATGTTTTCGAGCCTTTATACGACGCGGATTGAAGGAAAACGGGGCAGAAAAGGCTTTTTTGATATAACCATGAAAACGCCGGCCGCGGTAAGACAGTTTGAAATGGAAATTCCCGATGATGTTGTCGTTTATTCCCCCATGACGGAAATGGCCATGAAACAGCTTGCCCCGGGAAAGAGCGTCCGGCTTAAAACCATTGACCCTCTTTCGCTGAACGTGGCCGAGGTAAAAGTTGAAGCGGTCCGGCGTGAAAACATGGTTTATGACGGCAAAAGTTATGCGGCCACGGTTCTCAATATTTCCTACCAGGGCATGATTGTAAGTTCATGGATTGACGATAACGGGCGGGCGCTTCGCGAAGAAACGCCTTTCGGCTGGGTAATGCGCGCTTCCACTCCCCGCGAAATATTGAGCCGGCGCCGGCAGTCGTTTGAAGGAGCGGATCTGTTTGCATCCATGGCGGTGCCCTCCCGCGGGCAAATCCCGAATCCGCGCGAATGTAAAAAGCTGAAGGTGCGCTTAAACGGCATCGTCTTTGGCCTTGACGGATTGGAAAGCCATCGTCAGATCATTAAAGAACGGCTTAACGACGCTGTTGTGATGGAACTTTCCGCCCAGCAGAAACCGGCGAATATTGCCGGTTTTCGGGCGCGGATGCCTCCGGAGTTGCGCTTGTTTTTGGAGCCGTCCGCCGCGGTTCAGTCCGATAGTCAGGAAATTATCAGGCAGGCGGAAAAAATCGTCGCGGGCAGTCCGGATTCTTTTGAAGCCGCAAAATCAATTAATGAATGGGTCTACCGTAATGTCGTCAAAAAGCCGACGGTCAGCCTGCCGTCGGCCTTGGATGTTCTTCAGCGCCGGGAGGGGGACTGCAATGAACATACTTATTTGTTTGTCGCCCTGGCCCGGGCCGTCGGTCTGCCGGCGCGGATTAATGTCGGTATCGTTTTTGCCGAGATTGAAGGCCAGCCGGGGGCTTTTTATTATCATGCCTGGCCGGCCGTTTTTGTCGGCGAGTGGGTTGAAATGGACCCGACCTTTGGAACGCCTCTGGTTGATGCAACTTATATCCGCCTGATCAGCGGGGAAATAATTGACCAGATGAAATTGCTCGGTATTTTAGGCAGAATCAGCGTGGATATACTTGAAGAAAAAATGGAACAGGTGCAAAAATGATTGAAATTGAAAATCTATCGAAAAATTTCGGCGCCATCCAGGCCGTTCGCGGTTTGAACGTAAAAGTCAAGCCGGGCGAATTATTCTGTTTTCTTGGACCAAACGGCGCGGGCAAGACAACCACGATAAAAATGGCCTGCGGACTCCTGCGGCCGTCGGCGGGGAATATTCGGGTGGGTGGTTTTGACGTCATGCGTGAGCCGGCGAAAGTGCGGGAAATAATCGGTTATATTCCCGACACGCCATATTTATATGACCGCCTGACTCCGGTTGAATTTTATGAATTTATCGGCGATCTTTATGGAATCCCGCGCCGGCAGGTTGCCGCGGAGCTTGAACATTCATTTGAGATTTTTGATCTTGGACAATATGCCGCCTGCCTTATCAAAGACCTTTCCCACGGTTATCGGCAGAGATTGATTTATGCGGCGGCTTTCCTTCATAACCCGCAAGTGCTTTTTATTGACGAGCCTTTTATCGGCCTTGATCCATACACGATCAGGCTGATTCATAACCTTCTTAAGCGGAAGGCGGGGGAAAACATGACCATCTTTTTGACCAGCCACATTCTTGCCCTGATTGAAAAACTGGCCGACCGGATCGGGATCATTGTGGACGGCCGCCTGACGGCGGTCGGCACTCTGGAGGAATTGCGCGCGCAAAGTCTGGTTCAGGGATCGTTGGAGGATGTTTTTTTGCGCCTGACCAGGCCGGAAAGCAAAGAAATGCAGAATGAAAAATGAAGAAACAAAATTACATGAGCGATCTGCTGATATTTCTCAAAAACGATTGCCGGATGCTTTTTAATCTGCGCTTTGCCGCGCGGGAGCAATCGGTTTTCAAGGCGGTCGTAATCGGCGTCTTTGCCGCCGCCATCCTGGCGGGTTTATTCTTCCTGTTTCTGGATGCCTTCCGGTTTCTGAGTTCATTGGGCGGAGTAGGGGTGCTCCTTATTCAGCATCTTTTCGGCCTTTTTTTCCTTGGCTTGGGAATTATGCTGGTCCTTTCCAATATTATCACCGCCTATGCGGTTTTTTTCCGCGCGGAGGATGTTCCCTTTTTATTGCTTCAACCGGTTTCGCGCGGAACAATAGCCGTGCACAAATATCTTGAATCCGCCTTGCTTTCATCGTGGGCGTTTTTTTTCATAATGGTTCCGTTTGTGAGCGCTTTTGCCTGGCATCAGAAACTGCCGCTGATCTTTGCGTTCTGGACGGTCCTGTTTTCAATCCCGTTTGTCGTGTTCTGTTCCGGAATCGGTGTCATCCTGGTTGTCTTGGCGGTGAGATTCATGCCGCGGTTAAGGGGCTGGGTCTGGTTTTCAGCGTTTTTTTTATGTCTTTTGGCCTTTGGCTTTTATGACGCTTTTAAAGGCACGGGGTATAAATCCGATGATGTTTCTTTTTTGCTGGCCGGCCTGGTGCCCGGCATCAAGTTGGCCTCGTTCCCGCTCTGGCCGAGCTGGTGGGTTTCCGAGGGGATAATGGCTCTGGTAAGGGAACGGTGGGATCGCGGGGCGCTTCTGTTTTGCGTTCTGATAGCGAACCTCCTGTTTGTGGCAATGGCGGTTGAATTTATCGGGGACCGGTTCTTTTACGGCGCATGGGAACGGGTTGTTTCGGCCGGAGAGCGCGCCGGCTTACGGCGCGCGGGTTATGGCGGTTTATCGGCATTTACGGCCGGTTTTTTGCCACCTGAATACCGCGCGATCATTCTCAAGGATATCCGCACCTTGCTCCGCGACCCGGTGCAAATGATCCAGGGCTTGCTTTTTTTCGGCTTGCTGGGAATTTACTTTTTCAACCTGCGCAACCTGCAATATCATCTTCTGGCGCCGGTCTGGCGCAACCTGATTTCTTTTCTTAATTTGTTCAGTCTCGCCACAATCATGTGTTCTTTTTGCTCGCGTTTTGTATTTCCGCAAATCAGCCTTGAAGGCCATGCCTTCTGGATTATCGGGCTCTCGCCGACCGGCATGGGCCGCGTTCTTAAGATCAAATTCATGCTGGCTGTTTTTATAATGCTGATGATCAGCGGCACGTTGATGACCATATCGGCCTTGATGCTGAGCGTGCCGTCTTATGTTCTGCTGATAACCATTCTGGTTGCCGTGGCTGTTTCCTTCGCGCTTTGCGGTCTGGCGCTGGGGTTGGGGGCGGTTTTTATGGACCTGGAACAGACCAATCCCGTGGCTATTATTTCCGGGTTCGGCGGCACGTTCAATCTTGTCTTGAGCCTGGTCTACATAATGGCCGCCATCATTCCTTTCGGATTTATCTGCCACGAATATATATTGGGCGGCATCAGCCGCGCCTGGTTTGCAGCGGGCATTGCGGCGGCAAGCGTATGGCTTGCGATTATAACAACCCTGACCGCGGCTTTGCCTTTAATCGCCGGAAGACGAAGTCTTGTGTCCCGCGAGTATTAAGCCTGACTTTCTGCTATAATTCGCGTTGGGCGAGTGAATTTCCCCGTGTTGGCCGGCAAAAAAACAAAATCGCTCCTGATATTAACCCCAGGCTGGCCGGCCAGAGGAATGAATGCGGCGATGTATAAAACATTGAACGCGCCAGATGTCCTAATATCCCGCCGATAACTCCAGAGACGGCCATGGCCGCCAAGGTCCGGACCGGAAATTTTCCGGCCGTATTTTTATTTTTGCCGATTTGATACCCGAATCCGACTCCGGCCGCTGTAAGCCCGAGACAAAACGACATGCCCATGGCCGAAACTGAAAGAGGCAGACCTCTGATTCCCGCGTTGGCAAGCCCTGTCAATAATCCGGTTATCCATCCCGCAAGGCCCCATTTTCCTCCTGCGGCAAGATGACTTGCCAGGCGATCCCGCCATAGCAGAAAACCGGTCAACATCATAATCAACGAAAACAACACGGGCACATAGACGGGCGACTGCCAAACGCATGGAATGTAAAAGAGCGTGTCCATGGTTGTCAGGCTGGCGGGCCAGTTCAGCCATGTCCACAGGCTCACGTAGTAAATTATGTCCCAGATGCCGAAAACCCATAAGAATATCCCAATCCTCTCGCGGCGATTACGGCCGGCCGCAATCGCAAAAACGGTGATCATGATCAGCGTGGCGGCTTCGCGCGTAATTTCGATCATCTTCCAATCATGGCGGCGCAAGAGAATAGTGCGCAGATAAACGACTACCACGCCCTCCAGCCAGCCCATTGCCGCCGCAAACAGGGATGAATTGATGATAAGAAATAAAATTCTATTCATTGGTTGCCTGTTCATTCGTATTCCCGGTCAGATCGCTGATTCGGGGCTCCGGATAAAAATATTGACAATAAACATGAAAAAAGTAAAACTAATTTTTAAAGGCGATGAATGCCTGCCCTGCCGCAGGCCGTTTTTTTACGCTTGAAGGATAGAAATCTTGCTGGAATTGCCCAAACGGGATTCGATAATCAATCGTGTCGCCGGTGTTTTGGAATCTGCCATCCTGCGCGAGGAATGGCGCCAGAAACTGCCGGGAGAGCGGCGCCTCTGCGCGCAATTGAATGTTTCGCGAATGACGCTGGAGCGGGCGCTTAATATCATCGAGCGCAAGGGGCTTATCCGCTCACAACCCCGGGTAGGACATCTCATTCGAAAAGTCCGCCCCCGGCCTGCTCGCCAAAACTCTACAACGATTCATATTTTGCTGAGGATACCATGCGAAAATTTATCGGATTGGGAGCAGTTATGGTACAAGAAGGTCGAGCAAATTCTATCCCGCCGCGGTTTTGGCCTGCAATTTCATGCAATGGCTTTTATGAAGGGGAAGTCATTGTCAAAACGGCTCGCCGATCTTGTAAAAAGCGAACCGGCCGCATGCTGGGCGCTTGCCTCGGCGTCGCGCGAGACTCAAAAATGGTTTTTGGCCCATCACATACCCACCCTGGTAATAGGCCATTGTTATCCCGGCATTCAATTCCCGTCCGTTGATGTGGACCGAAGGGCGATTTGCCGGCATGCCGTCACAACGCTCCTGCGGCTGGGTCATCGTTTCATTATTCTGCTGATGTCACGGCATAAGTTCGCGGGTGAAGTATATGGCGAACAGGGCTTTCGGGAAGGTTTTGCCGGCATGGCGCCGCCCAACGCCCGGGGCGAGGTCTGGCATCATAATTTAGACCCGGATAGCGTTCGGAGCATGATTCGTAAAAAATGGAGCCGCAAGGGATATCCAACGGCAGTAATCGTTTTGCAGACCCATTGTGCGATCGCGGTGGCCAGCACGCTCATAGAGCTTGGCATGCATCTTGCAAAAGATGTTTCATTGATATGCCAGGAAAGCGACGAGACACTGCGCTGGTTTACTCCGCCCATAGCCAATTATATGATTACTCATAACGTTTTTGTGCAGCGCGTTGCCCGCATGCTGATCCGCCTGGCACAAACCGGCGCCATCGAAACCTCCGCATTAATATTGCCGCATTTGGCAATGGGCGGCAGTGTGGGCCCGGCGCCATCTTCAAAATCCGGCCGATAACTTATCCGACCACCCCGGCCTTCTGCGCCGGGGGTTTATCCATTTGCTGAAAAAGAACGGCGCCCAGACCGCGTCCAGACATACCGGCAAACTGATTGTGATCATCAATCTGGCTTGATAAATAGGCCAAGGGAAGACCGGTTGGCCATTGCCAAGAGTGTGGTATTTTTATGCCATACACAAGCTGTGAATTTGACATCCGGAAATAGCGCGTTGAAGCCCGATTTCCGGCAATACGACCGCATCGTGCCGGCCGGATGATTTATGGATGAGGAACTGAAGATGGGTTCTGACAGGGAATTACTCCCGTACTTGAAAGAAATGATCAAGATAAGGTGTTTTGAAGAGAAAATATTGGAAATATATTCTCAGGGACAAATAGCAGGCATGTGTCATGTATGTATCGGTCAGGAAGCGGCGGCGGCAGGGGCCTGCGCGGCTATAACCGGAAATGATTTTATCGTCAGCACCCACCGCGGGCACGGACACCTTTTGGCCAAAGGCGGCGATCCCCGGACAATGATGGCCGAGCTTTTCGGGAAGGCGACCGGATGCTGCAAGGGCCGGGGCGGGTCAATGCATGTCATTGATGTCAGTTTGGGACATCTGGGGGCAAATGGAATTGTCGGCGCGGGGATTCCCATGGCCTGCGGCGTCGCGTTATCCATTAAATACAGGAATAGCGGCCAGGTAGTGCTTTCCTTCTTTGGAGACGGCGCCACTAATCAGGGAGTTTTTCATGAATCTCTCAATATGGCCGCTCTCTGGAGTTTACCGGTTATTTTTGTCTGTGAAAACAATCATTATGCGGTTTCCACCAATATTTCAAAAGCATGTCCCACGCCGGATGTCGCCGACAAGGCAGATGGTTATGGCATGGCCAAGACAGTCGTTGACGGCATGGATGTGCTGGCCGTGCATGAAGCGGTTTGCAAGGCTGTTCAGAACGCGCGCAAAGGAAAGGGGCCGGCGTTTATTGAGTGCAAGACATATAACTTTCAAGGTCATGGGACAAGCAATGACCGCCCTTATCGCACGCAGGAGGAAGAAAATAAATGGCGGCAAAAATGCCCGATAAAAAATTTCAAGGAGAGGCTGATTAAAGACAAGTTAATAACCGATGATGAATATCAGAAGATTGTGACGGAAACAGCCGCAATGCTTGATGAAGCGGTTAAGTTTGCCCAAGAGAGCCCCTGGCCTGATCCGGCCAGCGCGGGACAATATGTGTTTTGCGAATGAAGAAGAATGAAATGCAGAATATTGATTATAAAACGGCTCTGAACCAGGCGTTATCCGAAGAAATGGAGCGGGATCAAAATGTATTCATTATGGGTGAAGATGTTGGTGTTCTGGGGGGCGCGTTCAGGGTGACAAAAGGGCTGTTGGGGAAATTCGGCCCGAACAGGATAATAGACACGCCTCTCTCTGAATCAGCCATAATAGGATATGCATTGGGAGCGGCGATTTCCGGCTTAAGACCCGTCGCTGAAATAATGTTTATAGATTTTACAAGTGTTTGCATGGACCAGATAATCAATCAAGTGGCGAAAATCAGGTATATGTCCGGCGGCCAGGTTAAAGTCCCGCTGGTAATAAGGACGCCGGGAGGATTTGCCAAAAGCTGGGCCGCCCAACATTCTCAAAGCTGGGAGTCTTTTTTCTGTCATATCCCCGGATTAAAAGTTGTGATGCCGGCGACGCCGTATGACGCGAAAGGACTGCTCAAAAGCGCGATCAGGGAAGATAATCCGGTTATGTTTATCGAGCACAAACTTCTCTATAATGTTGCCGGGGACGTTCCAGACGAAGAATACACTGTTCCGCTGGGAATGGCGCAAGTAAAAAGAGCCGGCGCTGATCTGACCATAATCACCTATTCGCAAATGGCGCTTCTATCACTGGAGGCCGCGGAAATATTGGCCAGGGAGGGGAAGGATGTTGAAGTCATTGATTTGCGCACGTTAGCTCCGCTGGATATTGAAACGGTGCTGAATTCAGTAAAAAAGACCGGCCGGGCAATTATTGTCGAGGAAGGGCATAAAAAGGTCGGCATGGGAGCGGAGATTTCCAGCACGATAACAGAGCAGGCCTTTGATTATCTGGATGCGCCGGTAAAGCGGGTGGCGGCCCTGGACATACCCGCGCCGTTCAGCAAAGTTTTGGAGGATAGAGTCCGGCCGAAGCTTGAAGATATCTTGGAAGCGGCCAGAGATATTATTGGTTAAAGCAATGAACAATAAAAAGCCCGAGTATAAAATAGTTGTTTTGGACCATACCTTTGAGCTGGATATGGAAAAGAAAGAAATAGAAGATTTCGGAGGCAAATTAATTGATCCGAGGTGCGGATGGAATGATGAGGCGGGCATAATCGCGGCCGCCAAAGATGCCCACGCCATTTTAAGTCAAAATGCAGTGCTGACCAGGAAAGTCATCGAATCCCTGTCCGAATGCAGAATAATCGTCTGTTATGGAGTAGGCGTGGAAATTGTTGACCTAAAGGCCGCCACTGAAAACGGCATCATCGTCGCCAATGTGCCGGATTACTGCATAAATGAAGTTTCGGATCACGCCATGGCGTTGATTTTGAGTTGTCTCAGGAGGATTACCCGGGAGACAACCGCCATAAAGAAAAACCCGAAGGGATTGACCTACGGCGGCCCTTTGTTCCCGCCTGTTTTTAAATTAAAAGGACAAGTCCTGGGTTTGGCTGGTTTCGGCAATGTTGCCCGGAGATTAGCGGTCAAAGCCAGGCCGTTCGGGTTTAAAATCATAGCCTATGATCCATTTGTGCCCGGAGAAACATTCAAGAGATACAAAGTCGGGCGGGTTACTCTGGACAATCTTCTTAAGCGTTCCGACGTGGTTTCCTTGCATCTTCCTTTAAATAAAAAGACCAACAAGCTGATTGGCGCGCGTGAGCTGGGAAAAATGAAACGCAATGCTTTCCTTATAAATACCGCGCGCGGGCAGATCGTTGATGAAGGCGCCCTGTACAAAGCCCTTGCTAAAGGCCGGCTTGCCGGCGCCGGAGTTGATGTGACGGTCAGTGAACCCATTAATCCGGATAATCCCCTGCTTAAACTGGATACTTTTATTATCACTAACCATATCGGGTATTATTCCGAAGGTTGTCTTGAGGAGGTAAGAACGAAGGCCATGGGAGAGGTAAAACGGGTTTTGAGCGGAAAATTGCCGCGCCCGGCCGCATTTGTCAATCCTCAGGTAAAAAGAAGGAAAAGCGATGATCGTTGATATTTATCCGGAATGCGGACTGCCGGTTCAATTGGATGATGTTAATTACAGGCTTATCATGGACGAATCTCTTATGGAGAACGATCCGGACATAAGAAAGCTGGAAGAGCTGCGGCCGGTGCTTTATGAAAAAAATATTCGGGCGCCGAAGGAATTGTATTCTTTATTCAATGACGCGGGCCGTCCCGAGGCAAGAATATTTTTGCGCAAACATGGGCTTAGATATGACCTGGCTGTCATGCCCCCGCTGAAACTGGGGACGGAATATATTAAGACTATCGGTCATTATCATACCATATGTCCGGGGAAAAATATCCCCTTTGCGGAGGTCTACGAGATAGTCCAGGGCGCGGCCCATTTTATATTGCAGAAACAGGATGCGGGAGATTGCAAAATAGTGAATGATATAATTTGGATCCAGGCCCGTAAGGGAGACCGGTTGGTGATGCCGCCGGACTATGCGCACGTTACCATAAACCCGGGCCCGGAGGCGCTTGTTCTTTCCAACCTGGCCGCCGCATCCGGCGGTCATTCGTATGCAAGGATCGTTGAAATGGGGGGGATGGCATTTTACGATATTGAATGCCAGGGCAAACCAAAATTGGTTAAAAATTCAAACTATAAAAATCCGCCTCAAATCAGGAGGGTCTCATTTAAAAGCCTGGCAAGTTTCGGCGTCAATCCTGATCAGCCGATCTATTCTTCTGCGACAAGCGGACCGCAAAAATTCCGTTTTATCACAGAACCGCAGGATTATCGGCCGTTGTTTGAAGCATAGGGGCTAGACTGTTTTTTATGCAAAGGAGACGTTAATATTTATGAAATTTAAAACCATTGATGAAGGATTTATTGCTCAACATCAGTCCGGATCATCCGCTGATATTCCAGGCACCGCGCGTTGTGTGCTGACGGCAAAAGGCGAGCTTGTCGGTTGCTGTCTGCTCTCAAGGGGGCTTGGCCGGAACGATATGAAGCAAATGATTATTCGTTCGCAAGACGGTGGTAAAAGCTGGCGGAAACAAGGACTGCTGTGGCCGTATCTTCAAGATGCATACTCAATATTTGGTTCCATAAGCCGTGCCCCGGATGGAGAGTGTTTCTTTTACGGCACACGCACAAAAATTGAAACGCCCGGCGAATCTTTCTGGTCTGAGGCGACGCAAGGGCTCAAACAGAATGAAATTATTTGGGCAAGTTCCAAAGACGATGGATTAACCTGGACAGACCCGGCCGTCATCCCCATGCCCATCCCCGGTTCAGCCGAAGTGGCCGGCGCAATGTGTGTAACCCGCAACAAAATATGGCTTGGTTCTTACGCCCCCTACAATACCTTTGATTCTGCGCTTCGTGTTGCCAGAAATCAGGTGGTGGTTGTGCGGAGCAGTGATCAGGGCCTCAGCTGGAGCCACACCCCTATGCTGCGTTTTGATGACGTGAATACCAGCGCGGCTGAGACATGGGTTATCGAACTGACGGACGGGCGGCTGTTGGGAACGGCCTGGCATCTGAATCCTTCCCGCGGCACTGATTATCCCAATGTCTATTCTCTGTCGCTTGATAAGGGGTTGACATGGCAGCCGGCACGCTCCACTGGAATTATGGGGCAATCCGCGGCGCTGGCCCCGTTGCCTGATGGCCGGGCGCTTTTTATATATAATCAGCGCAAGCACGGAGAGGTGGGGGTATGGTTGGCGGCTGTCAAGCCAACTGAGTCTGACTTTGGCATTGAAGCGAACGAGATTATCTGGAAAGCCCAAACCGGAACTCAGGGCGGTTCGTCAGGACTGCATACTGAATGGACGGATTTCTCGTTTGGCGAGCCTTCAATCACAGTGCTTCCTGATAATATTCTTCTGGCTGCATTGTGGTGCAACCAGCCTGGCGGCCAGGGAACTTATTATGTGAAGCTGAAAATGCTCAATGATGAACAGGCGGACTTATAGTCTTGAAGGAATAAAAAAAGCCGTAAGGCTTATAAAACTGCGTCGTAGTGTTAAAAAATAAAGGGAAAAATTCATGATACGTATTGCCGCTGAGAAGTTTGCGATCAAACCGAACACGGGAGTCAAAGGTGATATGCTTACCCGGGAGAAGGTGACCGCCGTTTTCAGTGACCTTAAGGCCGCCATCTTTTTGATTGAAGATGAACATAACAAAGTGTGCCTGCTCTGTTGTCATTCCGTTATCTATTGGTACCCTTACAGCAATCTGCTGCGCAAGCGCGTGGCGGAAGCGCTTGGGATTTCCAAGGAACAGGTGTTTTGCTTTGAATCTCACAACCATACCAGCGTAGTTCCCAGCAATGATAAAATTGAATACGGAACCGGGGGACTGGAAGACATAATTTTGCCCGAGAACAAACTGACTCCGGAAGGAAAACAGCTCATTGAACAGTCGGTGAAAGCGGCCGGCCGATTGCCGGAAAAGCTCGCGCCAGTCCAGATATGGTGGGGATTGGGACACGAAAGGCGGATCAGCTACAACCGCAAAGGCCGCCGGGCAGACGGTTCAACTTATTTTATGCGGGAAGAAGACCGCCTGCTTCTTGGCAAGGATTTTAACGGAGATATTGAGGACGATGCGCCGGTGGTCGCATTCATCGGAAAGGACAATAAGCCGGTGGCGATGCTGGCGCAGTTTACCGCGCACCCGGTCACCTCTTATGTTCCAGGCCATGCCACTGTTTTTGGCGAATATCCGCAGGTGGCCTGCGACGACCTGTCGGAAGCGTTTGGCGGGATACCGGTCGGGTTTCTTCAGGGGTGCGCCGGCGATCAAAACTGCAAAGGATTGCTTTCCGGCAAGACGCCGGAAGAGAGTGTTGCGGATGCGACAAAGTACGGGCATTGCCTCGGCGGCACCTACATTAAGACCGCCAGGCAACTGCAGCGTTCCGTCCGGGAGGATTTGGCGTTTGTCTGGGAATGGGTGCGGCTTCCATTTAAAAAGGTTCCGCCGGTCCGGGCCTTGAAAAAAGAACTCGCCGAGATTGACGACTTTATAGCCCGTTGCGAAAAAGGCGATGAAAATACACGCGCCTGCATAGGTCTTAATTTCCCAAGCACCATGCCTCCCCGGATCCGCGGTATTCTGCTTCAGGCTCCCCGGCGATGGATGCAATGGGCGCTTTCCTTCCATGCCAACGGGCGCCTGGATGAGGCGCCGAAGGGCACCAGGTTTCTATTGGGCGCTCTGCGTATCGGGGACGTGGGGATTGTCGGCATGCCTTGCGAACCTTTTGCCGCGATCGGCCGCCAGATCAAACATGACGCCGGCCTTGCGCTGGCGATCCCCTGTGGGTATATGCACGGCTGCGGCGGTTATGTCGCTGACGGACCAAACAACGGCGATACCGAATACATGTCTTCATTTTACAGGTACACCAGAGCCTTCCTGCCTTACAAGAACCCGGCCGGCGATTTGCTGGCGCGGGCCGGGGTGCGCATGTTAAAGCGCTGCGCCAAAAAATAATGCCGGTCAGTAATTTATATATGGAGAAAATTTCAAACATCATGAAGACAAATTCAAGAATCAAAAAATCGGAAGCCTTGTTTCAGGAAGCCAGAAAATATATTCCCGGAGGCGCGCAGTTGAGCAGGCGTCCGGAGCTTTTTATCCCGGGCGCCTATCCTTTGTATATAAAGAAAACCCGGGGATGTCGTTTTACAGATGTTGATGGGAACGAATATATAGACTATCTGGCCGCTTATGGTCCCATAATACTGGGATTTTGTTATCCCTGTGTTAATGACGCTGTCCGCGGTCTGCTGGATACGAGCACGGTTGTAACCATGAACCATCCCATTCATATAGAGTTGGCCAGGGAACTGACCAGGATAGTTCCCTGCGCGGAGATGGTTTACATGAGGAAGGACGGCTCCGGTGCGACTTCAACCGCGGTGAAGATCGCCCGGGTTTGTACGGGCAAGGAGAAGGTCATTCGCTACGGCTATTCCGGCTGGCATGACTGGGCTTGCGGATGCAAGTGGTGGCAGGACTATGCCTCGGGCGCTCCCAAAGTCATGGAAGACTATATCTTTGACATGCCATATAACGATTTGGAGGCCTTGGAGAAAATGCTCAAGGAGCATTGTGATGAAGTTGCGTGCCTCATCATGGAGCCGGTCAAGCTGGAAATTCCCAAACAAGGCTATCTGAAAGGGGTCAAAGATTTATGCCGAAAATACGGCGTCCTCTTGATCTTTGACGAAATCAAGACCGGGTTCAGATTGGCCCTGGGCGGAGCGCAGGAATACTTTGGCGTTACCCCGGATATGGCCACCCTCAGCAAGGCGATGGCCAATGGTTTTCCCATCGCCGCTGTTGTCGGACGGAAAGAAGTTATGTCCGTGGCTGCAAACACGTCTCTTTCAGCCACATTTGACGGCGAGGTTACGGCCATGGCGGCGGCCCTGGCCACCATCAGAGAGATAGAAAAGAAAAAGGTTAATGAGCATCTCTGGGCCATGGGCAGAAAACTCATGACCGGCTTGGACAATCTTGCCAAAGAAGCGGGCGTCGAGGCCAGGTGCGTTGGCCTGCCGCCCATGCCGTATATGGACTTTGTCGGCAGGGACAAGATAGACAACCAGATAGCCAAGGATGTTTTTTACCGCGCGGCTGTTTCAAGGGGAATATTTTTCGCTCCTAATCATCTCTGGTACATAATGTTTTCACATAAGGAAAAGGATATAGATGAAACTCTGGAGGTTTCGGAAAAGGCGTTCAAGATGGTCAAAGAACAACTGGCCAGTCCGGAAGCCAGGCGCGCCGCTTCGGAAAAGGTAAAGATGGCCGTATCAAGGTTTCCATCTCAGGGCAGGAAATAGAAGATTAAAACGACGAGTGAAACAATGAGGGTTGGAAATGAATTTGTTCCGCAAATATAAACACAAAGACGGCTTTACCAGGCTTGTTCAGCCCGGCGAGATGGGGATGAGGCTTGTTGATTTCGGACTGCTTAACTTAAAAGACGGCCGGAGTTTTAAAGAGGACACGGGAAAGAACGAGGTTGTCCTGGTAATCCTTTCCGGCCGGTGCCGCATAGCCTCCGGCGGGGAAGAGTGGCATGCCGTGGGCGGGCGGAAAAACGTTTTCGAAGGCAGGCCTTATTCCGTTTATATCCCTTCCGATTCGGAATATACGGTCATCGGTTCAGGAGATGTCGAGCTTGCCGTTTGCAAAGCCCCGGCTGATTCAAAAAGAAAGGCGCGGCTCATAACGCCGGAAGATACCAACGTCCTGTCCCGGGGCAGAGACAACTGGTATCGGGACGTCTATGAGATCGCCGGTTTGAAGAAGGACACCGAGGCGCTGATTGTCGGCGAGACAATCAGCGGGCCGGGTAATTGGTGCAGTTATCCGCCTCATAAACACGATCTGGAAGAAGCGTACTTTTTTAAAGTGAACCCGGAGCAGGGGTTCGGCATTCAAAGAGTTTATACTGATGACCGGAAGTTGGACGAGCTTTATGTAATTGAGACTAATACCGTTGTGGCCATTCCCGAGGGTTATCATCCCCTGGTGGCCGCGCCCGGATATTCCGTCTGGTTTATATATGTATTGGCCGCCGGACAAAATCAGGTGTTGGAAGCGCATAATGATCCGGTCCATAACTGGCTGGCTAATGCCAAAAAGGAATAAGAACATGAGCAAAAAACTGGCGATTCTCGGAGGAACGGCAACTGTTCCCGATGGATTGGAAAAATCATCTTTTCCGTCGGAAGCCAATCATGGCCGGGTCTGTTCCTGGCCGATAATTATTGAAGAAGATATAAAGGCCGTCACTGATGTGCTCAAAAGGGGTGTTATTTGGGGGTTTCACGCCCCGGAGGTTTCCGCCCTGGAGAAAGAGTGGGCGGAATATAACGGCGTCAGGTACTGTGTCGCCACCAATAGCGGCACCTCGGCCTTGCATATGGCGGTTGCCGCCAGCGGCGTTGAGCCCGGCGATGAGGTGATTACGCCGGCTCTTTCTTTTCTGGCCTCGGCCACCTGTATTTTACATCATAACGCCATACCCGTTTTTGCGGATATAGACCCGGTGACGTTCAATATTGATCCGGAGAAAATCAAGGAGAAGATAACCGGGAAAACGAAAGCCATCATAGTTGTTCATCTTCACGGCTTATGCGGTGATATGGACAAAATAAACCGGATAGCCAATGAACATAATCTCACGGTTATAGAAGACGCGGCCCAGGCGCACGGCGCGGAGCACAAGGGCAGGAAAGCGGGGACTTTGGGCGCTATGGCGGCTTTCAGCCTGCAGGAATCAAAGAATTTAACCTGCGGTGAAGGCGGCCTGTTCATAACTGATAATGAGGATATTTTTGAGCGCGCGACCATGGTCGGCAGATTCGGGGAACTGGTCAAGCGGGGTATTAAGAGGACTTACAAGGCCTCCACCCTGGGCTGGAATTACCGGATACATGAGATGGCGGCCGCGTTGGCCAGGTCACAGCTTAAACGTCTGGATGAATATAATGCCAGGAGGCGGGAAAACAGCGAGTATCTGACACAGGGATTAAAAAACATCAAGGGCGTAATACCGCCTTATGTGCCCGAAGGCAGGACGCATGTTTATCATAAATACCGGGTAAGATTGGATCCCAAAGCCCTCGGTCTGGATGTTGAACCGCGCATATTCAGGGATAGAATCCAGGAAGCATTATTGGCGGAAGGCGTATCGGTCGGGCCCTGGCAGACCGCGCCCATACCGGAGCAGAAAATTTTCCAGGAAAAACGGGGTTATGGCAAAGGTTGTCCATGGTCTTGTCCTCATGCCGCAAACATAACGTATAATCCCAGGGATTATCCGGAGACGCTTGCGTTGCTGGCCGATTCTTTTGTCATCCACAGTATTATTCCCGCCAACGGGCTGAAATTGATGAAGTATATTGTAGCGGCATTCAACAAGGTTTTTGAAAATATTAACGAGTTGTCCTGGAAGAATAACGGACAAGGATAAGCGTAAATAACAGGGGGCGAAAATTTTGACATGACAACGATATCAATGGAAGAAATTAACCGGCTGAAATCAATAGCCAGGACTTTGCGTCGTGAAGCGGTCAAAATGGTTGGCCGGGCCGGCACCGGCCACATTGGCGGGTCTCTTTCCTGCTGTGAACTGTTGACGGCTTTATATTTTAATATCCTTAATATAGACCCCCGTAATCCGGACTGGGAAGACAGGGACAGGTTTGTTCTCTGTAAAGGACACGCAACGCCCATGATGTATGCAACGCTCGCGGAAAGAGGATTCTTCCCCAGGAGCTGGCTTGAAACATTTGATGTGCCGCTGAGCAAATTACCCAAACATGTTGATATGCATTCCACGCCCGGGATCGAGATGTCTACCGGCGCCTTGGGGCAGGGGTTGTCGGCGGCCATAGGCATGGCCCTGGGCGCCAGGTTAAACAAAAAGAGTTATCGTGTTTTTGCGCTTCTTAGCGACGGGGAGAATGAAAGCGGGCAGACCTGGGAAGCGGCCATGAGCGCATCCAAATTCGGGTTGGATAATTTAATCGCCGCGGTAGACCGGAACAAACTTCAGGTTGACGGCGCCACGGACATTGACGAAAAGATCATGCCTTTGGAACCTCTGGCCGACAAATGGAGTTCTTTTGGCTGGGCGGTGATGGATATTGAAGGCCATGATTTCAAGGAAATCCTGACAGCTTATGAAAAAGCAAAATCAATAAAAGGCAGGCCGGCGGTGATCATCGCCCGCACCATCAAGGGCAAGGGCGTTTCTTTCATGGAAAACAATGCCGCCTGGCATCACAAGGCGATTACGGCCGAAGAAACCGAATCAGCCCTGGCGGAAATAGAACAGGATAAAATGATATGAAGGAAGAACTGGCAGTCGCGGATGCTTACGGAAAGACACTGGCGGAATTGGGCCGGGAGAATGAAAATACTGTTGTCTTGGAAGCGGACCTGATGAAGGCCACCGGCACCAAAATTTTTCAGGACATGTTTCCCGGGAGATTATTTCAGGTTGGCGTGGCCGAGCAGAACATGATCGGGATCGCCGCCGGTTTGGCCGCCTCGGGAAAAATTCCTTTTGCCAACACCTTCGCCGTGTTCGCCAGCAAAAGGGCCTGTGACCAGATAAGCGTGTCCGTGGCTTATCCAAGGCTTAATGTCAAGATTGGCGCGACCTACGCCGGGTTAAGCTGTGCCTATGGAGCGACGCATCAATCGGTGGAAGATGTGGCCATTATGCGGTCAATGCCCAACATGGTGGTCATAGCGCCGGCCGATACCATAGAGCTGTCAAAGGCGGTCAGGGAGATTGCCCGATATGACGGCCCCGTCTATCTTCGCATGGTAAGAGGCAAAATGCCGAGGATCTTTGATGACGATTATGAATTCAGAATAGGCCAAGCGCCTGTCCTGAGAGATGGGCGCGATGCCGCTATAATCAGCACCGGCGTTATGACCTCCCGGGCTGTTGCGGCGGCGGACATATTAAAAAAGGAAGGAATAAAAGTAAGACTTATAAATATGTCCACGATTAAGCCGATTGATGAGGCGGCTGTCGTGGATGCGGCCCGTAATACAGGGGCGATAGTCACGGTGGAAAATCATAATATTATCGGCGGGTTGGGAAGCGCGGTCTGCGAAGTGGTTTGCAAGAATTGCAGTATACCGGTCAGAAGATTGGGGATAGAAGATAAGTTTGGCTATGCCGGACCTTTTGAATGGTCATTGAAGCATTTCAAGTTTGATGTGCCGGATATAATTAATGCCGTCAAGGAATTGCTGGATAGCCGCTGATGTATGTAAAAACTGCGATCAAAGGGGGGCTTGGTGATAAAAGAATATAAAAATTTTATTAACGGGAACTGGGTCAAATCTGATTCTGGAAAAGTGTTTACCGATATCAATCCGGCGAATTCAGATGACGTGATCGGCAAGTTCCAGAAATCTGAAAAAAAAGATGTCATTCAGGCGATTGAAAGCGCAAAAAACGCGTTTCCATCTTATCGCGCCATTCCGGCGCCGCAACGGGGTAAAATTCTTCTCAAAGCCGCCCGGATAATGGAGAGTCAGGCCAAGGATTTATCCATTCTTCTGACCAGGGAAGAGGGGAAACCTGTCCATGAATCGGAAGGGGAGGTAAAAAGGGCAATCCAGATATTCCAATTTTTCGGGAGCGAGGGTTGGCGGTTAAACGGGGAAACAATACCCTCGGAAAACCCGGGCATGGACCTGCTTACTTATCGGGAGCCCCTTGGAGTTGTGGCGCTGATAACACCCTGGAATTTCCCTGTTTGCATTCCCTGCTGGAAGATGGCGCCTGCCCTTGTTTCGGGGAACACGGTTGTTTTCAAGCCGGCCAGCAAAACGCCCCTGACCGGGATCAGGATTGCGGAAATACTGGAGGAAGCAGGTCTGCCCAAAGGGGCGCTGAATTTGGTGACGGGTTCAGGCGATGTCTTTGGCGATGAGATCACCGCCAATGCCGCGATTAAAGCCATATCTTTCACCGGTTCAAACAAGGTTGGCTCAGAACTGTATCAGAAAGCGGCCGGCCGGATGCAAAAAATGCAACTGGAAATGGGCGGCAAGAATCCGCTCATTGTCTTGGAAGATGCTGATATTGACAAGGCCGTGGACTATGCCATTCAGGGCGCATTCGGCGGCACCGGGCAGAAATGCACCGCCACCAGCAGGGTCATCGTTGTTGATTCCATCTGCGCTAAGTTCACCGAAAAATTGGTCAAGGAAACCAGGAAGATCAAAGTCGGCGATGGGTTGGATCCGGCCAACGATATGGGGCCATTGGTTGATCAGGCTCAAATGAATACTGTTTTAAAGTATATTGAAGCGGGCAAACAAGACGGGGCGAAGCTGTTATTTGGCGGCAACATGCTTGCCGGCCCAAAATATGACCGCGGATATTTCATTGAGCCGGCTGTTTTTTCCGAGGTAAATCCTGAAATGCGCATTGCCCGGGAAGAGATATTCGGGCCTGTCCTGGCGCTCATCAAGGTTGGCTCGGTTGCGGAGGCTGTCAAAACGGCCAACGACACCGCGTATGGTCTCTCGGCTTCGGTTTGCGCAAAAGACCTGACCAGTGTCTTCAAATGCATCCATGAGATTGAAGCCGGTATTATTCATGTCAATTCAACAACAACCGGGGCGGAAGGGCAAGTCCCCTTTGGAGGAATGAAAAAATCCAGTTCAGGTTCCAGGGAAATGGGAAAAGCGGCGATTGATTTCTATACTCAACTGAAAACCGTGTATTTAAATTATAACTAAAGGCAAATGAATGATAATAGACGGCCATGGGCATATAGGAACGTATTCAAAATTTTATCCGCTGAAAATCAGAACTGTCGAGCAGACAATTGACGCCATGGATGCGGCGGGCGTGGAGAAAATGGTGGTCTCGCACCTGGAGTCATTTTCTTATGACGCCCCGGAAGGAAACAAACGGCTGAAAGAGGACATAGCCCGGTATCCGGGCAGGTTTATCCCGTTCTTCAATGTCCATCCAAGATATGAACGGCAGGCCGCGGATGAAATCGCTGAATATGCCGGCGGTTTGGGATGGAGGGGATTAAAGCTTCATCCGCAGTATCAGATGTACAGCGCCAATTGCATTGAAGTCAAAAGACTTATTGAGCGGGCCGCAAAATATAATTGCGCAGTCCTTTATCACAGTGGAGATAGTTTTGTCGGGGCATGGTGTTCGCCGGCGATGATTGCCGATGTGGCCAAAGATTTTCCCCGGACGACCGTCATAATGGGGCACATGGGAGTAAGCGACTGGCCGGGAGCGATCGAGGAGGCCAGGGAGCATAAAAATATCATCCTTGACGCCACCAGCTGCATTATCAACTACGGGGTGTTGGAATACGCCGTAAAACAGATCGGCCGGGAAAGGGTCATCTGGGGCTCGGATTTCCCGTTTTATCCGCATCAATTGGGGTTGAGTAAAATAATTGATTCAGAACTGGATGCGGCGTCAAAAGAGTTTGTTCTGGGCCGGAATATAGAAAGGATTATGAAACATGCTGATAATTGATTCCCATGCTCACGTTGGATTTGCCCATAAACAGTACCCGTTGTATATCCGCACGCTGGAAAAAATGGTGGCGGTGATGGATAAATTCGGAATCAACAAATCGTGCGTCTCCTCGCTCAAGGCGATCCAATATGATTTTATGGAGGGCAACCGGGAATTGAAATGCCAGATCGCCAAATTTCCCGGGAGGTTTATACCTTTTTGCGTGGTTCATCCGCGAGACTGGGATTACGCAGGGGACGAACTGACAAAATGCGTTAACGACTGGGGCTGGAAAGGGTTAAAATTGCATCCGGTGGATCAGGGTTATCCCGCCGATTGTCTCAGCGTCAAGGATATCATTGAAGTTGCGGAAGGACTGGGCATTCCCGTGGCGATTCATTCCTCAATGGACGATTTTTCCCATCCTAAAAGGATCGGAAACCTGGCCGCCATATTCCCGAACGTTGTTTTTATCATGGTGCACATGGGAAAAATGCTTTACTGGACTGACGCCCTGGAGGAAGCGATTAAGCATGAAAACATTGTCCTTGACACCACCGATGCCATGTTTGCCGATGGAATGGTGGAAACATGCGTGAAAAAAATAGGCGCCGAAAGAATGGTCTGCGGAACGAATTTGCCCATCAGTTATCCCGGCCCGAACCTGAAGAGAATTGAGATAGCGCAGATCAATGACCGGGAAAAGGAGTTAATTTTTGGTAAAAACATGGAAAGAATATTGAGGATTACAGAACGTTGACGACGATTGAATAGAACCGCGGATTGAAGGGGGTAAGCCAGATGAATATTAAATGGGGAATTATAGGCACAGGTATAATTTCAGAGAGAAATATGATCCCGGCCATGTTGAAAGCAAGGGATACCGAGCTGGCCGCGGTCATGGATGTGAACGCAGACCGGGTAAAAAAGATTGCCGACGATTTTTCCATACCAAAATTTTACACCAGAGAAGAACAACTGCTGAAAGATAAAAATATTGAGGCGGTCTACATCGCCACCCCGGGCCATTTACATGCAAAACAGGTAATTGAGGCCTCAAAACACGGCAAACACATCCTGTGCGAGAAACCGATGGCTTTGACCGTGAAAGAATGCGAGGAAATGATGGCCGCCTGCCAGGGCAACAATGTTAAATTAACCATAGGATTTATGATGAGATTTCATCCTCATCACTTGAAGGCCAAAGAATTGATCGAAACGAAGGCAATTGGCGAGATAGTCAAAGCCAGAGCCCAATGGAATTTCTGGTATCCGCCCAGAGAAGGACTCTGGCGGCATGCCCCTGATTTGGGCGGAGGGGGCTGTTTGATGGATGTGGGCGTGCATTGCGTGGACTTGTTGAGATTTCTGGCTGGTGAAGTTGCCGAGGTGGCGGCGCTGACCGGCAATGTGATTTTTCAATATCCGGTAGAGGATATTTCAACCCTGGCGCTCAAGTTCAAAACAGGCGCCCACGGAATAATTGACAACTCCTTTGCCGTTGATTCAAAGAACAGCCCTAACGGCATAGAAGTGTATGGGACAAAGGGCGTTATTGCCACCTCGAAAACTATTTCTTGTTTCGTCGGCGGGACTATGACCACATTCATAGACGGAAAGGAAGAACGATATCCGGCGTCGGAAGTTGACACCTATCAGAAGGAAATAGAAAATTTTGCGGACTGTATTAAAGGCAAAAAAAATTCTTGTGTAAGCGGCGAAGATGGGCTATATGCGTTAAAGACAGTCTTGGCTGGATATGAGTCGGCAAAATCAAAAAGAACTGTTCAAGTGTTATAGTACCTTAAACGTTCAGTACCGCTATGGAGAACAAGAAAAGAATTCACCACGGAGGCACGGAAACACGGAGAAGAGATTGCTTGAAATCTGATTTTACCGGACGCGAAACCAGATTTCAAGCAACGACTTATCCTTGGAGAGTGGATGGAGATGCTTGCGCTAACAAATCTCCTGTTTTTCTCCAAAAAATAGCCGAGTTTGTCAAATTTGGGAGAAGCAGAACGCTAATCTCAAATTTGACAAACCCTCCTCTTGTTTTTCCTCGGTGCCTCCGTGGTTATTCTTTTTTTTAATTTGGATTGCGGGCATAGCCCGCTTTGGATTATAATCCCGTATGTAAAATCCGTGATCCGATGCAACAAATCACTGAACTGACGTTTCTGGAACAGCTGGCCAAGCGGTCCAAACTTCCAACCCCGGCCTACGCCGTCACGCCGCTGGACCGCAAAGCCCTGAAGGCCTTGCTGGATCAATGGCAGAAGGCCGTGGTCAAGCCGGACATTCTGGCCGGCAGGAAGGGGAAAGCCGGGTTGGTCAAGGTCGTGGATGATCCCGCGCGCGCCCAGCAGGAAATCAACCGCCTGCTCAACGCCGACCTGGGCGGCAAAATGCCGCGCACGGTCTACCTGACGCGCTACATCCCCGCCGAACTGGAGATCTACACGGCCATTACGTACAACTCGAGTTTTTTGGGGCCGTCGTTGACCATCTCGCTGAAGGGCGGCATGGATATTGAAACCGTGGAGGACAAATACAAACGCACCATCCCGGTGGATGTCTACAAGGGACTGGACGCCTACCAGGCCAGCCAGGTTCTGTCGGACTTGCAATGCCCCAAAAAAATCGTCAGCGCGTTTTCCCGCTGTCTGGTTAATTTCTGGGATTTCTTCATTACCAGCGGCATGCGGATGTGTGAAGTCAATCCATGGCGGGTGACGCCCGCCGGCGAATTTTATGTCTGCGATTTCAAGGCAGTCCCGGACGAATCGAATTTCAAGTTTCAAAACCAGGCGATCGCGTTCCCGGAATATCCGGAAAACATTACGCCGTTCGAGGAAGAGATGAAGGAATTGGCCGCCTCATCTTATCAGGGCCAATTGCATATATCCGACCTGCATGGCGACCTGATCCTGCCGATCCTGTTTGGCGGCGGCGCCTCGACGATCATCACCGAAACGCTCTGCACCTGCGGCGGCAGTCCGATTTTTCTCTCCGATTTCGGCGGCAATCCGACCTACGATCGCATGCGCCATGCCGCGGAAGTGTGTTTCAAGCATCACCTCAAGAAAGCGGCATTACTGCTCATCCTGGGCGGGAAAGCCAATAACACGCTGATTGACGTGACCTTCCAGGCGATCGGCGATGCCCTGGCCAATTACGTGGAAGAGCGCGGCCCGGTTTTTATGCCGGTCGTAATCGGCCGCGGCGGGCCTCGCCTGGCCAAGGGGATGATGATCATTAAGGAAATTTTGGAGACCTTGAAACTGCCATATATAATTTTCGGCTACGATACGCCGGTTACGCTGGTGGCCGAATATGCCGCCCGCCTGGCCAAGGCGTATGCGCCGATGAGGAAACCATGAGAGCCACACAACTCGCGGATTTATTGCGCAAAGGCGACCGGGTCGCGGTATCCAATATCACCGGCCGCGAATCCAGCATGGTCAGCATTGTTTCCCATCGCTACTGCGGCAACATCGTGGGCGGCTGGGCGCTCGGCAAAGGCGGACAGACAATTGAGTACGAACCCGGCCGGGTCATTCCGGTGTTCGCAACGTTCGCTGACCTGCTAAAAAATCTGCCGCGCAGACAATACCCCAACAAGATCGTCGTCTATTCGCCGCCGGAAGCTGTCTATGGCGAAGTTAAGGAAGTGGTTTCCTTCGGTAAAAAAAACATAGAAACGATTTTTATCATCACCGAGCATGTCGCCATCGAGGTAACCGCCAAAATTGCCTCTCTGGCGCGCGAAGCCGGCATTGATATTATCGGCTGTAATACCCTGGGGATGATCAACACCTATGACGGTGTTCGCGTGGGCGCCGTGGGCGGCGACAGCCCTGCGGAAAGTTTTAAAAAGGGCGGCGCCGCCATTATATCCAACAGCGGCAACATGGTTACCACCATGGCCACATATCTGATGTCGGCGGGTATCGGCACCTCGTTTGGCCTTTCCACGGGCAAGGACGCCCTGATCCTGACGCCCCTGAAGGAGTTATTGGCGCTGGCAGAAAAGGATCGTCATACCCGGATCATCGTGCTTTATATCGAGCCGGGCGGCCTTTATGAAAAAGAAGCCGTGGATATGTTGAAGCGGAAAAAATTTACCAAGCCCGTGATTGTCTATGTGGCCGGAAAAATTCTGGAGACCCAGAATGTGTCGCTCGGCCATGCCGGCGCCGTGGTGGAAGGCGCCTTTACCACCGCTTCGGCCAAAATGCGGTTGTTTGATGACTATTTCGGGATCGAGCCTTTCGATCCCCAGAAACGCTACGACCATAACGTGAAACTGCGTCAGGCCCTGCGGCGCGGTATCCGCATTCAAACCCTGCACACCCTGCCGCAGGCCGCCAGCCTGGTGTATCGCATCCACGAATGGGAACGCGATTTCAGTCCGCGTGAAACCATCCAGCTGAATCCCTGGTTTGTCAACCTCGGCGAGTTGGGCAAAAAATTGCCCGCCCCGCTCATCCTGGCGCCGGGCAAGATTATCGAACCTTACGCCTCGCAATTTACCTCTCTGGCGGCGGGCAAACTTGGCAAAATGGCAGCCCAACGGCCTATGCGCAACGCCAGCTACGCCTCCGGTAACGACGGCCAGACCACGACCATTTACGGCTATTCCGTGGCCGATCTCATGCAACGCGGCAATTTTGCCGAATCTCTCATTCTGCAATGGCTCGGCGAATTGCCCCAGCATGCCTTCGAGTCCCGGCTGGTGGAAATGTGCTTGATCGCGTCGTTAAGCAATGGGCCCGGCACAATTTCCGCCCAAGCCGCCAAATTATCGGCTTCGGCCGGCAACGCCCCGCATACGGGCATGATTGCCGCGCTGGCCAGCGTGGGTGACGTGCATGGCGGCAATGGCCGGGAAGCGATTGAATACCTGCTGAAGGTGTTCGAGGCCACGGATCTGACCGATCCCTACACTCCGAAAGACTCCGGCGTGGACCTGCAAAAAATCGTATTGCAGGAAGCCGAAGCGTTCAAAAAGCGAAAAGCCATTGCCCAGGAATCCGGAACCGGCTACATCAGAATTCCGTGCCTCGGGCATCCGGTCTTCAAAGACAAGGATGTTAATTTCGATCCGCGCGAGGAGGCGATTCATGCCTATCTGCATGAGCATGGGCTTTATAACGTATTCCTGGACTTTTATCGCCGGCTGGCGCAAACCCTGAAACACATCGGAGCCACAAGCAGGGTCTTGGCTGTGAATGTGGATGCCGCCATTGCCTGTATCTGGCTGGGGATCTGCTGGAAACTGCTGAAGGACCGGCGCATTACCATGAAACGCGTCACGGACATCCCCCTGGTCGCTTTTGCCTTGGGCCGCGCCGCCGGCGCCGCAGGCGAGTTTCTGGATCATCAGGATCATGGCACCGGCATGGACATGCGCGTGCCGCCTTCGGAATGCGAAATGCTGACTAAACCACGGGATCTGCCCCTCTCTAAAAAATAATCAGATCAGGCGCAAAAACGCCACAAGTTTGCCGCTTGGATTATGCGAAAGTCGGGTTAGTCGCGCGATATGACTCCATTGCCTGATGGCCTATCCGAGCTCGGGCAGGGCCGAGGCAAAAATGCTGAAATGTTCCGATTTTGGAAGCGAAATCATGGAGGCATAAGTGGAAATGAAAAAAAACGACTTGAGCACAAGGCTGTATTGTCACTGGATCTGCCGGAGGAATCGGGAAAGGAAATAGCTGTTATCAGAACAAATGGGAATGTATGTGTAAAACATAGCCCTTCGGCGCGCTCACTTTGTTCGTTTGCTCAGGACATTCGTCGCGCTTCTTAAATGGTTGCCGGCAAGCTTTGAAAATGTGCGCATCTAATGGCCTGCCATGAGCAAGCGAGCAATGCGAGCGCGCCGAATGGAGCGGAGGAGATTCGAACTCCCGACCCCCACGTTGCGAACGTGGTGCTCTACCAACTGAGCTACCGCCCCGTTTCAGAAATGCAGAAGACAGAATTATAACGGCCTGCTTGCCGCGCCTTCAGCGCGGTTACTGCCGTGCCGGCGCAACGGCGGCCGCCGCGGCCATCTTGGCCTGCAACTTCATTTTCTTTTTAAGTTGCTTTTCTTTGATTGAAAGTTTGGGTTTGTTGTCCCGGCCGGTATTGCCCTTATCCATTCCTTTGGCCATAATGTTTTCCTTTCATGTGGATGTTTTATCGTTTTCAGCCTAAGTCCGGCTGATTTGTTTTGTCCTAAATACGTTAATATTGTTTGCCGGACCGAAAAAATCAACAAAAAACTGTCAAACTTAATCCCAAAGCTGTTTTAAATCTTGACGGAAAAACAGAATCCACTACATTCAGCCATGAAAAACGGAATGAAAGAGGTGTTTAATTTTTTACTTCCCGGATGCAAATGGCTAAGAAACCCAAATTTAAAATTGAGATTATCGGGGAAAAATCGTTAAGCAAGTCCGATGATGCCGGCATTCGGAAACTGCTGGCGGGATGCTTTCCAAAGGACGCCGCTTTTTTTTCAAAATCACGCTCCTGGCACAGTGCGCCGGAATATACTCTCGCAAGCCGCAAGGGCGGAGCAATAGCCGGGCATGTTGCCATCGTGGTGCGCGAAATTTCCTGCGGCCGCAAGAAAGTTACAATAGCGGGGATCCAATCCCTGGCAGTCGGAACGGAATGCCGCGGAATGGGGCTTGCGCCGGCGCTCATGACCGAATCAATGTCGGAAGCGTGGCGGAGGGGGATTGAATTCGGACTGCTTTTTTGCGTGCCGGAATTGGAGCGCTTTTACGCGTCTCTGGGCTGGAGAAGAATTGATGCGCCGTTTTTCATGCGGGATG
>Ga0074199_1000258_pt1 | contig 101487 bp, 84 predicted proteins | sample EPASupsiteSAE347_FD_64528 | JGI IMG/M metagenome (GOLD analysis project Ga0074199, IMG submission 64528) | Bioremediated contaminated groundwater from EPA Superfund site, New Mexico - Sample SAE3-47 | ecosystem: Environmental > Aquatic > Deep subsurface > Groundwater > Contaminated ...
GAACACGTCTTCTGCGCTGATCCGACCGCCAGTAAAAATTATTACACCTTGATGCAGATTGCCGAAATCCTTTGGCAACTCTTCATTAAAGGCTGGCTCAAACGTCTTTTTGAATGGGCGCGCAAGGCGACTCAAAAAGGGCTTGCACGCGCCCTCGGGGAAGGACTGCGAAACTACCGTGTTCCCGTTGAGATAACACCCATAGGTCAATTGCGCTTCGTAACATAGCCCTCGTGCGCATTTGACGACCAAGCCCAGCCCCTTGACAATCAAATCGTTCCTGACACGTTCGAAGCACTCGCACGGCAATATCCCTCTGTCTATTCCCGGTTGCCGTCTTTTCCCAATTGCACAGCCACTCAACCAACCTCATAAATCCCACCGTAATCGGAATTACATAAAATTATAATTTTATATTGACAAATTATATTTTTATTGATAGTTTGATTCCAGAAAAAAAAGAAAGGTGGTTTTAATCATGATCCGTGTCCTTCACAAGGCTTTTGACATGCTTGAATATCTCGCGCAAGACACCCGGCGGCGCAGGAAGCTGAACGAAATTGCCATGCATTTGAAGCTGAACGCCGGCACCTGTGCAAATATTCTGAAGACCATGGTCCAGCGCAAATACGTGGACCAGGAAAAGGCGCGGGGCGGCTACATGCCGGGTCCCATGATTTATTACCTGTCAAAGATGAACGCTTATCGCGCGGACCTGGTTTCCGTCGCGGAGCCCTTGATGGCCGATCTTGTAAAACGGGTGAATGAGACCGTTTTGCTTGCCGTTCTGCACGGCGGAAAACGCTCGGTCATCATCCAGATTAACGGCAACCAGGGCGTGCAGATTGATCAGAATTTGTTTTTTTTGAGGAATATTTATGAGACCGCCACCGGGCGTTTGTTGCTGGCGTATCTGAACGAGAACGAGTTAAAAAATGTTATTGCCGAGAATGGTCTTCCAGGCATCCGCTGGCCGGAAGCGGCCTCGCGACAGAAGCTGGAATCCGTTCTGAGCGTGATCCGTCGTCAAAAATTGGTGTGTCATCAGACTTCGGAAGGTATTGTGGGAGTCGCTTGCCCGATACGTGAAAATGATAAGGTAACAGCTGCCCTGGGCCTTTTTTTACCGGCTTTTAGGTTCAATGGCGGCCATAAGGCGGCGATCATGAAAGGCATGGCGTCAACATCCGCGGAAATCAGCAAGAAGTTTTCGTCAATTGGTAATAATGATTTGGAAAACAAAATATGATAATTGTTCAACTAGGCGGATAGACTGTAGCGTGTTGGGGGTAAACCACTAAAACAGTTGAGAGGCAATATATGTCAATAAAACAGACGGCAGTGAGCTATTACGGCATAAATTATGTCGAGCATGCGGAAAGGGACTTTAAGGAAATGATTGACCATGGATGCATGGCGGTAATCCTGGCCATTACTGAATTTGACATGGATTTCTGGTTCCCGTCAATTAATCCGATCATCAAAAAAGCCCATGAAATCGGGCTGAAAGTAATTCTTGATCCATGGGGCATAGGAAAATATTTTGGGGGAGAGCAGGTAAGCCTGTTCCTTCAAAACAACATTAATAATCGCCAGGTTTCCGCCATTACGGGCGAGGTTTTGCCTTGCGCCTGTTTTAATACTAATTCCTTCAGGGATTATTTTCAGGGCATCTGCTTGAAACTTGCAAAGGAGACGGAAGCCGACGGCTTCTTCTGGGATGAACCGCACTACGCACTGCCGAAATCGTACGCCTCAATCACCGGCGGCGTCGGCGAGGACTGGACCTGTCGATGTCCCGTATGCCGGAAAAAATTCAATGATTATTACGGCTATGAGATGCCGAAAGTCATGAACGATGACGTAAAGCAGTTCAGGTGGAGGGAGGCGTTGTTCATTCTTGAGGACACCTCGCGGAAGATAAAGGAAATAAACAAGAAACTTGAAATAACCGCCTGCGTGCACGCGACCATCAACACCTATTATGTAAAGGAATATCGGGGTTATGACAACTGGGATCTGGTGGGGGCGTCGCCTTATTTTGACGTTTTTTCCACCACGATCATCAGTTGGCAATTGCCCATGAGTTTTTTCAGGGACATTACGCAGCGCACCGTGGAAATAGCGAAAAAATACAACAAACAGTCGGAACGATGGATCATGAATTATTATAAACAACCCGATGATTTCAAACAGATGGATGAAGTCGTGGACTTATATGTAAAACTGGGCGTGGACCGGCTGGCGGCGTGGACATATCGCGCCGGGTACGGGACGGTGCTGGCCGCGCCCGACGCCTTGAAATTGTGGGACAGACTGGGAATAAATTACAAGAAAGTGTTAAAAAGCTCAGGTAGATAGCATAGCCTGTTAGACTGCAGGGAAAATGATTTGGAACCAACAGGCTGTCGTCTTCGATCCGCCCAGGCGGAAAACAACACGGGCAGACACAAAACAGGAGAAACAAACAATGCAAGAAGAGAATAACGATTTTGGTTATCTGGAAAAAGCCGTTGCGCTTTTAAAAAAAATTGAAAAAGAACAATACGTCAACATCAAAAAAGCCGGCGAACTCATGGCGGACGCCATTGAACGGGACAAGTTGATAAACGTCTACGGCGGCGGCGGACATACGACGCTGGTGATGGGGGAAATGTTTTTCAGGGCGGGCGGTTTCAGCAACATCAATCCGATCATGGAAACGGGGCTCTCCGTCTTCAACCAGGCGTTAAAATACCTGGAGCTTGAACGTTGCGTTAATTACGGCCGGTCAATAATGAAATATTACCGGTTAAAAAAAGACGATTTGCTCGTAATATTTCACAATATAGGCATAAACGCCGCGACCATTGACGCCGCGCTTGAAGCAAAAGACAACGGAGTGAAAATCATCGCCGTCTCCAGTTCTTACTGGCAGAACGAAATGCCGCAGAATCATTTCATCCGCCATCCGTCAAAAAAAAACTTGTTTGAGCTGGCCGACGTGTGCATAGACGATTACAACCCGGTCGGCGACGCCATTATAAATGTTCCCGGTTTTAACACGCCGATCGCGCCCATCTCAAACATAACGGATTTTTATATAGCCCACCGGCTGGAAATAGAAACGGTTAAAATCTGCGTTGAAAGAGGGGTTATTCCGCCCGTATGGCACAGCGCCAACGAACCCGGCGGCGACCAGGCCAACGCCGCCTATCTGGAAAAATACAGACCCCTGGTAAAAAGTTTATAGGGAATACAACAACTGCTATTATCGGACTTCATTATGAAAACTTGTCAAAAAAATATTTGTCATTCCCGACTTGATCGGGAATCCAGCCTGGATTCTACAAAGGGATTTCTGGATTCCCGCTTCTCGCCTGGGCGAAGCGCTCCGGCGGAGCCTGTTTGCGGGAATGACAGAAACAACAAATACATAGTCGACATGAACGGAGCATTGGACAAGCTTGTCAATAAATACGGGATTCGCAATCGGGCGGTTTTTGTGCCGGCCGCTTCTCACGCGGCGGTTGAAGCATTCCTGAAGATGAGTTCAGGACAGACCCGGATGCTCCTGCCCTGGCGCGTCGAAAGGCGCTTCACGGAATTGAAAAACATTGTCGTGAACGGCACGTTGGAAGACATTTCAACATTGCGTTTCTGCGCCATTTCATCAGGAAACTCCTCATCACTGGATCAATTACTTTACCGCAAATTTGACCTTTGCGAATACCTCGGCGCCGCGAACATTAAATCGCTGTTTGCCGTGTGCAACGGAAAGAACGCGGCCAACGTGATCGTGAAGCTGGCGAACGGATTGAACTGCAGTGTTGAATGCAGTGTCATGCTCCCGGCCGGCGCGGAAGAGATTGACCGGCACGAAATAATAGCCCGGCGCGGGGTGGCCTCCGACCGCGCGGTTGACACGCAGATACCACAGTCTTCCATCTACACCTTTACCGGCAAAGGAGAAAAGCGCTTTACCGATGCCGACAGTGAACTGTTCGGCTTCGCGCCGGCGTCCGTTAATCTTATCCGGGCCGCTTTTACCGTTCTCTCCGACCCGAAAATCGGCAAAACATGGAACAAACAGCATGAAAGATTGTTGAAAATAGTTGCCGCTGCCAAAGAATCCGATAAAACTGGAAAACAATTTTTTGTTGGTTTGAATAATCGAAAATGGGTTGCGGGCAGAGCCCGTATTGGAGGAATATGATGAAGCCCCTGAAAATAGCGATGCTGTCCCTGACTCACGGGCACACCAGGAAATATTATCAAACCCTCAAGACCAATCCAAAATTGGAGTGGGTGGCGGTTTGCGCCGAAAACACAGCGGTTAAAAAAGTTTTTGAGTCCGGCAAACATGGCGTACCGTGTTATATGGATGAACTGGAAATGTTTGAGAAGCACCCGGAAGTTGAGGCGGTGGTACTTGCCTCGGCCAATAACCGGCATTTACCGCAGGTCCGGGACTGCGCAAAACGCGGACTGCATGTTCTCTCAATGAAAATTCCCACCTTTGACATGGCGGAATATGACGAAATGATAAGGTTGGTCGAACAAAGCGGAATTGTTTTCCAGATTGAATTGGAAATGCATTACAATTCCGTGGTACACCGTCTCAAAAAACTGATCGCCAACGGTGAAATCGGCAAAATTCTTTCCGTCCAGGCAACCAACATAACACTTTCCCCGGTTTGGGCATTCCCCTGGCAGGGGGTGCCGGAAGCCAGTTATGGCAAAAGGATTTCCCTGCGCAAGGGAGATCCCCGCTTCCGCGGCGGAGCGTTATGCGACCACCCCCATATCTTTGACCTTATCCGTTGGCTGACCGGGTCCGCTTTTGACTTTGTTTTTTCAGATGTAGGAAAAAATATCAGGCCCGAACTGGAAGTGGAGGACATGTTGCTGGTCAACGGGAAAATGCAGGATGGTACAATCTTCCTGCTTGACCCCTCCTGGTCCCGCATGGAAGAACCTCTCAAGGTTCCGGGACCGGGCTGGGAAGTGTTCCCGAAACGCATGGAGGTTAATCTCATGATCAGCGGCGAAAAAGGTGTGCTGGCCTGCGACTGCTTCGGACCCAACGTGTATCATAACGGCGCGCCAAATGATCGTTATACCGTCCAGTATACTTATTTTGACGAATGGATCGGCATGGTGGATGAGTTCGTTGACTGCATAAGAAACGGCAAACAGCCGAAAATCAACCTTAAATGGCACCGCCAGACGATTGAAGCCATGAACGCATGTTATCGCAGTATTTCCACGAAAATGCCTGAAAAAGTCGCCGTATAAAATAATATTGAACAAGGGAACACAACAATGAAAAAGCAAGGAACGATTCCTGCCGGAGCTTTGTGCCCATATCCGAAACAAATCAAATGGCACGGCAATTATCTGAAAATTGCGGGTCAAGTTCGCCTGGTAATTTCAGACGCCATGAGCGCCGACGCCGTGGACTTATTCAAGTCCATCTGGAATAATTTTACCCAATCAAAAGTAAAATTAAACGTTACCACCAACCGGGATCTGCCGCCAAATTCTTTTCTGCTGGCGGCTGGCGACACAATCCCCACGGCAGTCAAGTTGGAGCCAAACAGCACTTCGGCATTGACGGTTGACGAACATGGTGCCGCGGCCTGCGGTCTGTCAGAAACTGACCTGAAATACAGTTGGTTCTCCATGCTTCAACTGCTTGCTTGCGGGAATACGCCCCGCGCCGAGTTCTGGCAGTTGCCGTTAATGTCAACGCAGGATTCTCCCCTACTGAAGTTCCGCGGCATTCACATTTGTGTATTTCCGGAAACATCGTTAGAGTTCGTTGAAAAAATCATCAAACTGGCGGCATTCCTTAAATTCTCTCATGTTGTTCTTGAGTTCTGGGGAATGCTTAAATATGAGACACTGCCGGAACTGGCCTGGCCACAGGCCTACGGCAAAAAACAAGTCAGGCAATTACTGCATACCGCGCGCCAAATGGGAATTCAGCCAATACCGATGTTCAATCATTGGGGGCATGCCGCCGGCGCCCGGGAGATATGCGGGAGGCATGTACTGCTTGATCAAAATCCGGCCTTGGAACCGCTGTTTGAACCCGACGGCTGGACTTGGTGCCTGACCAATCCATCAACTCTTGCCCTGCTGAAAGATATCCGGGCAGAATTGGTGCAACTCTTCGGTAAGACCGACTATTTCCATCTTGGCTGTGATGAAGCCCGTTCACATGCCACTTGTCCCGAATGCAGGAAACACGATTCCCCGAAACTTTTGGCGGATTACCTTAATTCAGTCAACGATGACTTGAAATCCCGCAACATCCGCCCGTTTATCTGGGGAGATGCCTTGCTTGAGACCGGCAAGTGGGAAAATTATATTGCCACCAGCCGTCAGGATCAGAGAACACATGAGGCGCTTGACCTGCTTTCCGGGGATTTCATCATCAACGACTGGCAGTACGGTATTACCGATAAAACAAAAACCGCAACCGTGGATTGGTTTATTCAGAAGGGGTTTGAGGTGATTACCGCACCGTGGCAAAACGACGGCAATATCATTGCGCTGGCGGATATGGCAATCGCTAAAAGCGCTTTGGGGACGCTGTTGACCACATGGCATACCCTTCCGACCAGCATGGCCGGGATGGCGACGGCGGCAGGCGCCATATGGGGTGGTTCTGAATCTCTTAAGTATTTCGGCGGAATCACGGTCCTGGCTGCTTATCTCAGAAAACTGCGCGGAGGCCCGGTAGATTTTAAAAACGCCGGTTGGAGAAAGTGCGAAGTTAATGACAGCTCTCAATTTTAGAATGTATCCATAAAACCGAATCAGTTATAATCAAAAGGAGACAACAGTATTATGAACATTAAAGGATTGCTTTTTGTTTGCGATGCCGACGCGTACAAGAATTTAGAATGGTTTTTAACCAATGTAGTCATTCCCGGCGGATATTCTCACCTGGTGCCATTATTGGTGTATGAATCTGAAAGATATCCTGAAATTAATCCGTGGGGAAAACGATCTTTAAATATAAGTCAACTGCGGGAAATAAATATGCGATGCAAAAAACATAATATTACAATAATTCCCCATTGCGATAATTTTCGGAAAATCCCCATATCATATCCCGACTTGGCGGAAAACAGCGGAGTTCCGAGCGCCGCCTGTCCGCGCAATGAGAAATATCGAAATATGAGCGCGCGCTTGATTGATGAAATTGTAGAGGTGTTTCATCCGCAGTATTTTCAAGTTGGTTTGGATGAAATCAATCAAAACCTTGTGCCATACAACAATTTCAAGCGAGTGGATCAATTCGGCATTTGCCCCATGTGCCGGACAAATACGGCGGCGGAATTATTTGCGGAAGAAACGAACAGATTGAACCGGTTTCTCAAAACCAAAGGCTGTAAAACAATGATTTGGGGGGATCAATTGTTGTTTAGTCCGCAATTCGGCGAAGTCTATCATGAGCAGGGAATGCTTGGGGAATATACATGGCAGGCGTTAAGCATGATGGATCGCGATGTTATCATTTGCGACTGGCATTATCAAAACTTTGGGCAGGAGCAATTGTATCCTTCCATTGATTATTTTGCCGGCAATGGTTTCACGGTGGTCGGATGTCCTTCGGTTTACAGCGTTGAAAATGTCAAAGGATTTACGCGTTATTATTTGGCAAAAGGGCATGATGACAAGTTGCCGGGAATGATTATGACGTTTTGGGGAAAAGTCGCCCGTCGAAGCGAATCAAAAGAAGATTGCAAATATGGGTTTATAGATGACAGCAACAACTTGGAAGCAATCTTATTGGCCGGCAAATTGTTTAACGGCAAATGTTAATTACATTCGCGACAGGCGTTAAAATCAAACTAAAAACCTCAAACCAAACCACAAAGGATCAACCCATGAAAGCACAACCAATTGACAAATCACAAGCGCTTAATTCCCCCGGTTGGGAGAGTTTTGCAAGAGGCTCGAAATTAACCACGATTGTCAGGGTACAAGTAACATTTATATTAGCGCCAGCGCCGGTGGTTCTTGCCGTATAGTTAACAGTTGTACCGCACCCACGAACTCGGTTTTCATTAGCGGCTATCTCTATGGCGGTAATATTGAGTCAAATCCTCAGTTTGCGGGTAAGGATGCGGGCAACTGGCGTTTAACCAGGGATTCGCCATGTGTGATGCGGGTGCAAATCAGGCTTGGATGACCGGTACGGTTGACCTGGACAGGCGTAGCCGGATAGATCGCTTTTCAGGCCTGGTTGATATGGGCGCCTATGAATATATCCCGCAGGGCATTATGTTCTCCGCGCCATAATGCCGTTGGGTTAAGTCACTTTTAATTTGAGTGTGAAATCATGAGAAAATCCTTGCCTGCTGAAGACAAACAGTCGTTGTTTGATTTTGACGGAAGAAACAACATTTTGTCCGAAGAACACCTTGGTATAATTAACGGCGCGATAACAGCCAATGTCTTGTATCGTGATATCGTGTCTTTTAAAAAGATGATGGCGCCTCCCTTCGCAAGTTCCGACTTTCTGTTTGAAGGGCGTTTTTACGGAAAGAAACTTAAAACCGATACTTATTCCTGGAAACCATATTGCGTCGAACGCTGTGCTGTTATGAACGGCATCAGGATTGTCGGCAGGCTCTTCGCCGTATTGTCAACCCGTTCTCTGATTCAAAGCATCACTGTCCAAAACATATCGCAGAACTCAAAAAAAATACCTCTTTCTTTCAAGATGAGCGGCAATCTGGATTATATCAAGTTTTGGGGATTTGCGGCGCCCAGTTCTCTGAAAGGGTGCCAAACATTAACGGACGCTTGTCCGAATGGATTGTCTTATTATTTTTCTTTCGACAAGGCTCTGTTATCGGGCCGAAAAATCATAATGGAAAACGATGCCGGCGCCATGGTGATTGGCTCCGATTCGGAAATCCTGCGATGGCAAAACAACAATTGGGAGGGGACGTTGCGGCTTAATCCCCGGGAAGAGAGGTCAATTAATTTTGTCTTCAGTATCGGCGATCGCAAAGCGGCCAATGATTTGAGCAACGCATATATGGGCCGGGAAAAAGAACTTTACAGGCAAACCGCAACCCATTGGTTGGCTAAAGAGAGAGACTTATATTCAAGATTGCCGTCATTTGAGTCCGATAATCCCGGATTGAATTTGTTTTATCAAAGGTCTTTGTCGCATTTTCTCCTGAACAAGTGGGACGTTAATGAGTTTGTTTTGAAACCTTATTATGGCGCGGGAAGCATCAACGGGGGGTGCGTGTGCAATTATCTGTGGAATTTCGGGGAAACTTGGGAAATATTTCCTCTCCATGATCCGGCCTCCTTGCGCGCGCATATCAAACATTTCTTAAGCATTGATTTAACCCGCCATTTTGCCTTTACCCCCGTTACGGGCGAAGCCTACGGGCCCTGGTATCCTGTTAACCAGGAAAAAATTATTTTCCTGATATATTACCATGTTTTACACACGGGCGATATCCGCTTTTTGGATGAGAAGGTCAATAATCGTTCCGTCCTGGACTGGGTGATATTTCACGCGACCTTGCGTGATGATTTGACCAGGAAAGCCATGCTTGTGGATTACGGAAATGGAAACAACCACTTGGAGTTAAGGGGAAAATACCGCTACGATAATATTCTCCCTGATTTGAACGCAAGGCGATGCGCGAATTATATGGCTGTTTATGCATTGTGCAGTATGGCGGGGAAGGGGATGAAATATTCTTTCCTGCACAGGCGGGCAACGGGCTTGAAACGATTAATCCTGTCAACGTTATGGAGTAAAAAACATGGCTGGTTTTATTTTATTGATTCAAAGCGAAGGAAACAACTGCGCTATACGGTTCAGATGTTTAAGCTGTTGGGCGGCGGCGTTCTTGATAAAGCACAAGAAGACGGATTAGTCAGCCATTTAAATGACAGGGAATTTTTATCGGAATATGGATTGCACAGCATGTCAAAGAAAGATCCGGCCTATGACCAGGCAGACATTGATAATGGCGGCGGTGGTTGCTGCACTCCGTTCGTTCCCCAGATTATAGAGCGGCTTTATAAAATCAATCGCGTTGCGATTGCTGATGATATGTTTCGGCACATCCTGTGGTGGGCGGAAAAAATGCCTTACTGGGGGGATTCCATGGTTGCCAATCATCCCGATTATCGGAGGGATACTCCGCTTGTATGCGATGTCGGCAGCGTGGCGGGCGCTCAAAGCATCATCTTCGGTTTGTTTGGAATAAGGGTCATGGAAACCGGACGATTGGTAATTTCTCCAAGACCGTCATTATTAGCTCGCAAATTTCATCTAAAAAATGTCCGGATAAGGGGACATGTCTTTGACGTGCTGCTTACCAACAACCGGTTTGCCGTCCGGACAAAAAAACGTTTGGTTCATTCGACAACCGGAAATCCTGTCGTGTTATGACCCTTGATGCTTGGCGTTTTCAGAACAAATCACAGTCCGGCGTGGCACCAAACGTTCTTCGTCCCATTTTTGATCGTAGAGTTGCAGCATGTTCTGCGTCAGTTCTGCTGGTGTTCCGGTCGTCATCGAAGGCATTCTTGGAACAGCGGCATTGTTGACGTCGGCTGTTACGAATATACGTTCAGCGGCATGATGATCAAGTTTCCTTGAGAGAGAACGACCGTTCGTCTTCCGCCGTGGAGATCCATGTCATTTCAAAGCGTTGATAAAACCCGGAGTAGCGCTTGCAGGCAGCGCAGGTTTTCAGTGCGTTTGCCGACGCTGATGCGGACGTATTCCGGGAGGCCGTAACCGTCCATGGGGCGGACGATCACGCGTTCCTTCTGTAATTCCTCGAATACTTTCCTTCCGCTGCCGACCTTAACCAGCATGAAATTGGCGACCGAGGGGATATATTCCAGCCCCATTTTTCGAAATTTTTCCTCAAAGAACTTCAGTCCGGCTTGCACTATTTTCCTTGTCTTTTCCACGAAGGCATGATCGTTCAAGGCGGCCCGGGCCGCCTCCAGTGCCATGGCGTTGACGTTGAAAGGCTGGCGGATTTTTTCCATCAGTTCAATGCCCTGGGCGGGCGCCGCCGCATAGCCGATGCGCAATCCGGCCAATCCGTATGTTTTTGAAAAAGTGCGCAGAATAATTATTTTTTTTCCATCGCGCACATGGCGTAGTGTGTCGGGCTGTTTTTCCGGCGGCAACAACTCGATGTAGGCTTCGTCCAGTACCACCACCACGTGTCGCGGAATTTCTTTCATGAAATCGTCTATTTCAGTCGCCGTCACCACGGTGCCGGTGGGGTTGTTAGGATTGGCAATAAAAACCGCTTTTGTGCGTGGCGTCACCGCCGCAAGCATGGCTTTGAGGTCGTGGGTAAAATTGCGCATTGGAACCACGACCGGTCGGGACTCGAACATTTCGCTAATCAACCGGTAGATGGCGAAGGAAAAGTCGGCCATGACCGCTTCCGTGCCTGGGCCGAGAAAAATATGGCCGATAAATTCAATGGTCTCGTTGCTGCCGTTCGTGACGAGGAGTTGTTCGGGCTGCAGGTTCAATTCCTCGGCCAGAGCCCTTTTCAGATAAAATGCGCCGCTGTCCGGGTAACGGTGCATTTCGCACGCGGCTTTTTTCATTGCCCTGACGGCAAGCGGCGAGGGGCCCAACGAATTTTCGTTGGAGGCAAGCTTTACGATTTCATCTGCGTTCTCGAAACCAAGCTCGCGCGCCACCTCTTCGATCGGCTTGCCGGCCTCATACCGCTTGAGCTTGGCCAGCCATGGTTTGGCAATGGTTTTCATTTCGGAAATAAGGAAACGCTCAACGCTCAACATTCAACGTTGAACACGCAATGCTTTCCTGTTTGTTGGACGTTGGAAGTTCAATGTTGAAAGTTTCTTCTTTCTTTTTCATTCCGTCGCCTTCGGATACGATCCGAGTATGGTCATCAATTGACAGTGCCTGTCCAGTTCCCGTAAAGCTCTGGACACCTTTGCGTCTTCCACGTGCCCCTCGATATCCACGAAAAACAGATATTCCCAGGCTTTCAGGCGGTTGGGGCGGGATTCTATCTTGGTCATGTTCAGCCGGTATTTTTTCAATGCGCCCAGGGCGCGGTGCAGCGATCCGGACCGGTGCTTGAGGGAAAACAGCAGCGAAGTCTTGTCGTGCCCCGTCCTTTTGCTGAAGGAATTTCCGATTACCAGGAAGCGGGTTATATTGCCGCTTATGTCCTGAATGTCTTTGCCGAGCATTTTCAGTTTGTAAATCTGCGCGGCGAATTTGCTGGCGATGGCGGCGGTATGTTTGTCCCGCGAGGCCATTTCCGCTGCGCGCGCCGTGCTGGTCACCGGCACAAGTTCAATGTCCGGCATTTCGTTTTTGAGCCATCTGCGGCATTGGCCGAAGACGTAGGGATTGGTGGCCACTCGCCGTATTGCCTTTCGCGGGCCGGAGGCGAGCAGGTAATGTTCGATGGGCTGGTAGATTTCGGCGCAGATTTTCAGGTCTGTTTCAGCCAGCCGGTCGAGGGTATTGGCAATGGCGCCTTCTATCAGGTTTTCAATGGGCACGACGCCGTAATCGGCCTCCCTTTTTTGTACGCGCTCGAACACGTAGTCAATCGTATCGCAGTCGAGATACTTGACGCTGGCGCCGAAACGCCGCAGGGCCGCCTGGTGCGAGAACGAGGAGGGCGGCCCCATGTATGCCACCACGACGTTTTTCTCCAGCGCCAGAGACGCCGACATTATTTCGCGATAAATGGAAGCCAGCGATGAAGCGGAGAGGGGGCCGCGGTTAAGGTCGGCTATGTTCTTGATGATGGCCCTTTCACGGGCGGGATCATAAGGCCCGGTTTTTGAACGGGACTTTACTTTGCCGATCTCGGAAGCCAGAGCGGCGCGCTGATTCAGGAGATGGACAATTTGTGCGTCGCACCGGTCTATTTTATCGCGCAGTCCGTTCAGATTGGTCGCCTTCATTTTTCGCCTTCCTGGTTTGTCTCGCTGGGTTGCTCCGCATCATTTTGCGCTTCTTCCGCCTCTTTTTCGGTTTCCTCGTCATCGCTGTCTTCTTCAGCATCATCATCTTCGTATTCGTCTTCCTTGTCGTCGATTGTTACGTCATTTTCTTCGGCGGCATTTTCGCCTTCATGCGTTTCTTCCGTCTGCGCCTTTGCTTTGGCGGCGGACGCGCGGGATCTTTCCTCCTCCTTGCGCCGCAGCTGTTCAATGCCGGGTAAATGGTCTATGCTTTGCAGACCGAAATGCTCCAGGAAAAGCTGGGTGGTGCCGTAGAGCAGGGGATGCCCCGGCAGGGTGCTGCGTCCGGTTATTTTTATCAAGCCGCATTCCATGAGGTTGCGGACTATTGAATCAACGCTCACTCCGCGCACCGCCTCAATTTCCGACCTGGCTATGGGCTGGCGATAGGCGATGATGGCAAGGGTTTCCAGCGTCGGCTTGGAAAGTTTGCTGGGACGTCCCGTGTTCAGTAGGCGGCGCAGCCAGGGCGAGCAGGCAGGATCAGTCTGCAGCCTGAAGCCTCCGGCCACTTCAACGACCTGGACGCCGTGGGCGGTCTGGATATATCCGATTTTGATCTGTTCGAGGGCTGCGGCAATCTCGCTTTCCTTCACTTTTGCGAACTCGCGGCAGGCGCTTTCCTCATCTGTTTCCGCAGTTTCGGCAAGCAGTTTCCTGATTTCTTCGAGCTTGAGCGGTTTTTTCGCGGAGAACAACAGGGCTCCGATTATTCTGACAAGGGTCAATTGATCGTTTGATTCTGGCATGTTTTCTTCTTCCTTTATCCGATTTCTAAAGATTATCCGTGTTTTTTCATTCCTCGGCTCTGACAATCATGATTTCCCCGAACGTTTTGTCCTGTTTGGCCACCAATTGGTGTAAACGCACCAGTTCCAGCAGGGCCAGAAAAGTGCAGATGATTTCGTGTCTGCTCGTCATATGATCGAAAAGATTGAAAAAACTTATTGATTTTTCCGCCTTGATTTTTGAAAGCAGCATTTCGATCTTGTCCGCCACGGTAATGTGTTCGGCCGTTATTTCGCCGATCACCTTGGGCTCGATCCTCTTCAGGGCCTCGTTGAAAACCGAAATCAGGTCGAATATGGTGACCTCGTCAAGGTCGACTTCCGGCGACTGCGGCATGGCGACCTCGTCGGCTCCGCGCAGGAAGGAATTTCCCTGGAGAGTTTCCATTTCATGCAGCGCGCCGGCGGCGTCCTTGAACTTTTTGTATTCCACGAGCTTGCGCACCAGGTCCCAGCGCGGATCTTCCTCCTCGGGCTCTAGTTCGGGGCGTTCCTCCGGCGGCAGGAGCATGCGGCTTTTGATCATCATAAGCGTGGCCGCCATGACCAGGAAGTCTCCGGCTATGTCCAGGTCCAGCATCTGCATGAGACCCAGATATTCCATGTATTGACTGGTGATCAGCTCGATGGGAATATCGTAGATGTCAACCTCGTCCTTTTTGATCAAATAAAGGAGCAGGTCGAGAGGTCCCTCGAACACTTCCAGCTTTATCTTAAGTTCATCCTGTGCTGTCGGCATGGTATTAACGGACGTATGTTGTGAAGCGTGAAGCGTATCTCGTCAGAATTTTAAAATCGAATTCCGTAACGTTCAGCTGCATATCTTTTTTTGTTCGTGTTTTCAAAGCTTAACGAGAGACGCTTCACGAGCGACGTTTTGATTATTCCAGCCCCACGGCCTTTCTGGCTTTTTTCAGCGTTTCGCGGATAACTTGCCTCGCTTTTACGGCTCCATCCCGCAATATCAGCTCGACTTCCGCAGGATTTGCCAGAAGCTGTTCGCGCCGCAGGCGCGCCTTTTCGAAATATTGCCAGATCATGTCGGCCAGTTCCTGCTTCACCTGTCCGTAGCCGATGCCTCCGGTCCTGTATTTTTCCGCCATTTCCTCGCGCTTTTCCAAGGAAGCGAACAATTTGTAAATGGCGAAAACATTGCATTTTTCCGGGTCCTTTTTGTCGGCCACGGTCTTGCTGTCGGTCACTATGCGCATGACGGTCTTGCGCAGTTCGTTTTGCGTTGAAAAAACCTTGATGGTATTATTGTAGGATTTTGACATCTTCTGGCCGTCTATGCCCGGGACCACCGCCACATCTTTTCTAATCAATGTTTCCGGTACTTTAAAAGTTTCGCCGAACTGGTTGTTGAATTTTATGGCAATGTCGCGCGTGACCTCCACGTGCTGTTTCTGATCCTGTCCCACAGGCACGACGTCGGACTGCACGGACAGGATATCTGCGGCCATTAGAACGGGGTAGGCGAAGAGTCCGTGATTAGCGGCAATGCCCTTGGCGATCTTGTCCTTATAGGAATGGCAGCGTTCCAGCAATCCCATGGGCGTAACCACCGAAAGCAGCCAGGCCAGTTCCTGCACTTCGGACACGTCGCTCTGGCGGTAAAAAGCGGTTCTGGAAGGATCAAGTCCGCAGGACAGGGCATCAATTGCGATTTCATTTATGGCCGCTCGTAATACTTTTGCGTCCTGGACTGTGGTCAACGCATGATAGTCGGCGATAAACAGATAAACTTCCGATTTGGTGTCCTGCAAGTCGATTGCCGGCTTAAGCATGCCGAAGTAGTTGCCCAGGTGCAACTTGCCTGAGGATTGAATTCCTGAAAGCGCTCGCATTTTTTCTCCTTTTTGCGGTCAAATATAGCGTGTTTGGGCGAGCAATCAACAATAAATATTTTTTTGATGCTTGAAATGGGATTGACGGATAAATATTATTCGGGACATGAGCAATGACAGTCCGGATAATCCTATGGAAAAAATGCGCAGGCATTTCGAGGAAATGATGCGGGATGGCAAAATGCATCCGGTGATGAATTTTACGCCGGGCGCCCAGTCTCAGGAAACCGTCAAAGACGAAAAGGCCGAAGCCGCCGAGAAAATGAAATTGATCCGCGAGTTCAACCTGAAACCCCGTGAAATACGAGATTATCTGGATCGTTTCGTGATCAAACAGCCTGAGGCCAAGAAAGTGCTGTCCGTCGCCATTTGCGACCACTACAACCATGCCCGGCAGTGCATCGAAAATCCGGCCCTGCAGGAGCGGGAATATTCAAAGCAGAATGTGATGCTTCTCGGGCCGACCGGGGTGGGGAAAACCTATCTGGTGCGCTGTATTGCGCGCCTGATCGGCGTGCCGTTCGTGAAATCCGACGCCACAAAATTTTCCGAGACCGGCTACGTGGGGCACGACGTCGAGGACCTGGTGCGCGACCTGGTGCGGATCGCCGACGGCGACATCGAACTGGCCCAGTACGGAATAATTTATATTGACGAAATTGACAAGATTGCGTCCGCTTCCAACACGACCGGCCGCGACGTGTCCGGCCGCGGCGTTCAGGTCAATTTGTTGAAATTGATGGAGGAGACTGATGTCAACATCCAGAGTCAGACCGACCTGCTCGGACAGATGGAGGCCATCATGCAGTTCCAGCGCACGGGAAAATCGCCGCAGCGCACCATCAACACCCGGCATATCCTGTTCATCGTCAGCGGCGCGTTCGAGGCCATATCGGACCGTGTGCGCCAACGGGTCAGCGCCTCGGCCATCGGATTTACCGGAGCGGAAGCAAAGGAACAGCTTTCCGGAGAATATCTGAAAAAAGCCCAGACAAAGGATTTTATTGCCGGAGGATTCGAGCCGGAATTCATCGGCAGGCTGCCGGTGCGCGTGGTGTGCGAACATCTGACGGCCGACGATTTGCGGCAAATCATGCTTTCCTCCGAGGACAGTATTTTGACTCAGTACAAGCGCGATTTTTCCGGATACGGCATTGATTTTGCGGTCACGATCGAGGCGGTTGCCGAGATCGCCAGGCGCGCCATGGAGGAACAAACCGGTGCGCGCGGGTTGATGACCGTGATGGAAAAGGTGTTCAGGAATTACAAGTTCCAATTGCCTTCAACAGCGATAAAGTCATTTGAGGCGTCTCAAGAAACCATCGTGGACCCGGAAAAGGCCCTGAAGGAACTGGTGCATGCCCATCGCGATTCCGAGCGGACTCTGCTGCGCGATGAGATTTCCGCATTCACCAAACGCTTCAAGGATATGCATGCAGTGGAACTGCTCTTCAGCGATGAGGCGATGGACCTGCTGGTTGAAATGAGCGTCACCCTGGACAAATCGATCAGGGCCCTGTGCGACATGAAGTTCAAGGATTTTCAGCACGGCTTGAAAATAATCTCCAACAACACCGGCCGGACTTCATTCGTCATTTCCCGCCAACTCGTCGAAAATCCCGAAGGCGAATTATCCAGGCTGATCGTGGAAAGTTTTCAAAAAACCGGCGTACCTACCCCCTGAACGCATGACAAACGATGCGCTTGCCCCGCTTTGCGGTGGCCTGATGCATTTTTTTTATATGCGATCCGTCTTCTGGCGGAAAGGTGGCCGTCGAGCTCCGCGCGACGGTTTCTATGCGTTAATTTGGTCGGCAAATCCATAGTTTTAGTAAACAATCAATGAACAATATTATTCTTAAAGTGTTATTGACAATCGCGGTGGGAAATAATAAAAAGGTGGTATGAAAAGAATGATTGCCGCTTGCGGGGAAAAACAGTGGCTGGGCAGGGAGCCGGAAAAAGTCTATCAGGCCTTGCTGACCGAAATCCGGTCAGGCCATCTGCAACCCGGCTCGCGCATGTCGACCGAAAAGGAATTGTGCGCAAGGTTCGGCGTCTGCCGCAACACGGTGCGCCGCGCTCAGGGGCGCTTGGTTGCCGAGAAATGGCTGATCCACCGGCCCGGCGCCGGATGCATGGTTGCTCCTGCTCAGACGCAGGCAATGAAAATTCGTGTCCTGCCCAGATCAAATACCGTATCGTTTATGTATCATGGTTCGCGCGAGACCATCATATGGCTTCAGAACCTGCTGTTAAAGCGCGGTTATTTGCTAAGTTTGTTTTCCCAGTGGGAAGAGGGGTGGAATCCGGGGTTGGAAGCGGTGTTTCTGCGGAGGGTTTTGGAGGAACGGCATGTTGCTTTGCTGGCAAGCTGCTCTCCGCTTGAGCCGCCGAATACGCGTCTGCTGGCCGAATTGGCCGCCAGCGGCGTCCGGGTAATACATGTGGAACCATATTCCTGCGCTGCCCTGCCGGCGGAATCGTTTTTAATGCCGGATTACCGGCGCGCCGGCTATGCGGCCGCGGCGACCCTGCTTTTGCGCGGGTATGGTCCGGTCTTTTACGTTGGCGATCCAAAAAGCCCGTCGCCGTTTCATCTGTTGCAGGAACGCGGATTTTTGGAAGCGCAACGCGATTTGCTTGGACTTGGCGGGAAACGCTGTCTGTTCGATGGGAAAAAAATCAAACAAGCAACTCAAACGAATTTTATCGGACGGCAATGGCTTTCAAAACCACTAGGGCATAAATTGTTGCGGACATTGGGCAAACAACACCCCGGTTTTCTCTGTGCTACGCAGGAGGTTGCAAAGTCGCTTACAAACCTTTTGCATCATGAAAAAATAACCGTGCCGGGAGAAGCGGGCATCATTGGGCCGGAATTGATCGGCGACCAGTTGACGACGAAAACAATGGCATTGGTGCAATTCCCCCGGCGGGAGTTGCTGGAACGGGCTGCCGAATATGCCGTTGCCGATGAATTTTCTGGAATCAGAGAGCTCGTCCCGCCATTCCGGATTGCCGGAAACACGCTGTCGGCGCTTGATTCTGGAAAAATAATTTTACCGCCCGCTTCGCTCGAGGCGCTGAGCGCGCGGAGGTAGAAAAGTATTTTTTTATGAATTTGAAAAAATAAAAAATTGATTTTTATTCGTCTCTGCGACCTCTGTGTCTCTGCGGTGAAAATAAAAAAAATGAACAATCGTGAAATAATATTAACTGCCGTGGCGCGAAAGAGACCGGACCGTCTTCCTTACACTTACAGCGCCACTCGCGAGGCGGACGATATTTTTCGCAAACACCTTGGGATTGGTCCGGAAAACAGCGTTTCCGACTATTTTGGATGCAACTGTTTTTCATCGCTTTGGTCGGCGATCGGGGCCGGACCTTCCCTTCCGGAGCGGCAGTTGCGCAACCAATCCAAGGATCCCAATGTCAGCGTTGATATCTGGGGATGCCGCCGGGAATTTGTAACCGCCGGCAACACCCGTTACATGGAATTGACGAATGCGCCGCTCGCCCATGCGGAAACGGTGGCCGACGTGGAACGGTACGATTGGCCCAGCCCCGATGAGGTCGTATTGCCGGATCTGCCGGCGGCATTCAATCTGGCGGAATGGAAGGCGGACAAGGTGGTGCTTGACTCGTCATGCATCGGTCCTTTCGGCGTTCCCTGGAGCATGTTCGGCATGGAAAAAATGATGTTGTGTCTGGCTCTTACTCCTTCCATGATTGAGGCGGCGGTCGCCAGGGTCGAGGAATATTCGCTGGAATTGCTGAAACGGATCCTGGAAAAATATCCCGGAGCCGTTGACTTGGTCGGATGCGGCGACGATTACGGAATGCAGAAGGGGTTGTTGATAAGCAAGGCGATGATAGACCGCTATTTTATGCCGAGTTTACGGCGGCATTACGAACTGGCGAAAAAACATGGCCTCCGCGGTTATCATCATTGTTGCGGAGCGATTTTTGAAATCATCCCGTCGTTGATTGAAGCGGGGGTGGAAATTCTTAACCCAATCCAAACTTCGGCGGAGGGAATGGAGCCGGCCCGCATCAAAAAGTCATTCGAAAAAAAACTCTGTTTTCACGGCGGCATTGATATCCAACAAACCCTGGTGCATGGAACGCCGTCCGAGGTTCGCGCGGAGGTGCGTTCGCGGATAGAGACGCTTGGTCCGGAGGGGTATATCCTGGCGCCGTCGCATACTCTCCAGGCAGATACGCCGCCGGAAAATCTGGCGGCAATGTACGAAGAGGCGCGCGACTACGGACAGCAGATATGTAAATAAAATTAAATGTATAGGAATTGCAATGTTGGTAGGGCGAGGCGTCCCGTCCGCCATAGCGCTTGGCGCGACGGCGGATGCCGAGCCGTCTGATGTCGTTCCAGAGGCAGATCCGCCTGGGCGGTAAGAGCGGCTCACCCGGAGGGTGCGCCCTACCGGATGGAAACGGATAAAGTTGTCCCGTTTTCGGGGTCTAATTAAAGGGGACATGATTATGATTATTGATGGCGATAAGTTGATTGAACGGCAACTGCACGCGGCCAATCCGGAGGAGGTTCTTCTGGCCGAGGGAATCAAAACTCCGATTTCCCCGGCACGTTACACTCCGACACTATCCGATTCTTCAATGACCATGAGTCTGGACGGGGCATGGCGGGTTAAGCGCTGGCCGTTTCCGGCGGATGAGGCAATACTCTCATCATCCATCACACCGGACGAAGACTGGGAAGAACGGGCTCAGCCGGGCAAGGTGTTTTATGGCGATCCGGATGCGGAATGCGAACAAATTCCCAACTGGGACAGGGTAACATTATCCCATATTGATCCTGAAGACGGCGCTGTGATTCGGCGGAGTGTGAATATACCATCCGCCTGGGCCGGCAAGCGCATTTATCTGCGGTTTGACAGCATCTATCCCGCCGGACGTGTTTATCTCAACGGTAGACTTTTGGGCGACCATCGCAGTGGTCTGACTCCGGTTGAATACGATGTGACTGACCGGGTGATACCCGGCGAAGAAGCGTTGGTTGCCGTCCGGCTTTTGCGCAAACATAAATTTGTGCAAATGGATATGCCGCGCCACGCCCTTGAATTTGCCGGTTTGGCGCAGTCCGCCTGCTTTTTTGCGACCGGGCAATGCCAGATCAGCGACTATCATCTTTGTGCGGAACTGGATTCCTCGCTTACTACCGGTACCCTGAAAGGCAGTGTATTTTTGCGGAATCATGGGACCAGTCAGTTACAAGGGGAGGGTGGCCCGGCCGCTCCGCGGGCGGGCATTTCCGTAGACAGCCCGCCCGCCGACAAACTCGCCGCAGTGGCTAGCATTGCGTACAGGGGATCCGTCGCGACGGAGCGCGACGGCCACCAAATCGCAGATCCATTACAAAATTATGGGTTTGAGACAGTGCAGGCCAAAGTCAGTCTGAAGTTGACCGAATTGAATGGTCATAAAATGGCGATTGTCACAAAGGACGTGTTTTTGAATGCCAGTGAAGTCACAAAAATCGAACTAAGCCTGACAATAAAAAATCCCAACCTTTGGAATGACGAATTTCCTAATCTCTATCATGCTCGACTGGAACTTGAAATTTCGGGACAGCCGGTTCAAGCAATAGTTTTTAATACTGGTTTTCGCAGGTTGGAATTAAGTCCGGCCGGACCCAAGCTCAACGGTCATTTTGTAAAATTCCGCGGGGTGAATCATCTCACCTTTCATCCCGAGGGCGGAATGCATACGCCGCGCGAATGGCTGAAGCGCAATCTGCAGTTGATGAAAAAAGCGAACGTGAACGCCATCCGCACGCATTTTCTGGGACCGCGCGACCTGGCTGATTTATGCGATGAACTGGGCATTTATCTCCTTCAGGAACTGCCGATAGATTGGGGCACGCATTATATCCATGATCCGGAATGGGTCGGGCCGGCTTTGATGCGGATTGAGGGCGGGATTCGCCGCGACCGGCATCATGTGTCCGTTATGGTATGGAGCGTGGGCAACGAGAACATGCCGGAGAGTTCGGGCGTGGCGGAGGCGGGGTGGAATCACCTGCGCATTTATGACCGTTTTTGCAAACTGCTGGATCCAAGCCGACCGACCATGTTTCCCCCGCCTGGGCCGGCGAATAAGATTGACGGTATTTTTGAAGTTCGCGTGGGCGATATTGCCGATACGCATTACAGTTTCAATTTGCAGAAGGAGTTCCACCGTACCGGGAAAATGGTCAACCCGCGGAGTTGGGACGCCGACATGGAGGCAATGACCCGCGAACAGGCCCTGGCGCGCGGCTGGAGCGGAGTATGGTTCAGTTCGGAATACGGAATTTTTAACGGATTGCCGGATTTGCTCAACGCGCCGTATCTCTCGCTGATCTGCGACCGGCAACCGAAAGATATTCTGAACGGTGAAAATTCATTGCAGGTGTTCATTGACCGACTGCGGACGGAGTGGGGGAACATGCGTGAGGATAAAACCTGTCTTGGGGGCGCATATTTTCCATGGCTGTGTTGCGGCGCGGGGAAAGGCGCTGAAGGCAATCCGTGGGGGTGGGTGCGTTGGGGTGAAGACGCCGATTGGGGCGTGGTAACCGCCGATCTTCTTCCGAAACCCTTCTTCTGGGCCCTGCGCGTTCTTTTCAGTCCGGTCTGGTTTCCGCCAAGGGTGGCATGGAAAAAGGGTGCGGACAGTTTTACCGTCACTTTGACAAACCAATATAACGCGATTGATTTAAAAGACTGTGTATTGCGCACACAACAGAAGAGCGGCGGCAAGTGGATGAGCATGGTGCGGCAATACCGGGATGTGCCGGTAAAATGTCCGCCGGGCGGGACGGTGAATTTGGAAGTCCCCATCTGGCATGAGGGCATGAAAAAGGCGTTGGACGAAGGCGGTTTCGGTTATTGCCGTTTCAGCCTGATGGATCCAAAAGGCTTTCGCCCCATTACGGCGGACGTGTTTGTCATGCCTGAAGAAATGATGGCGCGTTATGACAACGCCATGCCGATTGGCCCGGATGCGGTGATGTAGGCAGAAAGCAGAAAAAGATAACATCTAAAAGAAAGGAAAGTGAAATGAGTGCGCCAAGCGAAGCTGGCGCGAACTGTCCCGAGCGCGAAGCGCCTCGTAATGGCCAAAGATTAACCATCAGGCCATTAGAAGCGCGGCGTGGGACCGGAAAGGCAATTATCGCTTTAGCCAGGAAGTTATTGGGGATCATTTACGGACGTTGAAGAATGACTGGGTGTTTAAAGATTTCCCGAATTATATTTTGGAAACGGGAACAACGGTTTGACCCGCCTTCGCTTTCCATGGCTACGGCGGGCAAGTCGTCAGCCTTTTGCGGAGAGCTCTTTTGGCTCTCCTCAAAGGCTGATTTAAGATTGAGCAATTTATACGCCCTCAAGCGGGTTATTGAGCGTTGGTTGCCGTGGGGACACGAAAGCAACCGCGCTCAATTCCTCGCAGGCGCGTCCGGGGGGACGCGCCGAGAATGAGCGTGAGGGTGTATAGATTGCGAAAGTAAATTTTCGGAAGAACAAATAAAAAAACAAGATGAAGTAGACAATCATCATAGGAGAAACCCAATGTTTAAGTGGAGCAAAATACTCGCGGGGATGATAATGACATTTTTAGCGCTGACTGCGAATGGAGAGGAAATATATCAGGAGGATTTCAGCAAATACTCAAGTGGAAAGCCGGATTCATCAAGGAGATCAATAGATATGACGGTTTATCCGGAGATTAAGCATGCGCTACGGCTGGATACAGGTAAATCCTGGAGTAGTTCCACGTTTGACGCCGGCTCCGCGGATATGCTGGAAGTGGACTACTATATGAAAGCAGAGACGGATACTGTCCGTATCCGTTCATTGTTCGTGATGGATAACACCGGCAAACCGATGGTGGCAGTTGTCGTCAGCCAGGGACAATTTGAATATGGTTCCCTGGGAGCATGGCAAAAAGTTGCGCAGGTGAAATACGGTGAATGGCATCATTTGCGATATGCAATCCACATATGGACCGGTTCGTATGATATTTATATTGACGACATGACCAAACCAAAGGCAAGCAGGATCAAATACCACAGCAGCGATTTCGGTACGCCGGCGCGACTATGGACGGAATGCAACGAAACCGAACCTTCCGTGTCATATTTTGGGAAAATATCCGTCAGGACGAAAACGAGTCCGGAGTTTCCTCCCTTGGAATGGTCAGGATACCCGCATTACATTGCCGGCGTCAACAAGACGGCTATGCCGCCGAAACTGGATGGCAAGGGCGATTCAGAGTGCTGGAAGAACACGCCCGCCTTGCAATATGACAATGAAGGCTCTGATATAAAGGAAAATAGTTTCGTGAAATTGTTGTGGGACGACCAGAACCTTTATCTCTTCTTCTCCGCGCAGGCCGCGGACATGGAAAAACGCAACAACGGTGAAACCAGGCATGATGGCAAAGTATGGCGGGACGATTGCCTTGAAATATTCATAGATCCAAACCTGACCAGGAAGAATTATTACCATCTGGCCGCCAATAGTGTCGGCGGGATGTACGACTCGTTGACAAAGGGAGATGGCCCGCATGATTCCGCATGGGAAAGCAGTTGGAAAACAGCAGTCAGCAAAGGCAAGGACAGATGGACACTCGAGGCGGCAATACCATTCAAGGATTTGGGTGTTACCCCGAAAACAGGGGATGTGTGGGGACTGAACGCATGCCGGGAAAACCCGGCGACCTACGCATCGATCGTGAGTGCCTGGCGTCCATTGCAATCCTTTCACACTCCGGAAATGTTCGGCAAGATTGTTTTCGTTGATTCCGAATACTTGAACACACCTCGCAAAGCACAGGTGAAGAACCTGTGTGAACGTCTGTACAATGGCGACAATCTATTAAAAGAGACCATATGCAATGTAACGACTGTCATGGAAGGCGAAAATAAAGATTATTTCAGAAAAGCCTGTGACGATTTGGACAAGAAAATCGTTGAATATGAAAAAGTGCATGCCTCCGTGGAAGGATTCGCTGGCTTTTATAAAAGTTCTGTAAAAGCCAGGGAATTGCTGGAGAATTCGCGAAAGCTCCGTTCTGACGCGGAACGCATGCAACGTTTTTTCATGGGGCCCGGATGTGTCGGCCGCAAATATATGATTTGCATTGAAAGCACGATGAACAAAATTCCCGGGGATAACTACTCCGGCTCTTCGGAAACCACGGCGGAATTGCAATTGGCGGGCCGTGAACGCGGAAGTTTTCAGGCTGTTTTGCTGGCAAAACCAGGACTGTCAATGACCGGGGTCGCGCTGAAATCTTCCGAGTTCAAGGATAAAAACGGCAAGGTGTTATCCGGCGCAAAAATTGAATCCTTCATGGTTGATTATGTAACGACGGCAAAACCAGTTACCGCCCAGTTCCAGAAAAAGATTGCGGACGTCCTTTGGCCGGGAAAAGAATTCAAGTTTAAAAATCCGTTGAGTTCAATTCCTCTGTGGTTTGATGTATATCTTCCGCCAAATTCCGCCGTGGGGAAATACAACGCTGTAATAACCGTAACGCCTGACGGTTGTGAAAGCGTTGATATTCCCGTTACGTTAAAGGCTCTTCCGTTTTCGCTTCCTCTCAAAGCCAGCCTGGAGACAGGGTTCGGTGATGGTTGTAGTGGCGACTGGGTTGAGGGCTATTACCGCGGAAAGCTACCGCAGGATAAACGTTATGAATATTTCCAGTTCATATTGGACCATCATCTGGATACAGGCCTATACGGCGATGATATGTCGGAGAAAGAATTGCTCTGGGCTTCCGAACGCGGCAAGGGTATGATTTTCCTGAGTATCCATAGGTTAAAAGAGTCGGAACAATATTATCGGGATATCATCAGGAAATTTGACGGGAAACTGAAGCCTGTGTTTTTCGGTTGGGATGAAGTGCTCAGCACCAAGAATGAGAAATTAATCAACAAGATGAAAGCTGATTTTAAAACGGCAAAAGAAAAATTTCCCGACGTGCCGAGATTGAATACTGCGGTGATTGACGAACGGCTTTTCGGGTATGTTGACATCTGGTGTCCGCTCTTTGATGCTTTCAAGAAAGACGCGGCCATGGAACGAGTGGCAAAGGGTGAGCGGGTGTGGTGGTATACCACTAATTATCCTCTTAAACCTTACGCAAATTTCAATCTGGATTCCCCGGGAATTGATCCGAGAATAATCCCGTGGATGAACTGGAAACTTGGTATAAGTGGCTTGCTTTACTGGAGCTTAAACCGTGAATGGCTGACAAATTATCAGGAGGCGGAAAGAATTACGGACAAGCAAAAAGCCGAGAGAGTGCTTGAATGGATGACACCGGAAGTTCAGGAAAAAATTAAGAAAGGCCTGCGTTGGCCTGATGTCCCTTGGATACCCTACTTTCGTCCCTGTGACGACACAAATGGTACCCCCTGCTTAACCAGTGGCGGCGGCAACTTGATGTATCCCGGCCCGAATTTTCAGCCGATACCGTCAATCCGGCTGAAAAATCTCCGCGATGGTTTGCAGGATTATGAATATTTCGTAATACTTAAAAATAATCTTGAAGAACTCAAAAAAAGGAATGGAAACAAAGAACTAATCACACACGCTGAAAAGGCGCTCAAACTTGACAATGTGGTTGGCGGGGCAACTGATTATACTCAAAATCCTTTGTTATTGCTTCAGGCAAAGGCGGAACTGTCCGACTTGATTGTTCAAACACAGAATGAATTGAATAAATGAATAAAGAGGGCTTTGTATGAATAAAATTAAAACAATGGCGTTACTTGAAGAGGACCCTGAGATTGATTACAAAAAAAGAGTTCTCAAGTTCCTGGAAATAAAACCTGAAATTATCGGCAACATTAAGAAGCACAACAGGAAAACAAATATTCTGGATTTGTCTTCCTTCATGGAAGCCGGGGATATCGAGAAGCGCCTTGATAAGTTTCCTGAGGTTATATTATCGCCGTTGACCGCGAGCAAGGTTGCGCCTGAATACGGCGACGGGGTTTATACGGCATTCCCATTCAGGCAGTGGGCGATAGCGCGGAGGATTGCGGACATGTCGGTAAAAAATATCTGCGGCGACATGACTTCCATCAGGATATTATGGTCAGCCCCGAAAAAAGCTTCTTCCGATAAAAAAAGCTTCCTGTATTCGACGGTAGCCGGCCTGGTTGACCTTTCGAACTATATGGCAGGAAGCGAGCTTAAATTATTGCATTTTGAAAAAGTCAAAAACGAAAACAACCTTTTCGGCCTTTTGACCTACCAAAACAACGTTGCAGTCGAGCTTGAGATAAACGAGACTCTCCCGAAGACCATGGAAGCGTCGCGCTTCATAAGGGCAAACTTCACGGATGGAATCCTGACCAACATGCCGCTGGTCGGGTATCATAATGAAGAAGGCTCTCTTTTTGCCGATGACAAAAAACTGACCCATCCTGTTGTCGAGGACGCGCAATGGGATGGTTTTGACGAGATTGAAAACACTTACTGGCAAATGTTAATGGCGATAAACGGCGGAACATATCCCAAAGGCCTGCTGGACAGCAAAATAATCATAAATGCCATTAATACGGCAATAAAGACGGAAGAACCCGTCAGCATGGAGAATCTGAAATGAAACCTGTTTCAATAATAATCGCCGGGGCGGCCAACCCGCATGTGCGGAATTATTATGGCGGCCTGAAAGACAACAAATTCATAAAACTCCTTGCAATCTCGGACCTCGACAAGGGGCGGCTTGAATATGCCGGAAAATACTTTGAAGGCACGGATGTGAAAATATATTCAGACTGGAAAACGATGTTCGCCAAACATCCCGAAGCGGAAGCTGTTCTGCCCGGCGCCGACAACCTGTATCATTTCGAGATAATGAAGGAAGCCATACTGCGCAAGAAGCACATCTACAGCATGAAGGTTATCTCAATGAACGAGGAAGAGTGCCGGGAAATTATATCACTCAAAAACAAATATAAAACGGTGTTCCAGGTGGAGCTGGAACTGCATTTCTCTCATCAGTACAATCACATAAAAAGAGTTGTCCGGGAAGGAAGAATAGGGAAACTTAAATCAATATATATATCCAATATTTCCCAAAGCCCGATATGCTATTTTCCGAACTGGGGCGACCCGGTGTTGTCTTATGGTAAAAAAGCGCCGATATGGCCCGGCTCGAAAATATGCCGGGGCGGCGCGTTGACTGACCACCCGCACCCATTTGACCTTGTGCATTGGATCACAGGACAAGAAATTAAAAAAGTATTCGCGGTTTCGGGGAAAAACCAGCGCAATTATCTGAAAGTCGAGGATCATGTTGCTGTCACCGGAGAATTGGACAATGGTGTAAAATTCTTTATAAATCCGTCATATTCGAATCTTGAGGAAAGAGCGGATACAAGAAGGCTTTACTGGCCCAAGGCCCTTGAAGTGTCCGTCAAAATCACAGGTTCAAAAGGATATGTTGCCGCAGACTATTTTGACAAACATGTTTATGTGCTGGGAAATAATTATGTGTCGCCGAACAGGCTGATTGTTGACGGCGTCGGACGGACGTCTTATACAGGCCAGCATCTTCTTATGAGTTTCGCGTTGGCTGTCAGGGGCAAGCGAAAAGTTGAATCATCCGCCGAAGACGGTTTCAGGGCGGTAAGAGCCATGAATGCCGCATATGAATCTATTTGCACAGGGAAAATTGTTTGCCTTTAATCAATGGGGGACTTAATAGCACGAAGCGTTAGAGTATTGAAACTGGCCAAAAAATAATGGAGGAAACCTTAAATGTCTACGCGACACACAACGTCCCATCTGCCTCGGAATAGAATGTCGGAATGAGATTGACATGAAAGACGGCATAAGTACCTTAATTTTGCACCAAATTAACTGTTTTTGAACTGATTTTTAATTTTTTTTATTGCTATGTCATTTTTTCACTTGCCTTTCCAAGCCGTGCAAAAAATATTTTGCACGATATATTTCAGCAAATATTCACGCGGCTTCCCGCCGTCTTTGATCCAGATAACCGAGAAAGCTCATGAGGCCGGCCGCCCGTTGCTCATGGACGGAAAAGCGCACCTCATCCCGGTTGCCGTGGAATCTAATCTTTGCCGCTACAAAGAGCATTTTCAGGCGCGCCACTTGCAACGTGTGTTTGGGCAGAACTATCGCGTTCATTGGCGGCGGTGTTTCTTCGTCCGCCGTCTGCCGCTGGGAATGCCCGGCCAGCAGTTTCATCCAGCGCCACAGATTATACGCCAGCATGATGATCTGGAAAAACGCATGATTGGCCTGAAACCGTCGCGAAGGAATGGCCAGCAAGCCTTCTTGCTGGGCTTCGGCAATCAGATTCTCGGTGTCAGCCCGTTGATCGTAATCCTCGATCACCACATGTGGGCGCTTCTTGTCATTGGTGGCGAACACGCGATACACGTAATTTTCCGATTCCAGCAGGCGCAGTTGCCGATCGCCCAACTGGTCTTTCCGAATCCGCATGGCAACAAACCGGCACGGCAATTCCCAGCCCATGGGCTGATAAACGCATTCGTTGTAGTCATATTCCCCGTGCCGATACCAGCCCTTTTCCGGAAACGGCGGATCGCATCGTTTGTTGCCGAAGGTGAACGTAAAACCCTCGTCCAGACAGGCTTTTACGCTTTCCCATCCGATAAATTCCCCATCCCCGCGCACCTTAATCTTACGCACATATTCCGGCAACAAACCCCGAAACTTTTTAATCTGTTGCGCCACTTCCTGACTGCTCATCGTTTCTCCGCGCCGCTGCTTGCCGCACAGATATTCCCGCGTGTCGGCCAGAAAACACAATACCGGCCGCAGTCCCTTTTTGCCGCGATGTTTTGTGTTGTGCCCCTTGCGCGCTCCCTCTATTTCTCCATAAACCGTGCTGACCGTCGTGTCGATATTCACGGTCACTCGTTGCGGACGATATCCGCATTTTTCCCAGGCTTTTTCGCGCAATGCTCCGTTCAACCGCAGAATCGATTCCGACTGGATGATCGTCAGCGAACGCAGATATCTCCAGAATGTGCTGACCACCGGCAGAGCGGCAACGTTCATGATTCCGCAGAGCATCGCGTCGGTCTGGATATAAACGAAATGTCCCAAACGCTGAAAGCCGATGAACAACAATATGAGTATCCCCAGCATCATCCGATAGTTTCCCAATGCCGTTTTCCTTTGCGGAGCCGTATAATGTTTTTTTTTTTCAAACATCGTCTCAAATCCCATCAAATCCAGAAACTTTACCAGCGCCAGCAGCCCGCCGAACGCTGTCAAACGTTCCGAACATTCAGCATAGGCAGTCTCGGCTGTGATCTGCGTAATCCGTGCCGACTTGCCTTGATTTTTATCTTTTCTGCTATCTTTTCTGCCTTGTTTTGCCGCACGTTTTCCGTTACCTTTTCTTTTAACCATTTGGGTTACCTCTTGGTAGGGTTGGTGGTTATTGGTTTAACCCAATCCTATCAGAGGTTCCCAATGGTTTTTCAATCATTTTCTTGCGCCTTCGGCGCAATATTCAGGAAGTAAATAATACGCATTAATCTTTATAAAGGGGAAAGTATGATGTGCAAATTTGTGCCAAGAAGTCATAAAAAAGCAATCAGATGCTTGTTGGTGTTTGTTTCGTTTTGTCTATGGCCGGGGATAAAATGCATTGCCGCCGACACGCATTACGTATCACTCTCCGGGACGAACAATTCCCCATATTTGAATTGGGCGGACGCGGCAACTCAAATCCAATGGGCAGTAGATGCGTCAACGGCTGGGGACACGGTGCTGGTATCAAATGGGACGTATTACCTGACAAACCAGATAAATATTGCCGTCGCGATCACAACGACCAGCGTGAATGGGCGCAATGTAACGATTGTGGATGGTAATTATCCTGGCTACACCAACAGATGTTTTTATCTTACCAACGCGACGTTGGATGGGTTCACCGTCAGAAATGGACACGACACAAATGATCTTGCCGGCGGCATTTACGCTGTCACTGGCGCAAAGATACAGAATTGTCGGATCATATCCAATAACGCTTTCAGGGTAAGTAAAGATGGCGGCAAGGGCGTATATTTAAATGCTTCAACGATTTCAAACTGCGATGTAGTTGGAAATTTCAATGGTGGTATTGGCGCTTATGTTGGTGCGTCTGTTTTAAACTGTGTGGTTGCCAGCAATGTTGTAGCTCCCACAAATGGCGCGCCATCATCTCGTGAAGCGCATGGTGGGGGGATTGCGGCGTATGATGTTGGCACTATTATTAATGCCTGTACAGTTTATGGAAACAGCAATAATACGGCCGGTTACGGAAATTGCTTTGGCGGAGGAGTACTGCTGGGATTTGGCGCAAGTTTGCGAAATTCTCTTGTCTATAACAATAACGCAAAACTTGGCGGCGGGGTTAGTCAATATAGTTCATCCTGCACGGTTAAAAATTGCACAATAGTCAGCAATTATGCGACAAGTGCTGCTGGAGGAATATATTTAAGCTGTCCAAATCTAAAAACCGCTTATGTTGAAAACGTTATTTGCTATTTCAATATTTCCGGAAGCGGCAGTAATCTTGCTACCTATTCCACTGGGACGTTTTATATCGTCAACAGTTGCATAGCGCCCACGAATGATTTCCCGACCAACGGAATCGCGGGGTATTACTATGCAAACAATATCCAGTCCAATCCGCAGTTTGTGGATAAGGATACTGGCAATTGGCGGCTGAAAGTAAATTCACCCTGTATAAATTCCGGCACGAACGAGGCTTGGATGACCGGCGCGTTTGACCTGGACGGCCACCTGCGCATCCATTACGGAACGGTGGACATGGGCGCGTACGAGACGATTTATAATGGGACCGTTTACAGAATTCCATAAAGGCAGGTTCATAGTTCAGGGTTCAAGGTTGGCGGGCAGTGTCAGATTTGAATATTAAACAATGCAAGTTGCCCAGGGTAGGACAGCCATTCCCGCTTCGATCTCTTTAACATCGGAACCCATGAATTCAGATTTCGCAGTCATTCGATTTAACTCAGGACACCGGGCTTGTCGAAGCACCAGGGCTTTACTTCGGCGAAGTAGGCTCGATGCAAGCGCCTCGCGCATATCTTCCGCAGGACATGATCATTTCCGTGCCGTAAGAAAAGATGAATTAAGACATTGATTATTCGAGCGCAATTAGTACAATGACAATAAATTAATTTGGAGCGTCTGGAACGAATGAACACAAACATTAAGCCGCCACTCGTGGCGATTGAATATGCGCAGGAAGTACGAGGCAGGCTGGGCCGCCACGCGCGGCAAATTATTCTATTTGGTTCACGCGCGCGTGGAGAAGCTGCCGATGGCTCCGACTATGATTTCATTGTTGTGGTGGATGAACGGGACCGTGCATTACGCGAGTTGATTCACGACGCCGGAGCCGAATTGCTGAATAAAAGGGACGCTTTATGCGCAACGTTGGTTTATAATGATAATCAGTGGGAAAGGGTTCGTCAATCACCGTTGGGTTGGAACGTTGAGCGCGACGGAGTGTTGCTATGACGGCGAGCACTGAAAGCCTGCGGGCGATTATAGCGAAGGCTGATGAAAAACTTATGGCCGCCAGACGTGACTTGGAGAGTGGTTTCCCGGGCGAAGCATCTTCGCGCGCCTACTACGCGGCATTTCATGCCATGACTGCAATTCTTGCCGTGCGCGGATTGTCGTTTTCATCCCACATGCAGACTATCGGCGCTTTCAACCGCGAGTTTGTCAAAAGCGGTATTTTCGCTCCGGAAACGACCCGTCAGATTCAGCGGCTTTTTGATGACCGGCAAACGGCCGATTACGACTGGATAATTAGCGTGGACAAGCAGACCGCATCTGAAGATGTTACTAATGCGGAGGCTCTGGTTAAGGCATGTCGAAGCTTTATCGAACAACACACATCATCGTAATGCTCGTAACGTATGGTTCTCCGCCTTGTGCGGATCCGCTGTGGCGGAAAAGTTGTGGAACAAAGCTTTCAGTCTTGCACTGTGAACCTCGGAAACAAGGCAATCGCCTCGCGCATATCTTCCGCAGGGCATGATCATTTCCGTGCCGTAAAATCTAATAAAAGAACAGCCAGTGCTCGGAGCGCAGTTTGTCAATGCGTTCCTGGGCGTCGCGGCTGGCGGGAATATCGGCTTCAACCACTCTTTCATAGATATTGGCGGCCTTGCGCCAGTGCTGTTGCGTTTCCATAATTCCGGCCGCGTTGAAAGCCGCGCGGGTGAACCACAGATTGCAGGACGGGGTTCGATCCTGATTTTGCAGGTCTGAATAAACAACCTGCATATATTGGGCAAAAGCCTCGTTTGTTTTGCCGAGCTTTTCAAGACAGCGGCCGATTTTATATTTTGCCTGCAGGCGCGTTGCCGCGGAACGCTCGGGCTGGTCAAGGATAAGTTGATAAGAATTGATCGCCTCTTCATAGCGTTTGGATTCATCAGAACCGAGAATGAACTGGCAGTCGGCTTTCTTGAAAGCGGCTGATTCCATCAGGTCATGATCCGGGTATTGTTTGATTATTTCATTAAAAATGAGAATGGCGGCGCCAAACTGGCCAAGCTCGCAAAGCGCGACCCCCTGGAAATATCTGGCTTCGGGCCTTTTCAGGCTTGTTGGATAATTTTTGATCAGCGCGGAAAAGCAATCACGGCCCCGCCTGAACTCGTTTTGCATCAGCGCTGATCTTCCGGCCCAGAACAGGGCATCATCGGCAAGCGGCGACTTGGGATAATCATTTGCCAGCCGGCGGAATAAACTTTCGGAGGGGAACAGGGCCAGCCCTTGATAATTGACATTTCAAGGAGTTGTCCGGATGGTAATAATGGTGGTATTTTTTTCAAGAAGGAATCGGCGCCGTATTTCGACAAACGACAAAAAAGCGCCGACCATTTTTTAATAAATATCCTTTGCCAAAAAGCTTGTAAAGCTTTATCCTGTCCTTCAGTCGTTTCGCAAACCTTAAGCGCTGGAGGAAAACCATTTGACCTCGAACGACGAATATGTTCTGGAAATTCTGAAGGATGTGGGCCTGGTCAAGGTCGAACAGATCGAGGAGGCCCGCGCCATGGCCGGCGAACACCACGGCAGCCTGCTGGACGTTCTCATAGAAAGAGGCACGCTTTCCAAACTGGAGGTTTTGAAGACCGTCGCCATGCAGTTGGGGATGGACGTCATTGCGCTGGCCGACCAGGATATTCCCCCGGAAATCATTCGGCAGGTGCCGGCTGCTATTGCGCGCCGCTACAAGGTCATACCTGTTTTTGAAACGGAGAATACCTTGACCGTGGCGCTCAGCGATCCGGTGAATATCGAGGTGCTCGACAGCCTGCGCTATATTCTCAAGCGCAACGTCGAAGGCGTGATAGCTTCGGATGAGGAGATTTCCCTGGCCCTGGATCATTATTACGGCAGGGAGGAAAAGTCCGTCGAGGAAATCATGCAGGGGGGCGGACCGTTGGATAGCGAAATTACGGTGGGCGTTACCGAAGGCTCCGATGAGACCGCGGCCAGTGACGCCGATTCGCAGATCATAAAGCTGGTCAGCCTTATCATTCTCGAGGCGCAGCGCAGCCGCGCATCGGATATCCACCTTGAGCCGATGGAAAAACAGTTTCGCGTGCGTTACCGCATTGACGGAGTGCTCCGCGAGGTGCAAAACCCGCCCAAGCGCCTGCAGCCTGTCATTGTCAGCCGTATAAAATTGATGGCGGGCATGAAAATCGCCGAAAAGCGCGTGCCCCAGGACGGTAAAATTCAGATAAACGCCGCAGGCGAGGAACTCGACCTGCGCGTATCAACCGTTCCGGCCACGCACGGCGAAAGCATCGTCATGCGTATTCTTTCCAAGCAGAGTCTCAAGCTGGGCCTTTCCAAACTGGGCCTGTTTGCCGACGACCAGCAGACTTTTGAGAAAATGATCGCCATGCCGGACGGCATCATTCTGATAACCGGGCCGACCGGTTCCGGTAAGACGACTACGCTGTATGCGTGTCTTAATCACCTCAACCGTCCGGACCGCAAGATCATAACCGTGGAAGACCCGGTTGAATACGAAATGTCGGGAATCAATCAGGTTATGGTGCATGAGGACATCGGGCTCACATTCCCTGCCGTTCTGCGTTCCATGATGCGCCAGGCGCCGAATATCATAATGGTCGGAGAAATACGCGATTTTGACACGGCGGATATTGCCATCAACGCGTCGCTCACCGGACACCTGGTGTTCAGCACCCTGCACACCAATGACGCGCCGAGCGCCATCACACGGTTGCTTGATATCGGCATAAAGCCCTTTCTGTTGGCCTCCTCGCTGCGCTGCACCATGGCCCAACGCCTGGTGCGCGTTATCTGCGACAAATGCAAGGAGCCCTATACTCCCACCGAGCTTGAGTTGAAGCCCCTCGGGGCCGCAGCCGCGCAGTTTGCCGGAGTGCAGGTTTACAAGGGCAAGGGCTGCAATTCCTGCGGTCAATCGGGGTATCAGGGTCGAAAAGGCATATATGAGATATTTGTCATCAATGATGAGGTGCGGTCTCTCATTTATCAGCAGCTGACCTCCAACGAACTGCGCGTCAGGGCCCGCACGCTGGGCATGCGCACCTTGCGCGAGGACGGGTTGCGTAAAGTCCTTTCCGGAATCACAACTCTGGAAGAGGTGATCGGCGCGACAATGGGAGACTAGGTTGCGTGAACCGTGGCTCGTGAAGCGTCATTCGTCTGAACCGGCTACGTTTCACAAAATACGCATGAAGGAGTGTGTAAAATGGCTGATGACAGGCAGGCAACTTATGGCATAAACGACCTGCTGGCCGTGGTGGTGGAGCAGGGGGCGTCCGATCTGCATATTTCCGTGGGCCTGCCGCCCATGCTGAGGCTGCACGGTGGTTTGCAGGCGGTGGAGGGGCCGCCGCTCAAGCCGGAAGACACTGAACGGCTCATGAAAAGCATTACCTCCGAGGGCAACCAGCAGAAGGTCAGGGAAATCGGCGGGGTTGACTTCGGTTTTTCATTCGGCAAACTGGCGCGATTCAGGGTAAGCGTTTTAAGAGAGAGGGGCAATATAGGCATGGTGCTGCGCCTGATTCCCTCGACCCTCTTGTCGCTGAACCAGATCGGATTGCCGGCCCAGATCAAGGATTTGCTATATCGTCCCAGGGGGCTTATCCTGGTGACGGGGCCGACCGGCTCGGGAAAAACGACCACGCTGGCCAGCATGGTGGATCTGATAAATACCGAGCGGGACTGCCACATAATTACCATCGAGGATCCGATAGAATATTATCACCAGCACAAGAAATCAATCATCACCCAGCGTGAAATCGGCGTGGATGTGCCCAATTTCAAGGAGGCCCTGCGCCGCGCCCTGAGACAGGATCCGGACGTGATCCTGGTCGGTGAAATGCGCGACCTGGAAACCATGGAGGCTGCCATTTCTGCTGCCGAGACCGGCCACCTTGTTTTCGCCACCCTGCACACCACCGGCGCCGCGCGCACCGTGGATCGTATTGTGGATGCATTCCCGACCGATCAACAGGAGCAGATTCGCACCCAGCTCGCCTCCACGCTGGTGGCGGCCATTTCGCAGCTTTTGATTGTGCGCAAGGATAAGCCCGGACGGGTCGCCGCGTTTGAAATCATGATCACCACGCCGTCCATCCAGTCATTGATAAGGGAAAACAAGACCTTCCGCATCGTTTCCGACATTCAAACCGGCGCCATGTGGGGCATGGTTACTCTGGACAACTACTTGATATCTCTTTTTGAAAAGGGACTGATCAGTTACGAGAACATGATCATCAAGGCCCAGGATCCGGCGTCCATAACTGCCAAGTATCAGAGACGCTGAAGGTGAAGGAAGATTCCACACTCAAAGACGGCAAGACCTGCTGGTATTTCAGCAAAAACGGCCGCGACCAGGGTCCGATCACCGGCGAACAACTTGTACAAGCCGTCAATGACGGCCTCATTCTGCCCACCGACGAAGTGTGGCGCGCCGACATGCCGTATCGCGTCAGGGCCTCGGAAATCGAGGGGTTGTTCAAAAGCGATACGGCTCAGGATGAGTTAAACCAGCGCATTCAGCAGACTCAACATGAGATAATGCGCGGACTTCAGAAGTCGGGCTTGGACCGGGCCTTCGCGAACCTTGAAAACGCCTCGCGCAAATCGCCGTTTCTGGAGACGCTCAAGTCATTGCCGGAACGCATTCCTCCGGAACAAAGAAGGCTCAGGATCAGGCGCATATTGCTCATAGTGGGCGCAGCCGCAGTCTGTGCAGCCGCATGCGTCATCATTGCCCAGCGTTTTACTTTGCTGCCGCATTCGCTTATGGCCGACAAGACCGCACGGATTCCTTTGCTTGAGGCCGTCAAGCGCGCCAATATCAGTCAGATCAAGGCCAATCTTGCCGTTCCCGGATGTGAACTTAATTCTGCGGATGAAGACGGCAGAACGCCATTACACTGGGCGGCCGCCTCCGACAATGCGGAAGTCGTCAAGCTTCTGCTCTCCGGAGGAGCATCGGTTAACGTCAAGGACGCGCGCGGAATGACGTCGTTGCACATAGCCTGTTATCGCGGATATGCCGAAACGGTGGGTTTGCTTCTGACGTATGGGGCGGACGTCAACAGCCGGGATGCTGTATCGGCCACGCCGCTGCACAAGGCGGCATTGAGTGGGGACACGCAGTCGGCCAGGCAATTGTTGGGCAAGGGAGCGGATTTTAACGTGGTGCAGGACGATGGCTGTTCGGCATTGCATCTGGCCGTCGGCATGAAGCACAACGACATGGCCGGAGTATTGCTGGAAAAGGGGGCCGCTCCGAACATGATAAACAAATGCGGCCAGACTCCCTTGCAAGCTGCCGCGGCGTTTGGTTGCAAGGAGCTTGCCGTTCTGCTCATGAACCATGGCGCCAACGTTCATGCCATGCAGAAAAAATCATGGAATACTCCGCTGCACCTTGCCGCCGCGGGCGGACACTCCGGTGTTTGTGAAGTCTTGCTGGATCGTGGCGCTGACATCAATGCCAGGACCTTTACGGACGCCACGCCGCTCCTGCTCGCCGTCAAAAACGGACGTGGCTCGACGGCCTGTTTTCTCATTGAACGCGGGGCAAACATAGGTTTTGGCGATAAGGACGGCCATTTCCCTCTAATGGAGGCCGCAAAAACGAATTTGCGTCCGGCCCTGGAAAAATTGATTGAAAAGGTTTCGGATATAAACTTCCGGGACAGGATGGGATGGACTCCGATGCACGTTGCCGCCGGGGCGAATGACATTAATCTGGCCTCCCTGCTTCTTGCGCGCGGGGTTGATTTGAACGCCATGACTGCATATCATTGGACGCCCCTGCGTCTGGCAGTGGAACGCGGACACAATGAAATGGCGGTCTGGTTGTTGGGCAAGGGGGCTGACGTCAATTCAAGCGATTATTCAGGTTTGACGTCCTTGAGTGCCGCGGTTTTGGGAAAAAACAGGGTCATGGTGGATATCCTGCTGTCTCGCGCCACAAACCTTAATGTCAATGCGGCAACTTTGGACGGGCAAACACCCCTGCATGCCGCCGCAGCCAATGGAGATCGTGAAATTGCTGTTTTACTTACAGAACATGGGGCGCAGCCGGATATCAAGGACAAAGCCGGACATACGGCGGCAGAAACGGCGTCGATTAACGGCCATAAGGAACTCTCCGGCCTTCTGGCGCCAAAAAGTTCACCAAACAATATTTCTTTGCAACCGGATAAACGATGAAAATTTCGGCGGCAATTTTTTGTTTTATATTGGTATTATTGGCGAATGTTTCCCTGCTGGAGGGGGGGGATTCTCAGCCAGACACTAATCTTGCCGCCAAGGCCGTGTTTGACTTCTATGATTCCTATTCCACGCCAAGGGCCCTGGACCTGGCGTCCGAATATAAATCGAATTTGCAGCATGGCCGTTTTGAGGAGGCCGAGTACACCTTTGATTTGATTTCCTCATTGTTCGCCGATGACGCGGAAAGAGAGCGATTTTGGGAAAAAATCATCCCGGACGGAGGATGGAAGGTACTACTCCTCTGCCAGATTTGTCCGGACTGCAATGATGGGCATTGTAGGGCCTGCGGCGGCAGCGGCGCCTGTCCTTCGTGCCAGGGGCTGAAATGTTGTCCGGAATGCAAGGGTAAAGGTTTTTTTTCCAAACCCTGTACTGCCTGCCTGTGCAGGCACTGCAAAGCTACCGGGATCTGTCCGGCCTGTGATGGTTGCAAGACGTTGCAGTGCCCGGTCTGCCGGGGCACCGGTATGGGAAAGCAGGAATTCAAGAAAAAAAACTGCCCTCGTTGCGGAGGTTCAGGCCAAATTACGCATCTTGGATTGAAGTCAACGTGTCCGGTTTGCAAGGGAAGCGGATCAATATCCTCCTATTCAACGCCGCAATGTCCGCGTTGCGGCGGAAAGGGGCGCATCAATTGTCCGGAATGCGGCGGCACGGGAAAATGTCGCGTTTGCGGCGGCAGGGGAAGGATGGCTGAATGCGCACAGTGCGGAGGCAAAGGCTACCTGGTCACGACCTGTGCCGTCTGTCAGGGAACGGGAAAATGTCTTTGCTGTCAGAATACCGGGATTTGTCCGGTTTGCAAAGGTTCCGGAGTATGCCCGCGTTGCGCAAAGGCCGGCATTATTCTATGCCATCGTTTACAGGTTCCCTCCGACTGGCTGCGTGTGCCGCCGGAGGTGATTCTGCATCGTGAAACTCCTGCGCCGACCAATGGATTTTTCCAATGCGCGACAAATTTGAATATCACTGCCGGTCGACATGAATTGAATCTGAACGTTCAATCCAATGAGGTGTTATGCATATCCGAGATCGAAGATTTTGAATGGGTGAAAAGAGACGTGTTGCGCTGAAGACATCGTCCGGTTTCTCTGGCCTTTTTTAATGTATTTGTTATTATGTAAACTTTGAAAAATAAATTTGTCATGGCGGACAAACACAACGGAAAATCAGGTGATGATGCCGGGGAAAATCCTCCGGAGACGATCGAGGAAGTCACGCATCATATGCTGGACCTCGAACTCGTGGCCGAGCTTCCCAGGGATTGGGCCGAGGAGCATCTGATGCTGCCGGTTCGTTACAAAGGGGAAGTCTGCGCCTTGTCCGCCAATCCCGAAGCCGGCGACGAGCTTGATTTCCTGGCATCACTGCTCGGCGAGCAGCCGAGAATGCTGGTGGCCGACAAGGCGTTGGTGATTTCCGCCATTCAAAAGATTTATACGGCTTTGTCGGAATCCCCGCAGACTTTTCTGAACAAGCTCGATAAAAAAGGGCTGACCCTTTCAAAGTTTGTCTCTGCACAGCCGGTGGTGGATATTTTGCAGAGCACGGAAAATTCTCCGGTCATTCAGCTTGTCAATCTGATTCTGCTGGAGGCGGTCAAATCAGGCGCCTCCGACATTCACGTTGAGCCGTTTGAATCCCGTTTGAGGATCCGTTACCGTGTGGATGGGCTGCTTTACGAACTGGCGGCGCCGCCCAAGGACGTTGAAGCCTCGCTGATTTCCCGCCTGAAAATCATGGCGCGCATGGATATTTCGGAGAAACGCCTGCCGCAGGACGGCGTTGTCCGCATCAGGGTGGGGGAACGCGAGATTGACATCCGTGTTTCCACGGTGCCGGTGGCCGAAGGCGAGCGGGTGGTGCTTCGCATTCTCAACCGGGGTTCCACCATGCTTTCCCTGGCCGATCTGGGCATGCCGGCGGACGTGCTGAACCGGTGGCAAAACCTGATACGGCAGCCGAACGGAATTATCCTGGTCTGCGGCCCTACCGGTTCCGGCAAAACCACCACGCTTTACGGAAGCGTTCAACTCCTGGATTACAATTCGACCAATATTCTGACCATAGAAGATCCCATCGAATATCAACTGCCCAATATCAGTCAAATTCAGGTGCAACCCAAGATCGGCATGACTTTTGCCAGCGGACTCAGGCACATTCTGCGCCAGGATCCGGACGTTATTCTCGTCGGAGAAATTCGCGACCTGGAGACCGCGCAAATCGCCGTGCAATCTTCCCTGACCGGACATTTGGTCTTCAGCACGCTGCATACCAACGACACCTCCAGCGCCGTGATACGCCTGATGGATATGGGGCTGGAGCCTTACCTGGTGGCCTCTTCCCTGCGCGGCGTGATGGCCCAGCGGCTTGTCCGGTGCCTGTGTCCAAAATGCCGCGTTCCGGTTGCATTGACCGACGATGAACGCAGGATTTTGCAGCCATGGAAGGAGAAAATTCCACCGGATCAGCAAGTATGGTCGCCGAAGGGGTGTGCTTCGTGTCTTGCCGGCTATCGTGGCCGCCTGGGACTGTATGAACTGATGGTGGTGAACGATGACATCTTTGAAGAAATACGGGCGCGCCGGAGCAATTGCCGCGAGATACGCGAGTTGGCGTTGCGCAACGGCATGCGTTCCATGTGGGAAGACGGGCTGGAAAAAATCACCCGCGGCATGACTACTTTGAACGAGATCGTGCGTACAATCGGGATTGCAACTTAAATAATGATGGAGTTGAGACATGACAGACATGGATAAATATGAACCTCTGTTGCAGCTTCTGCTGGATCACCGCGTAATTTCCAGGGAACAGGCGGAAAAAGTGCTGGAAGAACAGGGCAAAACCGGCAATTCCGCGCGCAGGACCGTGATTGACATGGGGTTTCTCAATGAGGATGACATGCTGGTGATGATCGCCAGCCATCTGGGAACATCGGTGGTTAAACTGGCAGACCGTGAAATTCCCGAAGAATTGATCAAATCCATCCCGGCCAGCGTCGCCCGCATGTACAACGTGGTACCGGTTTCCGCCGATTCCAATTCCGTGGTATTGGCCATTTCACAGTTGCTGGGACCTGAAGTGGTTGATGAAATCAGGTTTGTGCTCACCAGGGACGTCACCTTCGTCCTGGCGCGCGAAGACGATTTGAAAAACATGGTCAGCCGCTTTTACGGTGAGGACAGCGCTTCCATGAACGAAATGCTCTCGGCTCTTGAATCGGACATAGAGGCCGGCGGCATCGTTGAAATTTCCGAGGGCAAGGAGGACGAGGCCGGTATCGAGCAGGCCGCCAATGCCAAGCCGATCGTGCGCTTTGTGAACGTGGTGCTGTACGAGGCTGTCCAGGCCAAGGCCTCCGACATTCATTTCGAGCCTTTTGAAAACGACTTTAAAATCCGTTATCGTGTGGATGGCGCGCTTTATGAAATGTCGCCTCCGCCGAAAAAGCTGGCCCTGCCTGTTATTTCACGCATAAAGGTCATGTCCAACCTTAACATCGCCGAGCGTCGCCTGCCGCAGGATGGACGCCTTCAGATGACGGTTCTGGGACGCCAGATTGATTTCCGCGTTTCCACCCTTCCCACCCAGCACGGCGAAAGCGTGGTGCTGCGCGTGCTCGACAAGTCCACCGTATCGCTCGAATTGGAAAATCTGGGGATGCCGAACGACATTTATGACGGCTTCGGCGCCGACGTCAGCAAGCCGAACGGAATTGTCATCGTGACCGGTCCCACCGGTTCCGGTAAAACCACCACTCTTTATTCTGCGCTGCGGCGCGTCAATACGGTTGACGTGAAACTTCTTACCGCCGAGGACCCGGTGGAATACGATATTGACGGCATCGTTCAAATTCAGACGAACGAAGCCATCGGCGTGGATTTCGCGCGGTTGCTGCGCGCCTTTTTGCGCCAAGATCCGGATATCATCATGGTCGGAGAAATACGCGACCATGAGACCGCCCAGGTGGCCATCCAGGCCTCGCTTACCGGCCACTTGGTGTTGTCAACCCTGCACACGAACGACGCGGCCGGCGCCATCACCAGGTTGATAGACATGGGCGTGGAGCCGTTCCTGATTTCGTCCACCCTTGAGTCCATCCTGGCCCAGCGTCTGGTGCGCCGCATTTGCGCGAAATGCAAAACCACCTACCAGCCCGACAAAACATTGCTGGACAGACTCAGTCTGACGGAAGCCATGGTCGGCGGCCGTCCGTTTTATTACGGCAAGGGATGTCACGAATGTCTGGACGTGGGATACAAAGGTCGCAAGGGCATTTACGAATATCTCGTTGTCAGCGAGCCGATCCGCGTGTTGATCAACGAAAAGAAGCCCACGGGCGTCATAAAAAACGCCGCTATAGAGCAGGGCATGCGCCTTTTGCGCGATGACGGCATCCAAAACGTTCTCGACGGCTACACCACCGCCGACGAAGTCTTGCGGTATACGTGATTCCCTCAAATATGCCTGCTGTCGTCCTCGTTCTTGACTTTGTAGCCGGAATTCTGGCGTTCCACGTTGACCTTGTGCTTCTGCCGGTAGGTGTCGAACACGTCCTGAGCCGACATGCCCAGCACCTGGGCCAGCGAAATGAGGAAGTGGAACATGTCCACCACTTCAACGCGCGCGTTCTGCCTGTCGTAGGTCTGGTATTTTGCCCACCATTTCCAGGGGACGCTGTCGGTGAGTTCCGCGATTTCCTGGGAAAGCGCCCGGCAGTAGTTCAATATCCATTCCGGCTGCTTTTCTTCCGGCATGGCGAGCGTGTCAACGCCGATTTTTTTGTTCAGTTCGCCCTGCAGTTTGAATAATTCCTCAAGCATGTCTGACATGGTTTTTACCTTTCGATTTTATTTCCTGTTGTTTTCTCCATTTCATGAAATAACGCTGCATGATGACCATGCCGTTTTGCCGGCGGGGGCGCCACCTGCAGGAAGCGGCAGCATCCAGAAGGTTGTCTACATTTTGCCAATTCGCGGCATAATCAAATTGCCGCAGTTCTCGCCGTCGGACCTTTTCCAGGGCCGGGCCGGTTCTTTTCCATACGGCGGCCCACTTTTTGTTTAATTCTTTTTCTGATGATTTCATTTTGAGGCCATCTTCACAAGTTTATTCACAATTTCAGGCGCCTCCTTCGCTTCGGCAAGAGGTTTGATTTCTTTTAAAATAAGTTTCCAGTTTAATTTTGGCCCTTGTCGTATCTTTATGTTTTCGACATCATTTGTCTGCCTTGGTTCGCCCCAGCGTTGAAGCGCCAATCCGCCGATAATGCAGAATTTCCAGCCTTTGCCGGACATAAAATCCTGGATTTCCTTTGCGGCCGTAAACAGCGGATTCATTTCCCGGCTTCCTTCATTTGTTTTTTAAGTCTACAGTATCGGCATTTCTTTCGCCAGCATATATTTGGAGCATTTGCATATTGCTTTATCGTCTGATTCGGTTAATATTGGTTTGTCGCTCGGATCGTATGCATTTAGCCATTTGCAGAGATGTAGGGCCGCCGCTTGCGGCGCGCCGTCTTGTTTGCGTGGCGATCTGAAGGCCTCTGGCAAGCAGAGGCCCTACATCGGAAGCGGAAATATTTTCCTGTAAATGACTAAATGGTTGCCTCGGATAATGCCTGCGCCATGAAGATTATCAAGCTCAATCTAAGTGCGTTTGAGAGGTGGATTGCATCGCTTGTTTTATCTCGCAAAGTTTTCGGCGTTCAGGCAAAAAACGACGCGGCATGCGGCAGCGGCAGTCCGGCGCAGGAGGAAAAATTCGCCTTTGCCGAACTGATGAATGCAAAGGATTTGCGGCTCGATTACGACGTCACGATTACTCCGCCAAAATGCTATCTGCAGCCGCCGAGCGAAACAATGTTGAAATTTTCCTCGCCGGCCGATTTTGAAAGCGTTTTCGCCGGAGAAAAATTCGTTTTGCTCGGGGTGCATCCTTATGACATGGCCGCCATCAATCAAATGGACAGGATCTTTTCCACCGGAGAATATGACCCTCATTACATGACCAGACGCAAAAACGCCGTTATCATCGGCGTTGACGTGCAGACGCCAAGCAAGAACGTTTTTGCCGCCTGCATGGGCATGGCAGTCGTGAAACATGGATTCGATATTCTTTTGACTAAAATAGAAGACGATTACCTTGCCGAAGCCATGACGGCAACTGGTGACAGTTTGCTGCTGGAAGCCAAAGACGCTCAAAAGGCTGATGCCGCCAGCCTGGCACTTCGCGAGAAAGTATGGGAAAATAATCGCAACGCATTGCGTAAGCATGAGTTGCGGGTTTCTCCAAAGGATATTCCCGCGCTCCTGGAACGCTCCTATAATCACCCCGTCTGGGAGGAGAAGGCAAAATTGTGTTTTTCCTGCGGATCGTGCAACCTGGTCTGCCCGACCTGCTATTGCTTTGACGTGCGCGATGAATTTAACTGGGACATGCGTGGCGGAGAGCGGCGTCGTATCTGGGACGGCTGCATGCTCAAGGAGTTTGCCGCCGTGGCCGGCGGACATAATTTCAGGAAAAACAAGGCGGAAAGATACCGCCATCGTTATTACCGCAAAGGGAAGTACGTGCCGGACAAAATAGGGGAAATCTCATGCGTCGGATGCGGACGCTGCATAACGGCGTGCGTGTCGAAAATAGCCCATCCGGTGGAAATTTTTAACCGGCTTCTGGAACCGAAATGAATACAATCGAAAAAAACGCTTCACGGCGCGATGTTTTTCTGCCGGAGCCGGCCACGCTCACGCGCGTGCGCAAAATGACGGAAATGGAAACGTTTTTCGAGCTCCGGCTCGATTTCAATAGGCCTCTGGGACACAAACCGGGTCAGTTCGTGGAGGTTTCCCTGGCCGGTATCGGCGAAGCGCCCATTTCAGTATCGTCGCCGCCGACCGGAGAAAACAGGTTTGAACTGGTGGTGCGCCGCGTGGGCAATCTCACCAACGCATTGCATGGATTGAAGGAAGGCGAAAAGGTGGGCATTCGCGGTCCGTTCGGGACCTCATTCCCGGTTCATTCGGCGATGCGCGGAAAGGATCTCCTGTTTGTCTGCGGCGGCATAGGCCTGGTTCCGGTGCGCTCGGCCATCCGCCATGTTTTGAACAATCGTCCTGATTATGGCCGTATAACGATTTTGCTTGGGACAAAAACGCCCGCGGAACGACTTTTTGTGGATGAACTCGAAAGATGGCAGGAGGCAAAAGACGTCTCTTTTTATGAGACTGTTGACAACGGCAATGCAGAGTGGAAAGGCAGGGTGGGGGTGGTTACCGCATTGATCCCCGGACTGCCGCTTGATGCTCCGCGCACGTTGGCTGTTATCTGCGGTCCTCCGGTCATGTATAAATTCGTTATTATCGAGCTGAAAAAAGTCGGCATGCAGCCGGATGCGATATACATGTCCCTGGAGCGCAACATGAAATGCGGGGCCGGCAAGTGCGGCCACTGCCAGGTGAACCATCTTTACATGTGTCAGGATGGCCCGGTCGTCCGCTATGCCGATATTTTGAAGGTGCCGGAGGCCATTTGAGATCCAAAATGGACGACAAGGTTTTTACATGAAGCCCAAAATAGCCATATTCGATTTTGCCTGTTGCGAGGGCTGTCAACTCCAGCTTGTCAACCTGGAGGAGGAAATACTGGACTTGCTCAAAGTGGTTGATCCGGTCGAATGGCGCGAAGCCATGACCGAATCGAGTCCGGAATATGACATTGCGATCATTGAGGGCTCGATCACCCGGCCGCAGGATGAGGAACGATTGCGGGAAATCCGCGCCAGGGCCAAAGTCCTCATTGCCATGGGGGCCTGCGCTGCCATTACGGGAGTCAACCGCCTTATGAACAAACCTGTCGCGGACGGATTGGCGGGAGAATGCGTCTACGGCAGCTCCGCAAATGAGCCGCATTTGAAGTCCGGTACAGCCAGGGCGGTTCACGAAATCGTGAAAGTTGATTATAAAATCCACGGATGTCCCATGGACAACAGGGAATTCGGCTCCATTTTGCGCAGTCTGCTGGCCGGGAAAAAACCCTTTGTGCCGAATTATCCGGTTTGCGTGGAATGCAAACAAAAGGGTAACATCTGCCGTTATGAATACGGCGAGGTTTGTCTCGGGCCGGTCATCAGGGCCGGCTGCGGCGCCGCCTGTCCTTCGGGCGGCACGTGGTGCTTCGGCTGCCGCGGATATGTTGATGAACCGAACGTCAACGCGGCCTTTGACGTCATGGATCAATACGGAAAAACGATCGCCGATTTCAAGGACCGGCTGGAATTGTTCGCCGGCCAGGAAGAAAACAAAGCTTGAAAACTCCCAAAACGCTTGAAACTAATGCACCTCGCGTGATAAAAGTACATCACGTCACGCGCATAGAGGGACACGGTAATATTTTTGCCTCATTTTCCGGCAAAAAAGTGGAAAAGATCGAATGGCAGGTGCCGGAAGCTCCGCGTTTTTTCGAGGCCATGGTTCTTGGGCGGGATTGGCAGGATATTCAGACCATCGTTTCGCGCATCTGCGGCATTTGCTCGGTAACACATTCGCTCGCCGCCATCAAGGCGATCGAGGACGCCATGCATATCAAAGTCTCGGAACAGACGGACCTGTTGCGGATTCTTACTCATTACGCCGAACACCTTGAAAGCCATATCCTGCATATAGGCTACCTTGTTGCGCCCGACCTGCTTGGCGCCAAATCTGTTCTTCCCCTGGCCAAATCGCATCTTGAAGTGCTCAAAACCGTTATAAGGCTCCACAAACTGGGTAACCAGTGGATGGCGCTCCTGGCCGGACGCATGACCCATCCGATCACATTCAAACCCGGCGGATTTTCGAAATATCCGTCGGAGCATGAGCTTGAGCAACTCAAAAAACGTTTGCGGGGGACATTTTCCGACCTGGACGTTCTGGCGCAAACACTTGCCGGGCTGAAGGGAAAATTGCCTGATTTTTTCCGTGAGACCGAATATGTCGCTCTGGTTGAAGAGGGAGAATATACTTTTTATCATGGCGCGATAGGCAGCAGCGATGTTTCCGGAACGCTGCCGGTCCGGGAATTCGAATCAGCGGTCAATGAATACGTTTCTCCGCAGTCTACCGCCAAGTGGGCAAAGTGGCACCGCGATTCCTACGCAGTGGGAGCTTTGGCGCGTTATAATTTGAACTGCAAAAACCTGCTGCCTGCCGCTCGCAGGCTGGCGGACATATTGTTGCTGGGACAAAAAAACTGCAATCCCTTCTGCAACACCCTTGCCCAAATCGTGGAATGTTGCCAGGTAGTTGAACATGCTTTGCAGATAATTGACAAACTGCTGGATATGGGAATAAAGTGGGAAAAATTGAATGCGCAGCCCAGGGCCGGCAACGGAACGGGCGCGGTCGAGGCCCCTCGCGGCGTGTTGTTCCATCGTTATGAATTTGATAAAAAGGGAAAATGCACAAGGGCGAACCTCTGCATTCCCACCAACCAGAATCATGCCAATATTCAGAAGGATTTTGAGGCCTTTGCCCCAATGATCGCGGACCGCTCTCCGGAAGAATGCAAACAATTGCTGGAGATGCTGGTGCGCGCCTATGATCCCTGCGTCTCCTGCTCGACCCATTGATAAAAAGCAGACAGGCGTGGCGTACCTGGCTGGATTTGAACCAGCAGCCTTCTGATCCGTAGTCAGATGCTCTGTCCAGTTGAGCTACAGGTACACCTAATTGGCAAGAAGAATAAAAAAAAACCGGGATTGTTCAAGCATTATCTCTCCGTTTTTTTAAGAGAACTCGGTTATGTGGCGAGTTCTTGAAATGGTTTTATCTGCTCGTAAATTAACGCACAGGAATTTCAATTCAGTGTTGATTTGTCTCCGACCTGGAGGGCGAGTCTGAGCCGAAAGACCTTTTCGGCAAAATCAATTATCAAGGGCTGACCCTGAAATTGATGGCTTGCCATGGAATGACGCAAGTGTTATGATGCGGTATACAAATCCAAGGAGCGTCAAAAATGATTCTGTTCATATCGGTTGTTACCATTGCGGTTGTGGTGTCGTTTATGTGTTCATTGAGTGAAGCGTGTCTGCTGAGTCTTTCCCCGGTTGATATTGCGCGCATGGCGGAAAAATGGCCGCGTACCGCCGAAATCTGGCGCGGTTTTAAGGCCAACATTCAGAAGCCGATTGCCGTTATTCTGATCGTCAACACTCTGGCGGCAACTATGGGCGCTTCGATTGCCGGCGGCCTGTTCGGTAATTTGTTCGGATCACGACTGATATTGGTCTTTTCGATAGTATTTTCCTATATAATAATTCAGTGGTGCGAAATCCTGCCGAAATCTCTCGGCGTACGCTTCAACAGGCAGGTGGCCTACGCGCTGGCCAGGCCGCTGGGCTTCGGGGTGTCGCTGATGCATCCGCTGGTAAGTTTTATCGAGTGGCTGAATAAGCCTTTTATGTCCGGAGGCGGAGCCCGGATGCGGCAGGATCCCATCGGAGACATAAACGTTCTGGCAAGGTTTGCCTCCTATAACAGGCTGATCACCAGCGAACAGGAAGGAATCGTGGCGCGCAGCCTTAAATTATCGCAGACCTGCGTGCGCGACATCATGGTGGCAAGGGATGAAATCAAATGCCTTTCCACGACCATGTCCCTGGCCGACGCCCTGATTGAGGCGCATATTCATCACCATACGCGCTATATTCTCGTCAAAGAAGGCAATCTTGACGATGTGATCGGTTACGTGAACGTCAAGGATATTGTCAGCGCCCTGCGCACAAATCCAAGGGATCCTTCGTTAAAAGGCATTTCACGCCCCATTGCGGTCATCAAGTCCGGTCAACTCGTGACCGATCTGCTCAAGGAATTGACTAGGGGCTATCAACATATCGCTTTGGTGCGCAACGACCTGGGACAGACGGCAGGTCTGGTGACACTCGAGGACGTGGTTGAAGCGATTGTCGGCGACTTGTCCGACGAATACGATATTCTCCCAAACCAGATCATACACCTTTCCGACGTCCGTTATCTGGTAGGCGGAGGGGTGACCATCGCGGCCTTGAAAAGCGCCACCGGATTTGACTTGCCGGAGGAAAACAAGACCGTGCATGAATTTATCGGGGGGCTGGTCAAAGGACGTTTGGCGATAGAATCCAAAGTGACTTATGGCAATCTCACATTCATTGTCCGCAAAATGAGGCGTTCGATGGTTCATGAGGCGATTGTTGAGGCCTCCATTGGAGGATGATATGGAAGTCAATGAGGCCCGGGATGCAAAACCTACCGGGTTGGCGATTTTGCTTTCCGCCGTTGTTTTCCCCGGGGTGGGACAATATATCCAGAAACGGCGTGTATTCGCCTTTTTTTACGCCGCCATTTTCCTTGTTTGCGTATTTTTTCTCTTCAAGACGATATTCACCCCGCTTTTTCTGAATCTGCGGGCCATGGAAGAATACTTGACCGGGGCGCATGAAAGTGTTTACTATCCCGCCCCATGGAAAAATATCGTGATCTGGACGGCAATTTCCCTCTTCGCCTATTTTGCCAGTCTGCTGGATGTTTTTGTTTTCCACCGTCGCCAGGTTGCCGCATGGATGAGGCGACAGTCCGGTATGCCGGAAAACTCCTCCAAGTTGGAAGTACCGACGTGAACATGTTGATTCGAATTACATGAAAACTTATGATTTTGACTATGTGGTGGTCGGCAGCGGCATTGCCGGGCTTATGTCGGCAATCCATCTCAGCAGGTTCGGACGCGTCTGTGTGCTGACCAAAAAGGACAGCGCCGAGAGCAACACCAATTATGCGCAGGGCGGCATCGCCTGCGTCATGACTTCGGACGACAGTTTTGAGGCGCACGTCCGCGACACCCTGATCGCCGGAGACGGACTTTGCGACGAAAATGTGGTGCGCCATGTCGTGAGTTCCGGCCCTGCGCGCATTGAAGAACTTGAAACAATGGGCATGAAATTCGCCGAGTTAAACGGCGCATCGGGCGTTCAATATGACTTGGGGCGCGAAGGCGGTCATTCAAAGCGTCGCATACTCCATTCCGGAGACATCACCGGCCGCGAAATAGAGCGCGTTTTGCTTCAGCACGCGCGGGCGGTTGGAAATATCGTCATAATGGAGCATTGCATAGTGATCGACCTTATAACCACAGGTTGGCTCGGTTTAAGCGGGGAAAACAGGTGCGTGGGCGGCTATTTCCTCAATCGTCAGAACGGTGAAATTTCTTCCTTCCGTACTCCATATACGGTTCTTTCCACTGGCGGAGGCGGAAAGGTATATCTTTACACCTGCAATCCTGATATTGCCACCGGCGACGGCATTGCCCTGGCATGGCGCGCCGGCGTGCCCATAAAGAACCTTGAGTTCATACAGTTCCATCCCACCTGCCTGTACCATCCGGAGGCAAAATCTTTTTTGATCAGCGAGGCTGTGCGGGGAGAGGGGGCGGTGCTGGTAAACTCCTCAGGCCAGTCCTTCATGGAACGCTACGACGCTCGCGCCTCGCTTGCCCCGCGCGACATAGTGGCCCGCGCCATTGACCGCGAAATGAAAATTACCGGCGCCCCATGCGTTTTCCTGGATATCCGCGGCAAGTCGCAGGAATTTTTCGAAAAGCGTTTTCCGAACATTTACATGACCTGTAAAAAATTCGGCTTTGATATGGCCAGGGACCTGGTACCCGTGGTGCCGGCCGCCCATTATTTTTGCGGGGGAATTGATGCCGATGTCTCCGGCACAACCGCCCTCCCCGGACTCCTTGCCTGCGGCGAAACGGCCTGTACGGGCTTGCACGGCGCCAACCGGCTTGCCAGCAATTCCCTGCTGGAGGCGCTCGTATGCGCTTATGAAATGGCGGAAAACGTCGGAAGGCTGCCTCATGAGCCGTCGGACGCGATTATTCCGGACTGGCGGACCGGTTCGGCCGTGCCCAGCGACGAAGATATCGTCATCGAGCACAACTGGAATGAAGTGCGCACCTGCATGTGGGACTACGTGGGCATAGTGCGCAGCAACAAACGGCTTGAACGCGCCTGGCGCCGGATCGGCAACCTGCGCGCCGAAATTCAACAGTATTATTACGACTATGTGGTCACGGCCGACCTGCTTGAGTTGAGAAACATTGCCGCAGTCGGCGAACTTGTCATCAGGTCGGCCATGCAGCGTCATGAAAGCAGGGGGCTGCACTATACCCTGGATTATCCGCAGAAGGATGAATTTGATCATCCCGGGGATACAATCATTCGCGACGCCCCTAAAATGACGAAAACAAAATTATGGGGCGCCAACTGAGAATAACATTCTCAATGAAAAACAGTTTTACACTGGTGGAAATCATGGTTGTGGTGGCCATAATCGGCATCCTGCTGGCCGTGATAGCGCTTCCTTCATTCATGCGGATCAGGACCATTTCCCAAAAGAACATCTGTCTGAACAACCTGCGCCAGATAGAATCGGCCAAGGAACAGTTTGCCGTTGGGGGCGGTTACACCAGCGGTTGGTCCTTTGAAAGCGGCACGGAGGCATTCAGCAATCTGGTCGGACAGGCAAACGGTTATATAAAGATCTATCCCGCCTGTCCGGCTTCGGCCAATGCCAATCAACAGGGAACCTTGCAGCGTTCCGCGGCGGATTACAACGTAAACTCCATTGGATCCATGCCGTCCTGCCGGGTGGTGCGGTCGGGGACCGATGCGCATGTTTTGTGACAGGACTCCGCGTGAATTCAAAAGTAATTTTGGGGAAAGGAATTCTGGCCACGACCGGTTGGCTGCTTTCGCCGCTTTCATGGTGGAATGATCTGTATATCAACTTTCCGATTGCCTACGGCATGGCCTGGGCCGTAAGCCTGATTGACAGGCGGCTGTTTGCCGCCGCCCTGCTTTCATCTTACTGGCTCACGAATATTGCGGGGTTGATAATGCTGCACAAAGGCGTGACGCCAAGCCACGCCGGCGCGGAAAACCGCCGCAAAAACTTCAGAAACGACCTGATCATTTCACTGGTCTACACCGCCGTAATAGCCGTGATGCTGCATCTGGGCTTGCTGCGCCTGCCGCAGGAATATTTCAGGTGATTTTAACGCTCTTGAATTGCGGCAGATGGCTGCGGTTGCGGTTCAACATTTCCTGCACCATTTTCCTTATTTCCGCCAGTGAAAGCACGGCGGCCGACAGGGGATCATAGGCGAGCGAGTGGAAAACCATTTCCGGATTGCCGGTCAACGCGGCTTCGACCGCCATTTCCTCGACGGCTATGCTTACATTGTTCAGGGCCGCGCACTGCGGTGGCAGGGGGCCGACATGGACCGGATTGAACCCGCGCCTGTTGGCAAACACTGGCACTTCCACGCAGGCGTTTTGGGGAAGATTTGGTATCAAGCCGGTATTGGGCACATTTCCGTTAAACTCGAAGACGTCGCCGCCCATATAGGCATTGATAATGCTGGCGGCATATTCATGTCCGCGTTTCAAATCAAGAGGTTTTTTATCCTTCAGCCATTTTATAATGCCTTTTTTCCAGGTGTTTTTTTGTTTGCGGTAATGATCAAGAATGTAGGCGTACCGCCCGGGGTTCCAATTCGTGCCGCTGATGCAGTATTTCTTGATCAAGTCCGGACGTTTGCGGAACCACCAGTTGTATTCGGAATTATGTCCGCTTGACTCGGTGAGGTAATATCCGAGCTGCAGGAACATTTCGTTGCGCACCTGTTCGGCATTGCGGATTTTTGGATCCTTCATTGCCCTGCGCAATGCGGGATAAGCGTCTTTGCCGTTGCGCTCGAACTTGATGAACCAGGATTGATGATTTATTCCCGCGCTGACGTAGGTGATTTCCTCCATGGGAGCCTCTATCCAACGCGCCAGTTCTATGGCCGTGCCCTGTACGCTGTGGCAGAGTCCGGTCACCTTGATCTTGCTTTCCTTCTGCATGGCGCGGCACAGCATGGCCATGGGGTTGGTGTAATTCAACAGAATCGCCTGGGGACAGAATTTTTCCATGTCCCGGCAAATGGAAAGCATGACCGGAATGGTGCGCAACGCCCGGAAAACTCCGGCCACGCTGCGTGTGTCGCCGACGTTCATGTCAACGCCGTATCTTTTCGGGATAAGAATGTCATGCTGCCAGACATCTACGTCGCCTGCCAAAATCGTACAAATGGCAGCGTTTGCGTCCTTCAAGGCCTCACGCCGGTCCATGGTCGCCACTACCTTTGCCGGATATTTTCCTTCCCTAATGATGCGTTCCACCGCCTGTTTAACGAAGGAAAGCCGTTCCCGGTCAATATCCATCAGCGCCAGTGTTGCCCCCTGGAGCGCCGGAAAAGTCAGAATGTCCCTGATCAAACTCCGCGTGAAACCGAAACTGCCGGCGCCGACAAACGCGATCTTTGTCATTTTGCTCCTTTTTGTTATTTTGTGATTGCCTGTTAAAACAAACAAATGTAAATATATCCATTAATTGGACGATATCAATATCCAATAATTGATATTAATTGCCAAAATGTGATGAATATTAGTGCATCAAAACAGACGAACAATGACTCGCCCTGCGGCTGTCCGCATGAATTTTACGGCGGCCGGCGCCAGTCAACGGACTTGTGGGGCGTGCGTTTCCAGATAGCGCAGCCGATGGAGTCATTCCCCCAGATCCAAGGGATCAGGGCCGAACACCGGCAGGGGGCGGCCTATCATTATGAGGGACGCTTCAGATCGTCGGAAAAACATTGCGTATTCAAATATACCTTGTCCGGCGAAGGCCGTTTTCAGTGCGGAAGGAAAAAATATCCGCTGCCGGCCGGATGCGGTTTTTTGTGCGAAATAAGCGACCCGGCCACGTCATATTATTATCCCGATGACGGAACAATTCCGTGGGAATTCGTCTATATCACGTTTGCCGGACCGGCCGCCACGGTCATGACCCGCGAATTTGTGCGCCGACATGGATATGTGTACCGGTTGCCTCAGGATATCGGTTTCATCCAGGAGATTATGGAGTGGCAGGGATACGACCGCCAGGAAGTGCGCATTGCCCCGGCTGAAGGAGCGCGGATCATCGCTTCATTGTTCGCGGCGCTCTCGCAGAGCAAGGTTAAGATTGACGAGAGTGACGCGGGCTTTCTCCTGGTTCGACAAACCCGGCAATTGATGCGCAGGAACCTTCATCAATTCTGCAACGTCAAAACCATCTCTGCGCAGTTGGGCGTATCCCGCGAGCATTTGAGCCGCGTGTTCAAGGAGCAGACCGGCAAATCGCCCTACCGTTATCTGCAGCGGCAGAAAATGATCGAAGCCTGCCGGTTGCTCAAGGAAACGCGCCTTGCGCAAAAGGAAATTGCCGTAAGAATGGGGTACGATGAACCGGCGCATTTTACGCGTGCTTTTCTGAGGATAATGCACATGACTCCGCGTCGCTTCAGGACGGTGGGAATGGTTCCGACGCAATGATTCTGCCGTTATTGTTCCGACAAGAGTTTGTTGATCGCCGCCGCGGCACGGCGGCCTTCGCCCATGGCCAGGATGACGGTCGCGGCGCCCAGCACGATGTCTCCCCCGGCGTAGACGCGGTCAAGAGAGGTCTTGCCGTTTTCATCCACGATAATATTGCCCCATTTGGTCGTTTCCAGTCCTTCTGTGGTCTGTTTTATCAGCGGATTGGAATCGTTTCCTATGGCCACGATCACCGTGTCGAGTTCCATTACAAATTCGCTGCCTGGAATTTCAACCGGTCTGCGCCTGCCTGATTGATCCGGTTCTCCAAGTCGATATTTCAGACATTCCATTCCGGTAACAAGTCCCTGCTCGTCGCCAAGAATGCGTTTGGCGTTTTGCAGGATATGAAAAATAACGCCTTCCTCTTTGGCATGGGCCACTTCTTCAACCCGGGCCGGCATTTCCACTTCCGTGCGGCGGTAAACCAGATGGACTTCCCTGGCGCCGAGCCTGAGGGCCATTCTGGCCGCATCCATGGCCACGTTGCCTCCGCCCAGCACGGCCACTTTGCGCGAAATGAAAATCGGGGTTTGGGCGTTTTCCCGGTCATAGGCTTTCATCAGGTTGGCGCGGGTCAAATATTCGTTGGCCGAAAAGACTCCCACCAGGTTTTCCCCCTCGATGTTCATGAATTTCGGCAGGCCTGCCCCGGTGCCGACAAAGACCGCGTCAAAGCCGTCTTTTTCCAGAAGGTCTTTCAGGCGGCGCGTCCGGCCGATGACAAAATTGGTTTTCAATTCCACGCCCATGGCCTTGAGCGTGTCAATTTCCAGTTGAACTATTTTTTTGGGGAGGCGGAATTCCGGAATGCCGTAGACCAGCACTCCGCCGGGCTTATGGAAAGCCTCGAACATGACAACGGTGTGTCCTTCGCGCCGTACGTCCGCCGCAACGGTAATGCTTGCCGGTCCGCTGCCGATTACCGCCACTTTTTTGCCGGTGTTTTCCTTTACCTGCGGCGTTTCAACATTCCCCTGTTCCCGTTCCCAATCGGCCACGAATCTTTCAAGCCTGCCTATGGACACGGCCTTGCCGACGTCTTTTAATGACTTGCCGACCGTACACGGCGCCTGGCATTGCGTTTCCTGCGGGCAGACCCTTCCGCAAACCGCAGGCAGAAGGCTGTTGCGTTTGATGATGTCGCTCGCCTGCTGAAAATCGTTTTGCGCTATTGATTTGATGAAGGCCGGGATATCGATGCGCACGGGGCATCCTTCGATGCAGGGCGCGTTTTTGCATTGAAGACAGCGCAAGGCCTCAAGCCTGGCCTGTTCAGGCGAATATCCCAGCGCGACTTCGCGAACGTTGTTTTTGCGTTCGGCCGGGTACTGAGCCGGCATTTCCTGGGCAGGGATTTGCAGGCGGTACTTAGGCTTCAACGGCTGGGGCAGCCCGGCAATCTCTTCGAGCTTGGCCCGCGCCAGGGCGGTCAATTCTTCTTTGGTGGTATGATTGTTCACGTCTGGTGTTTGTCGCAATCGGAAACGTTGAACATTCAACGTTCAACTTCCAACAAGGAAAAACGGATCAACGTTGGACGTTGAATGTTGAATGTTTCCTTAAAGCAATTTCCTGTTCCAGCTTGCATTCTTCGCGCGCCTTGTCTTCCTGCGTCCGATATGCCTTGAGGCGCTTCATCATGTTGTCGAAATCCACGAGATGGCCGTCGAATTCCGGGCCATCCACGCAGACGAATTTCGTTTTTCCGCCGACCGTCACGCGGCAGCCGCCGCACATGCCCGTGCCGTCCACCATGATCGTGTTCAAGGATACGACGGTCGGCACCTTGAAGGGCCTGGTTGTTTCTGCGCAGAATTTCATCATGATCGGCGGGCCGATGGCCACCGCCAGGTTAGGCTTGCTTTCCCGCTCGCAAATCTCTTTCAGGGGCAGGGTCACAAGTCCCTTGCGTCCGTATGAGCCGTCATCGGTGCAGACGATCAGTTCATCCGCGATTTTGCGCATTTCTTCCTCAAGAATCAGAAGCGCTTTTGTCCTGGCTCCTATGATCACAATGGTATGGTTGCCGGCCTGTTTCATGGCCTGGGCAATGGGGTGGAGCGGGGCCACGCCGATTCCGCCGCCTATGCACACCACCGTGCCGAATTTTTCGATGTGGGTAGGCCGACCAAGCGGGCCGACCAAGTTTTCGATGGAATCGCCTTCTGTCAGCGCCGCCAGCTTTTGCGTGGTGGCGCCCACGGCCTGGAAAACGATGGTTATGGCGCCCTGTTTCGGATCTGCGTCGGCAATGGTCAGGGGAATGCGTTCTCCGTAATTGCCGTCCAATTGCAAGATCACGAACTGGCCAGGCCGCCGTTCCGTTGAGATCAGCAGAGCCTCGATCCGCATCATGAACACGTCGTCGGAAAGTTGTTTTTTTGAAATAATCCTGTTCATATCGCTAAAATATTCGATGCCTATTGCAGAGACTTATTCATAATGGACAGGTTTCGTCAAGCGAAAATGTTTCCGATTTTATTTGGGCGCACGACATGAATTCTATTATTCATGTTTGAGCGGAAAAACTGTTTTGTTCAGGAAAATTCAGCCGTCATGACCGTGTGGTCTGAGGCTTTAGGTTCCAGGCGCGGTTTCAGGTCTATGTAGCAATCCTTCGCTTTTTTCGCCAGCGGCGTGGTGGCCAGAATATGATCAACGCGCCAACCCATTTTGCGCTGCACGGAGTCCGGTACGCGGTAATCGAAAAAGCTGTATTGCCCGGATTCCGGATGATATTTCCTGAAAATATCGACGAAGCCCCAAGCTTTTGTTGCGGCAAAGGCCTCTCTAACCGACTTGTGATAACAGACATGGTTTTCCTGCATTTCCGCATTATAGATGTCAATCGCCTCGGGCGCTATGTTCAGGTCGCCGACCCAGACGATTTTATCGCTTGGCTTGAATTTTTTTTCAAATAAATGAAAAAGGCGTTTGAACCATTCCAGCTTGTATTTGAACATTGGATTGTCTATTTCACGTCCCTGCGGCACGTAGGTGTTCAGCACATATATGCTTCCGAATTTGGCCAGAACCAGGCGGCTTTCGTCCGGAGAAAGTCCGTCATCAAAGCCGAATTTTACTTCCAAAGAACCGGCAAGGCTGGCGATAGCCACGCCGTTATATGATTTTTCACCGCGAAAAACTATTTGGTAGCCGGCTTCGGTGAATGCTGCAACCGGGAATTCATGGTCCTGTACTTTTGTTTCCTGCATGCAGAAAATGTCAGGTTTGTTTTTGCCCAGCCAGTTCAGCACAATCGGCAGGCGGGAACGGATTGAATTGACGTTGAATGTCGCGATTTTCATGTTTTACCAAAGCAAGCAGAGCCCGCAACCCAAAGAATGAACCACCGATTAACACGGATAAACACTGATTTATGCAATATCCGTGTCAATCCGTGTTCATCCGTGGTAAACCTTCTTGTTATCCGCCAAACTGTTTTATCATTTTTCCTTTAGCCGTGTTTCGCTGACTGTTTCCTGACGGTTCATGCCGGAATACTCCGTGGGAATATTCGTGCTGATCCAGGTCGTTGCTCGCCTGGGCCTGCTCGAGCCACAGATTCCACCAGGCGATCAGTTCATCCCAATCCATGTCCCTGATGGAAATATCTTCCTCGCTGAGGAAATGGTCGGTTTTGGTTTTTTTCATGACACTGACTTGGGTAAATACCTGGCGGCCTCTTTTACGAGGAAGGCGTGCGCCTTAAGCAGCGGCAGATCTGATGCATGCCGCGCAAGTTTCGGCCAACGTTTTCGCCAGCATCCGGCTGCTTCCTCGAATCTGGCCAGACGATTCTCGTTGCGATGGATCAAATAGCGGCGTTCTGTATCCAGGGAAGCTTCAATACGATCTCTGTCGTTGACAGAGATCGCGGCCAGAAGCGGACGTTCTTTCGCCAGTTTTTTCACAAGCGCCGGATGATTTTTTGCCAGACGCATCAAATCCAGCGCGCTGCGGGAAAACATCAACTGGTTCGTCGTGCTTTTCATTTGCCGAGCCAATTCCCCGATGACCGCATAATCTTTTTCCCGGTCGGTTTGTTTTTGCCGCGCCAGCGTTACGATGTCTACAAAGGGAGGATGTCTATCTGACTGTCTTTTCCAAAGGGCAGCCAATTCGCGATTTGTAATCCGGGGCGGGCGGGTGAAAAAATCGGCGCGGATCCGCATGACTCCGAAAAAAAATTCAAAATGCGAACTCCAGCCATGCGCCAGCCAGCGAATGTCAAGCGGCGCTCCGAAACGATAATGGGCGCCATGTTCTTGCAACACTGATAATATGTGCCGGCAGGTTTCCGTATCCTCGCGCAAAATCCAGTCGCCATCCTTGCTCATTATGGCTATGCGGTGCAGTACGGCCGCCTGGCCAGAGCAAATGATGGCGCGCTGTTTTCCGGCATTAAATTCATCGGTAAGCCGAAGATAAATGTTTGTTTGCATCGGGTGGACAGGAAGTCCGTTCATGTTTTTATTGAAAACCGTTCTTCATTACAATACTATAAGAACTTCGCAGAAAAAATGAAAAAATGCAACATAGTTCTCGCGTTTGTAAGCCGCCGCACGCTCGACGACAATTCTACCCTGCCGCCAATGGGGCTGATGTTTCTTGCCTCATGGCTCAGGAGCAGGGTTGAAGGGCTTGAGATCAGAATCATAAACCAGCGGGAGGACAATTGCTCCGTCGCGGAACTGGCCGGGCGCATCATAGGATTGAAGCCGGACATTGTCGGCCTGGGGGCTCTGACAAATTATGCCATGGCCATGGGCAGGGTGGCGGAGATGGTCAACTCGGCCTGTCCGGGCGTTCTGACCGTGATAGGCGGCCCCCATGTGGCGGCGGTCGGCGGCAGGTCGGCGTTGGAAAACATTTCTGCCCATGCCGCCGTTGAAGGGGAAGGGGAGATAAGTTTCGAAACGATCGTGCGCGCATATTTGGACGGAGCGGATTTCAGTTCCGTTCCCGCGCTGACCTGGCGGCGAAAGAACGAAATCGTGAAAAATGCCGGGGCGACGCCTGTGGTCGAAGACCTGGACGAGATTCCGTTCCCGGCTTACGACCTCATAGACCTGAAAAAATACTGGAAACTGGAATCCATGGGAGTGGCCGCGCCGGGAAAATACGCCGTACTTTCCACCAGCCGCGGATGCCCGTATGCCTGCAACTGGTGCCACAACATTAGCGGTCAGAAATACCGTGCCCAGAAGGCGGAACGCGTGGTGGAGGACATGTCCCGGCTGGTCAGGGAATATGGCGTGAATTGCTTCGAATTCGTGGATGACGTGTTCAACCTGAGCAACAAACGCGTGACGGAATTTTCCTCCCTCGTTCACAGCCGCAATCTGAAGATTAATTTCGGTTTTCCGAACGGAATTCGCACGGACATTCTCACCGGGGAAACGGTGGACGCGCTGGTTTCCGCGGGAATGAATTCGGCCTCCTATGCCCTTGAGTCAGGTTCCCCGCGCATTCAGGCTCTTTGCGGCAAGCGTTTGAATATCGAGGGCTTTGTGCGCGGCGTCGAGTTATGCGCGAAACGCAGGGTGTACGGCCGCGCCTTTGCCATGATGGGGCACCCGACCGAAACCGAAGAGGAAATGGAAATGACTTCGGAAATACTTTGCAACGCCCCCTTGCATTTGGCCCTGGTGTTCACGGTCACGCCCTTTCCCGGCACGGGACTCTACCGGATCGCCATGAAAAAATTCCCGGACAAAATGAAACGCCTCTCCTACGAAGGCGCCAATTACCATACCATTGACATAAACCTTTCCGACGTGCCCGACACGGTTCTGAAGGCGCATATCAACAAGACCTACCGCAAATTTTACATTTCGCCGTCCAGATTATGTAGAGTTGTTCGAGATATTCCCAACAAGAAGAGATTGCTGGGCGGATTTTATCACGTCGGCGCGCGCATGCTTAAGGGGGTCATGCGCATATAAAACAGAAAGCGGCTTGACCGTGTTCCAAAATCGATTAGATTAGAGCTTTTGTTACCGACCAAGTCGAACAAATAAAACAAGGAAACAATTGAGCCATGAAAAACAAACCGGTCAATCAAATCTATTCGTGTCGCCACATCGACGAAAAAATGAAAATTGACGGCCGTCTGGACGAGGTTGCCTGGCAAAAGGCCAAGGTTCTCGATTTTTATGTGCCGGTTACCAACAAGCCGGTCATCAGCAAAACCGAGGGACGGATACTCTGGGATAAAAAATATCTATACGTCGGCTTCAAGGCCTATGACAAGGACATCTGGGGGTATTTGACCGAAAGGGATTCCGCAACCTGCCAGGAGGATGTCTTGGAGATATTTTTCAGGCCGGATCCTGAAGCGGAAGCATATTACAATTTTGAGATCAACGCCCTGGGCACGGTCTATGACGCCTTCAGCCCCAGAAAACACGCCGCCGCCGGCGGCTCCCGCCGTTGGAACCATTGGAATTGCAAGGGGTTAAAGGTCGGCATAAAAATCGAGGGCACGCTCAACGACCATACGGACGTTGATGAATACTGGCAGATGGAGGTTGCCATTCCTTTTGCATCTCTTCCGACCTTGAACGGCAAGCCGCCTTCCGAAGGCGATGTCTGGAAATTTCATCTTTCGCGCTATGACTATTCGGTTTATCTCAAGGAGGGAGTGGAGCTTTCATCCTGCGCCCCTTTGAAACACGCCGATTTTCACAATGCGGATGAGTGGATGCGAATGAAGTTCGCATGAAAAAACAGGGCCGGTTCTAGGGGTAAATTTATGCCCATGCGCAATCTGCCGCTGGTCGGCGAAAAGCTATCGGCAGAGCAGTTGTCTGAAATATTCGATCGCCATTTTCAGGCCCTCGTCAAGGCTCACCTTCGGGGTCCAGTTGCCGAGTTCTTTTTTCGCCAGGGAAATGTCTGGGCGGCGCTGCACGGGATCGTCCGAGGGCAGGGGGCGATGGACGATCCTCGACTTTGAGCCGGTCATTCTGATGATTTTTTCGGCCAGTTCCATGATGGTGAATTCGCCGGGATTGCCGAGGTTGACCGGTCCGGTGAAGGCGGCGCGCGAATTCATCATGCGGATCATGCCCTCGACGAGGTCGTCAACATACTGGAAACTGCGCGTCTGCTTTCCATTGCCGAAGACCGTGAGGTTTTTGCCCTGCAGGGCCTGAACGATAAAGGTTGAAACAACCCGGCCGTCGTTGGGGTGCATTTTCGGCCCGTAAGTGTTGAATATTCTTACGATTTTTATGGGCACCTTGTTTTGCAGATGGTAGTTCACGAAAAGCGATTCGGCGCAGCGTTTGCCCTCGTCGTAACATGAGCGCGCTCCGATCGGATTGACATGTCCCCAGTAACTTTCCGGCTGAGGATGCACTTCCGGGTCGCCGTAAACTTCGCTGGTGGATGCTTGCAGTATTTTTGCCTTCACTCTTTTCGCCAGCCCCAGGGTATTGATAGCTCCCAATACGGAAGTTTTGATGGTCTTGATGGCGTTGTGCTGGTAATGAACCGGCGAGGCCGGGCAGGCCAGATTGTAGATTTCATCGACTTCGGCGTAGTAGGGCATGGTGACGTCATGCCGCACAAGCTCAAAATATGGGTTTTTCATGAGGTGGACGATATTCGCTTTGGTTCCCGTCAGGAAATTGTCCAGGCAAATGACCTCGTGGCCTTCGCCAAGAAGGCGTTCACACAGGTGCGAACCCACAAATCCGGCTCCGCCGGTTATCAGTATTTTTTTCATGAAATATTTCTCACCCGTTCGTAAAACTCACTGGAGGGCACAGAGGGCACAGCGAGAATACTGTCCCTTCGACTTTTATATTATATCTCATCGGGCTCTGTGATCTCTGTGAGAGACATCCTGTTTTTCCTGCCTTCCGCGTCCTATTCCGTAATACTCGAACCCCAAATCCCGTACTTCGGCGGGCTCGTAGATGTTCCGGCCGTCGAAAATCACCTTGCCTTGCATGCATTCCTCCATGCGATTGAAGTTCGGCGACCGGAATTCGGTCCATTCGGTCATGACCACCAGCGCATCGGCGTCTATCAACGCTTCGTATTGGTCTTTTGCGTAGAAAATTTTATCGGGAAAGTGTTTCCGGCATTCCTTCATGGCCACCGGATCGTAAGCCCTGATTTTAGCTTTTGCCTTCAGTAAGGATTCAATCAGCGCCAGTGACGGGGCCTCGCGCATATCGTCCGTGTTCGGCTTGAATGAAAGGCCCCACAAGGCAAGGGTTTTGGCCTTCAACTTGCCACTGAAATGATGCGATATCTTTTTGAAGAGCATTTTCTTCTGCCGCTCGTTGACCGCCTCCACGGCCTGCAGAATTTCAAGGTTGTAATTGTTGGCATGGGCGGTTTTGACAAGCGCCTTGACGTCCTTGGGAAAACACGAGCCGCCGTATCCGACGCCCGGATAAAGGAAGGCATTGCCGATACGCGGATCGCTGCCGATACCCCTGCGCACCGCGCTGACGTCCGCCCCCACGATTTCGCATAAATTGGCGATATCGTTCATGAAGCTTATCTTTGTGGCCAGCATGGCGTTGGCCGCGTATTTGGTCATTTCCGCCGAGGCAATGTCCATGAAAAGGATGGGGTGATTGTTCAAGAGAAACGGTTTGTACAGCCGCCGCATGATGTTTTCGGCCTCCTGGGATTCCACCCCGATGACGATCCGGTCCGGCTTCAGAAAATCCTCTATGGCATTGCCTTCCTTCAAAAATTCCGGGTTGGATGCCACGTCAAACGGAATTGCCAAACCGCGCCTGCCAAGCGCCTTTTCGACGGAGGAGCGAACCTTGCCCGCGGTGCCGACCGGCACGGTGCTCTTGGTGACAACCACCAGGTGTTTTGTCATGCAGGAACCGATTTCCCTGGCCACGTTTATCACGTGGGTAAGGTCGGCATGACCGTCCTCGTCCGGCGGAGTTCCGACCGCGATAAAAACCACCTCGCTCTCGACGATGCTTTCCTTCAGGCTTGTGGCGAAAGAAAGACGGCCCTTGGCGGCGTTGCGCCTGATCATGTCGTCAAGGCCGGGCTCGTAAATGGGTGCGATCCCCTTTTTCAATTTTTCGATCTTGTGCCGGTCAACGTCAACGCAAGTGACGTTGATGCCGGTTTCCGCGAAACACGTTCCCGTGACCAGCCCGACATATCCCGTGCCGACAATAGTGATTTTCATGTTAACCGCTAATTTGATTAAACGCCGGAATTATAAGAGATTGCGATGTAATTACAAGCGTATTATTACCAAATTACCAATGTTCCAGTTGCAGTCCGGGTACGCGTGAAAATTCCCCGACATTTTCGGTTGCAATCGCAAGATTATAGGTAAGGCAAGTTGCCGCGATCCATGAGTCATGCAGGCCGATCATTATTCCCGAGGATTCCAGGTCGTTCCACAACCGCGCATGCGTTCGTGCGGTTGCCAGATCTCGCATTCCGAAAGGCGGGGAAGCGAACTGATAATGTCCGGAAGTTCTCCCAGCGATCTTCCTGCGGTGATAGGACGCAATTCCGCCATGATGCGGCGTCCTTTCCGCAAAATAAAGCGTTCGTTGCGATATGCCACTCTATTGACGTAATCTGAAAAGTGGCGTGCAACATCGGTAACTGTTAAAGTTTTCACGCTCATTGGATCGATTCTTTCAAATGCTCAAATAATATGATTATCTGATTTTTTGTCAATATGCAAGTAACCCGAATCGTAAGGCCGGGGTGTAGGACAATTTTTTGGTGTCAATTTCATCGAACCTACCCCGGCCTGCGGCCACCCCTCCAAGGGAGGGGAACTGAACGGGGTGGGATACAAGCGGTTACGATCCCCTCTTGGGAGGGGTGCCCAACGGGTGGGGGGGTAGAGTTTGTATCTGTTTGCCGCCAAATATCAAAAAATTTGTCCTACACCCCGTAAGGCCCTTACGGCAGGAAGGCTCCTTTTTTGATCTTTCTGGGAAGATATTCGTCCAGAACGTAATTCAATCCGTGCTTGGCAAAGGCCTGCTGTTCTATGCGCACGCCCATGGAAAGCATTTGTTCCAGCGCCTTTTGCCACTCCTTGTGGTGTTTGATGAAAGGATCGTTTTTCAGCGCGTCCTTTGCGCGTTTAATGTCTATCTCCTCCAACGGATGGGTGGCGTCCTTCAAATCAAAATCAATAATATCCTGAGGTGTTACGCCCAGGTAATGTACCTGCGGCACGCAGAAATACTGGTTGATGTGCGCGGCCTGACCCGAGCCGGCCTTGAGCGTGCGGTAAATATTACAGTAGCCGTATGGATCGCCGTCGGTAAACGCCAACACCGGCAATTTCCGGTCATCGCACAGCCGCCGGATGAACCTGCGGCAGGCGCGGGTGGGCACTCCGCTCATCGAAATAAGAATGCAGTCTGCTTTCTCATAATAACGATGATGGACAAGGCGTTGGAAAAGCGAGGAAGTTTCGATGACCAGCACGAATTTGGCCCTGGTTTCGAAGCGCAGATGTTCGACTTGGGAGGGAATGCTCCAGGCGCCGGTGCCGAGTTTTTCGCAGTTGATCTTGATTTCATCGCCAGTGGCCGGGTCAAGATCAATCACGGTCAACGGACCGGTGACTTCGCCGCCGCGTTCCTCGGGAATATAGCCCAGTTGTTCGCGGTTGATGCCCAGCATGGCCTCGATATCGTCCAGCAGCGTGTCGCTTTCCGGCTGCTCGTTGAACCTGCATTCGCCCCAGCTTTTGCTGTTGTAGTAAACCTCGCGCTTTCCGGCGATGTCGTTTTTGTCCAGCAGATCGTTCTTAGTGGTGGCCAGCAGGCGCATGGACTGGGCAAAAGTCTTGACCGTATTGTAGGAAAGCGTGCGCGTGGCCACCTTGTTAAGGATTTCGAAATGGCCCTTGCGCGGGTCGTATTTGACGTTGCTCAGTGAGCGGATCGGGAAACGCATCCGCGGACGAGCGTTCTTTTTGATGATGTCATTGTGGATTTCCCCTGCAGATTCCACGATCTTTTTCGAGGCCTCGCGTTTGGAAACCGCATAAATTTCAGTCTTTGTTTTTTTCATTGTTCCAGATGCGTGCGTTCCAGCATTTTTTGCAATTTGTTTACAATCGTTTTTTCCTGCCGGTCGTCCAACTCCAGTATCTGTTTCAGTCCCAGCGCCAGATGGGGAAGGTAGAGCTCGATGTAATTGCGTTTCCGTTCCAGTTCCGCCTCCCGGTGCCTGCGGCTTAGGTAAACAGAGAGACGCCTTCCGCATTCCTGCAGGGCAAAGGTGAGTTCGCGGATGATTTCCGGATAATGCGCAATGGCTTCCTTGCTCTCGCTGGTGAACGGAACCCAAACGCTGGCGATATGCACAAGGATAGCCAGGGGACCGACCGGGAGGGAATCGGAAGGCTGGGGGAGGCGGTAGCTTTTCCAGTTGACCCCCGTGATGGCCTTGGTCATGGCGCAGGCGCCGGCCATGTAGAGCAGGGGAACCTTGTTGGCAAAACGCAATACGCGCGCCGGTTCCTCGGAGCCCAAATCGGCATTGTCGCCCGGCTTGGCATAGGCGATGCCTACTTCGATCTGAAACGGATTGCCGCGATAAACTTCCGGACCGCGCGTTACCGAGGTGTAAAAATCGGCCTTGATCTCCTTTTGCAGTCCGGTGATGATTTCCTTTTCGCCGATGGGCGACAGGCAGTCGGTTGGCGGTCGCATGAGTTTGGTTTCATTGATGGCCTTGAAAAGTGCCTCGCTTTCGCGATGCGCGATTTGCGCCGGCTTTTCCTTTGGGTTCAGTCCGGCCCGCTGACATATTTCAGCGGCAACCCGGTCGCTCACGCGGGAAAAATCATGCTGCAGCGCCGCCTTGACCGTTTTGGCCGTGGTGTCCTTGAGCATCTGGATAAGCATGCCGAGTTCCACGCCATGAGGATGCGGCTTGATTTCAAAAGGCTGCACCGGCATGGTTTTGCTGGCCCGGGGAAATGTTGTCCAGGGGGTATCTTCTGCCTCTCCCTTGCCGCGCGACGGAGCGCACGGCCCACCTTGCGTATCTTCTGGGGTTGCGTTTTTTTCCCTTCCTTTGTCTTCCGCATCGGTGTCAGCCGCGATTATGCGGTAATGCAGTTCAAGATGGGGATTTACAATGGCGCATTGTTTCAGATATTCGTCCACGGAAAGTTTGCCGCGCGCATAGGCGGCCTCCATTTCGATCGTGACGCATGTGCCGTGCTTGTACTGTATTTTCCCTTCTTTTTCGTCGGCAGCGACAAATTCCGGCATCCAGTCAACTTCCTGGTCCTTGAGAATGACCGGCTTGTTCTGGCGCGTGTCAATCTGCGCCTCGATATGGTGTCCTGTTTTGGCGTGCTTTACCCTTGATTGAATGATGGTGGGCTTGCCGGTGGTCAACTGGCCGTACATGCCTGCGGCGCTGATGCCGATGCCCTGCTGGCCGCGCGACATGCGCAGGCGGTGGAATTTAGAACCGTAAAGCAATTTGGCGAATATTTTCGGGATTTGGTTGCGCACTATGCCCGGCCCGTTGTCGGTGACGGACACGATAAATCGCTTGGCGGCAATTTGTTTTATTTCAACGTTGATTTCCGGCAGAATGCCGGCCTCGTCACAGGCGTCCAGAGAATTATCGACCGCTTCTTTGACCGCGGTCAACAGGGCCTTGCGGGGATTGTCGAACCCCAGCAGGTGGCGGTTCTTCAGGAAAAATTCCGAAACCGATATTTCCCGCTGGCGGGATGCCATGGTTTCGGCGGTGGCGAAATCGTTTTTGCTCATGGGAGGCAAAGATATTCAAAAAAGATAAACCGCGCAATAAAATTTTGGCTTCATTTGTGTTGAGTTTTTTTTGCCGCCGATTACACTGATTTCACGGATATGAAAGCAAAAATAATGCCTTCACTATTGGCCGGCGACTTCGGCAATCTGGAGGCTTCGGCCAAAAAGGCCGAGGCGACCGGCGGGGACGCGCTGCATCTTGACATTATGGACGGGGTTTTTGTGCCGAACATCAGCATGGGGCCGGATGTGGTAAAAATGGCGAAACGCGCCGTAAAGATCCCCTTGAGCGTACACCTGATGCTGGTCCGGCCGGACCTGTATGTGAAACGCTTTGCCGATGCCGGGGCCGACACGATTTTGATTCATATAGAATCGGCCTGCGACGTCGTAAAGACCTTGAAAAGCATCCGCGACCTTGGAATAAGCGCCGGCATTGTTCTGAATCCGGAGACTCCTTATAAAACGATTTTGCCGCATTTGGGGGCGGTGGACGAAATCCTTTGCATGAGCGTGCATCCGGGATTCGGCGGCCAGAGTTTCATGCCGGAAGTCCTGCCGAAAATCGAAGCGTTGCGCAAGGCGGACGGAACAAAGAATATTGCCGTGGATGGCGGCATTGATTTGAAAACCGTGGAATTGGCCGCCCGGGCCGGCGCCAACCTGTTTGTCGCCGGCAACTCGCTTTACAGCGCCAAAGACATGGCCGCCGACTTGCGGCTTATGAGGGAGAAAGCAAGTGCATATCTGAACTGAAAACTGGTTCTACGAATATTCGGCGTCGTCCAGATTGAAAAGGACGACGAACAGGAAGAATGACACGAACGGCGCTGCAGGGACGCATTTGTCGCGCGGAACTCGTTTGTGTGATCGTTATGAAACGTTCAAATTCAGGGAAGTCTGCTTTGATTTATCCGGCCTTTTGCCGCCGCGAACGGTACAAGCCGAACTATTATAAATCCTTGTCTTTTTTCCTGAAAATCAAGCTCATTCACGGGGCATGGATATTGATAACGCAGATAGGTTGCCGCCGGCTGGCCGCGCATACGCATATGCGCCAGCATCTGCATACCATTCCGGAAATTTTTTATGTTCACGGCGGCAGGCTTGAATTGCGGATATTTGGGAGAAAGATTTTGATTGGAAAAGGCGCCTTGATTATGCTTCCTGCCGGCGCCTTTCACGCGTTTGAAAGTAAAACGACGTCGGAGCTGTATTATATCAATTATTTTGCCAGACTTGATAAAAATTGCAGCGAATTCCGCCGGCGGCCTCAAGAGCGCAGGTTGGTATTCCCTCGCGCCATGATGGGACAAGGCGCGGAAAATTTAACTCCGCTTTTTGCGAAGATTTTGAGCAAGGACGCGCCTCCCTCAATGAAGGCGATGGAATGCGGTTTGGCGAAGCTGTTGCTGTTGATCCGGCAAGGATTGAAAGACGGAATGGAAATTTCCGATATTAAGGCGTCCGACACCGCTGGGTATGATCGTCGCGTTGCCGAAAGCATGCGCTATATGCGCAAAAACGCATTGAAACTTAACTTGTCGGACATGTGCCGGAACCATTTCGCCATGACGCCGCGTCATTTTTCGCGCATTTTCAAGCGTTCTACCGGATATTCTCCGCGCGAGTATTTGACCGCGCTGAAGATGAAAAGCGCTGCGGCCATGCTGAACAAAAAAAATCCGGCAAAGGTCGTGGCGGAAAAACTCGGCTATGACGATGTCTTTTCATTTTATCGCGCCTTCCATAAAGCCACCGGCCATGGAGTGCTTCTTCGTAATCCTCAAAAGGCATGATCGCGTTTCGCAATCGTCATTCTGCGGCATGCCGCGTAATGTCCGGTTGTGACATAAATATGTCCTGTTTTGCGATTTCAATTTCGGGGGTTTTGGCTAAATTACAGGTAAATGGCAATGGTGTGAAATGAATCAAAAAGGCAGATGGTACAAGGGATATACGCATTATCACAGCAGTTTCAGGTATCCGGAAGCGGAGCGTATCACTCCGTTGATGCTGGCGGACGATTTGCGAAAACTTGGGGCGGATTTCGCTTTTTGCGCGGGAGATCACGGCAACTTTAAAGGGGACAATTACTTCGGCATTGATATTCGGGAATTTGACGATTACCGGAACGTCTGCCTGACGGCATCAGAGGAATACAAACTTGCTTTTGTCCCCGCGCCGGAAATCCACCTCATGTTTCCGCCGTTCAACGAACGCCACGAACACCATTCCTGCCTGCCGATCCTGGGCCATATTCCGAGTCTCGAATTGCCGGAGACTCGCTCTCTCGCCGCCTCATACACACGGGACGTGGAAACGTTTGTCAATGATGTCAACACGCACAATGTCGCTGTCACGCTGAATCACCCGTATCTTTCGATGCATTCAGGGTTCAACGGACCTGATCCGCTAAGCTTGCAGATTCTGCGCCGTTTGGATTATCTGGAGCTTTACACGATAGACCACCCTGACAAATTTCCCTTAGACTTTGCCATTTATCTCAACTTTTTAGCCGACCCGGTTTCAGCAAGAATGGCCTGCTGCGGCAGCGTTGACAACGCCTGCCATCCTGACTGGTCGTTATCGAGTGAAAAACGGATTGTCCCTGCCACCGGTCTTTACACCGCCGGAGCGCCGGATTTGAAAAACATCATGGCCGCCTGGAATGACAGGCGAAGTTATACGGTCTATGGTGAAATACAAATAGACCGGATCGAGCCGATTCCATCCAAAAAAAGCATCGAGACCGTGAAAAATCCTTTCATCAGCCTGGCGGTTAATTCCAGGAAAAAAGTCACGCAGGCGGAAATATACCGCAACGGCAAGCAGGTATATGCCGGCAAGGAATTTTCCTCATGGCGGGACGAAAATCCGCTGCCCGGCGAAAATCATTATATAGTTCATGTAACGGCGGAGGATGAGCATCTGGTCACGTCCCCGATTAATTACTTTGTTGATCGTAGGAACTGAACATGAAAATACTGGCATTGGAGCAACGCGATCCGGCGGTCACGCCGCTCGATAAATTCATTCACAAAACGTTTCCCCGCGGTTCTTCCTACAGTACCGTCAGAAACGTCACGGCCGCCGATTTGCGCGGGAAGGACGTCTTTATTTTTCCCTGCTGGATGGTCGGGCGCATCGATATCGTTGGAGAACGCGCGCAGGCCATCATGGATTTTGTCAAAAGAGGCGGCATCTGCTGGATCATGAACCAGCGCCAAATAGGCTGGTATGGATTCCTGCCGGAGGCGCTGCGCCCCAAACAACTCCTCTACCGCTACGTGGAAACGATCGGACCGCTCGGCGCCAAAATCTATGTTTGCCCGTGGATTTTGGAACGGAATCATCCTGTGTTCAACCGAAAACACTTCATTGATGAAAGCGATTTCGTTTTCTGGAACATCAAGGCCGGTAGAGAAAATTTCCGTTCGGCGGCCACCCATCCTGTTTATCTGTCAAAGGACTGGAAAACGCTGGCAGGCTACCAGGATTATGAGATCAAATTGAAAGACGGCGCAAGGCTGATCGCCGAGGCGCGTTACGGCAAGGGATTATATTTGTGGAACCAGACCTTTTCGCCAGAAATAACTTTTGCGGACGAGAAAGAATTCAGCCTGAAATTCACGGAAAACGTCCTGCATTACTGCGACGATTTCAGGAAACAAAAGGTTTCCAGCGCAAAAATCGAACCTTCGCGATGGGCGTTGAAATCTGGGGAAAGAATATCTTTTGCTATCAAAACCACAATCAAAAATCCGCATGTGGACATTGATGTTACTGGGCCTGACGGGAAGAAGGCGACAATATTTCGCTCGAGGTGGACTGGCCGCTCCGCGGACAGGCATTACGACAACAAATCCGTCGCGGCGGAGCGCGACGACCACCTCAAGACGGCTGAGGCATTACGAAATACGTGTGCCAGACAGATGCAATATTTACCACAGATTGGCGGCACTTATTGCGTCGAGGCAACCGTACGTAACAGGGTGGGGCAGGAGGCAAGAGCGCGTACCTTTTTCAAATGCACAAAAAAGAACACGCCGTTCAAGTTCCTTACCCACACTCATTTTATGAGCGATTGCACCCCCCTGCATTTGGGAGTTCTCTATGGCGCCTGCCGCAGACTTAATATCGACGGCGTGGTTTTGGCCACCGGTCTTTTTTACGGAGAGGAAAAACTTTACACCGGGCCGGAAGACATCAAACGCATGGACAACCCGGCCGTGCGTTTTTTTGTGGGCGAGGAAATCCATTCCATGCATAATTACAGCATCGCGGAAGGCGGGGCAAAACAACCCGATAACCGGAGGCACGTCATAACCATGGGCTGCGCGACCTATCCGTATCCAAACGAACGCTGGATTCCGGAAAACCTGGCAAGAGTCCACCGGAAGCGCGGCATCGCCATAGTGGCCCATCCGGGAGCCCAGGAATGGTGGATGCAAGCGCAGAACGGGCACCACTTCGAGGCGATTGAATTTGACCGCGCCAAGCCGGAAACATGGGATAAGGCATTGGGGCAGGGGATATTTTTGACCGGCGTATCCGGCGTTGACAATCTGGGTCCATGCCAGATATTTTTTCCGACGTCTCCGAACACCGGCTGGTTTGACCTTCCGTTCGATCAGGAAGGCTTGATAGACACCATTTTGCGCGGAAAAGTTACGAAGATCATGATGCATCCTTTCCCATACGATGTTTACGACGTCAGGGATATTTATGCTTCCTTGGAGTCCGCCTGCTTGCGAGGCAGGAATAACTCCATCCGGTTCGACATAAACGGCCAGCCGGTCGGCGGAACCGTGTATGCGGTGGGCAGGATTCAACTGCACCTTGACATTAAATCGTCTTTTGTTCTGAAAGATGTAAAAATGGTGCGCAACGGCGACCGCAATTATTTGAAAGTCGGCAGAGGAAAACGCATCCGCATGTGCAAAAGCGAGCCGGTTCACGGCGACGCCTATTACCGAGTGGAAGATGCCAGCAATCCGCCGAAAAGTTACGGCGGAGCCATGAACTTTACGAACCCGGTATTCGTGAAAAAGGTGGCCGGACCGCCCAACGGGATTTTCTTTTTCCAGAACGAGGCGCCATATCGGTTCGATGGACGTCAGGGACGATTTGTGGCCGGACTTACGGAACTGCGGAATGTTCAATGGAAAGATCGCGTCTGGGAAATCGTATTTTATGAGCCGGGGGCCGGCAATCTGTTCCTCAGCGCCGGGGCGCGGAAGGTTGAAATGGACGGGAAAAAAGCCGAATATGCCAGGGAAAACGGAATGGTAAAGATCGGTTTCGGCCGCGGTGAACATTGCGTTCGCGCGTTTTTCAATGATAAGGAAATTCAAAGTTCATAAGAAAGAACGTCGCGCGGAGCTCGACGTCCACCTTCAAGGTGGGCCGGGCGCTCCGCGCACGGCAGTTGCCGCCTTTGGCGGCCTAATTCAAAATGAAAAAGAAAATCAAAATGCACATGGTGGGCAACGCCCATCTCGATCCGGCCTGGTTATGGAAATGGGAAGAGGGATACCAGGAAACACTCGCCACCTGCCAGGCGGCCGTGGACCGTTTGAGGGAATATCCGGAATTCGTATTTGTCAGGGGAGAAGCCTGGGTTTACAAATGCGTTGAAGATATTTCTCCAGAGTTGTTCGCTGAAATCAAAAAATACATTAAAACGGGGCGCTGGTTTGTGGTGAACGGCTGGTGGGTGCAGCCGGACGGCAACCTGCCGTGCGGCGAAGCCTTTGTGAGGCAGGCTCTTTACGGAAAAAAATATTTCATGGAAAAATTCGGCGTTGACGTGAACATCGGCTATTGCGTGGACACTTTCGGCCAGAACGCCGGACTGCCGCAAATCCTGAAAAAATGCGGCTATGACTGTTATGTTTTCAAAAAACCGCTCGAGAAGGACATGCATTTGCCGTCGTCCGTGTTCCGCTGGCGGGGAGCGGACGGTTCCGAAGTATTGGCGTTCAGGGTTCCATCCTGGGCGCAGGGCTCGTACGGGATTCATATCGAGGATCTCGGCGAGCATATCAAATGCAATATGGATGCTGTTCCGAAACCGCTTGAAGACGGAATGTGTCTTTTCGGGGTGGGAAACCACGGCGGCGGACCGACCAAAAAACAGATCGAATATATCCTTAAACACAAGCATTTCTCCGATTCCTGCGAACTGGTTTTCAGCCACCCGAAGGCGTATTTTGATTCGATTGAAAAGCGAAAGAACAAACTGCCGGTCGTCACCGGCGAATTGTGGTATTCCTCAATCGGTTGTTATGCGAACCACTCCGGGCTGAAAAAAATCAACCGTCAATGCGAGCATTTATTGATCGCCGCCGAACGCTGGGCGACCGTGGCTGGAACCTTGTTAAAAATACGGGGAAGCGATCCGGAAATAGAAGCGTGTTGGAAACGGATTCTTCTCAACCAGTTTCATGACATAATTCCCTGCACCTGCAAGGAGGATGTTGCCGATGACGCGCTTGACGCATTCGGTCAGGCGCGCCAGGCTGCCAGGGGCGTAATCAACAAATACGTCCGTTTGTTCGCCAAAAACATTGATACGCGCGGGGACGGCATTGCCTTTATCGTCTTCAATTTTTCATTCTGGGACAGGACGGAAGCCGTGCCGATCATGCCGTATCTCGGCATAAAATGGCCGGAGGACCATGAAATCCTCGATGAGCAGGGAAAAGTGGTTGAATCGCAGGTCATACCGCTGGACATGGCCTTGAACGGCAAACGCTGGCTTTTCAAGGCAAGCGTGCCGGCGATGGGCTACAGGGTTTATCGGGTGGTGAACAGAAATGCTTTAGCTAGGGCCGGACAGCCTTGTCCGACCGAACAGTGCGGCGGGACAGGCTGTCCCGCCCTACCGAAATTCAAATCCCCGGACATTTTAAAAACCGGAAAATGTTCCATCGAAAACAAGTTCTGGCGATTGCGCGTCAATCCCGCGACGGGATGGATCAAATCGTTGTATGACAAGACCAACAACCTGGAAACGATCGGTTCAGCCGCCAACGTTCCCGTGGTGATCAAGGATAAAAGCGACACATGGGCGCATCATGTAAAAGGCTACACCGGTAAAAAAGAGGAAATAAAGGCGGAAAGCGTGACCGTCAAGGAGGACGGCAAATTGCGGTCCATCATAAACGTAAGAAGCCGCCATAACAACTCGACGATTTCAAGCGACATAATCCTCTACGCCTGGTCAGATCTGGTAGAAATCCGCATGATTGTGGACTGGCGCGAAAAAAATACGGTACTGAAACTTGGATTCGGCGCAAAGGTGGCAAAGCCGCAGGCCGTCTATCAGATTCCGTATGGTCATATAATCCGGCCATGTGACGGGAATGAATATCCGGGACAATGTTGGGTCGATTTGCGCGGCACTGCCGTGATGAAGGGGAGGGGGGTGCCTTACGGTCTGGCCGTAATCAACGATGCCAAATACAGCTACAGCGCCGAGAACAATGTCCTTTATCTCACGGTTCTTCGCTCTCCGGCATATGCCTATTATGAGCCGTTCGGAATAAAGGACTCCGATTATCCTTACATGGATCAAGGCAAGCAGTCCTTCCGCTTTTTCCTGAGGCCGCATCCGGTGGTCGCAAAAACAAATTATGAGCTTGCCCGTCTGGCAGAGGAAATCAACATGCCGCTCTATCTTACCCCCGAATCCGTTCACGAGGGAAAATATCCGGCCCTGAACGGTTTGGTCAAAATAAAATCCGCGACAACGGCGGCCTGTATAATGAAACTTTCCGAAGACGGAAGGGCGTTGATCCTGAGGCTTCATGAAACCTGCGGGAAGCGCGACAGGGTCAGGATATTTTTAAAACTCATCAACAAGCGCCACGAAGTTAAAATGGCCCCCTGCGAGATAAAAACAGTTCGGTTCGAACTAAAAAACACCAAAATAGTTTCCGAGACGAATTTAATTGAAAAAAATCCGTCGTTGATCTAAATTTTTTAGTTTTGGAGGTCACACGACAGGATGTTGGCGATTTTAATTATTTTGACATTGTTGCACGTATTGATAAACGGTTTTCATGACGGCTGCAATGTCTTCGCTACCATAATTTCCTCGCGTTCCATGTCGCCCAGGCAGGCATTGGTCATTGCGTGCCTGGCTGAATTTGCCGGAGTGTTGTTCCTGGGCACGGCCGTGGCCAGAACCATAGGCATGGGGATTTATTCGCACGACATGCTGCATTTTCCTGCTGCGACGGTTCGCTCCGTACTATTGGCGGCAGTGCTTGCCTGCATAATCTGGAACATCATTACTTATGTGTGGCGGCTGCCTTCAAGTTCATCCCATGCCCTGGTGGGAGGATTGATAGGGGCCGGCATAACCGTTTCAGGGGTTGACGCAATCCTCTGGAAAAGTTTTGCCTTCAAGGTTCTCATTCCGCTTTTTATCACACCGGTGATAGGTTTTGTCTTTTCATGGTTTTTGATGAAGCTGTTGCTTTCCCTGTTCCGGAACCATCACCCCAGGATAGCGTATTTCTTTAGAAAGATACAGGTCGGCAGTCTGATTTTCCTGGGTATGAGCCACGGCTCCAACGACGCGCAGAAAGCCATAGGCATCATTGCGCTGGCGGTTGCGGCCGGAAGCATGTCCGCTGCGTTCCAGATCCAGTTTTGGATGGTTTTCGCCTGCGCCCTGGCAATCACCATAGGACTTTCCTTCGGCGGGTGGCAGATCATCAAAACGCTGCATCAACAGGTGCCGCGCATGACGCCCCTGCATTCCCTCGCATCGCAGCTGTCGTCAGGGATAATTATTTATCTCGCGTCCATCATCGGCTTCCCGGTGAGCACAACGCAAACCGCCGGTTCCACAATCATGGGGGCCGGCGCCGGATATCGTATTTCCAACGTGCGCTGGGGAATTACCAAAAATATCATTATCGCCTGGCTTATCACCATCCCCGCCGCAGCGCTGATTTCCGCGATAATATGCCTGCTTATAATGAAAAGGAGGAGCTTATGTGGTTGTTAGATTCATGGTTTCCCAAGGAAAAAAATTTTTACGGCATGCTCGCCGAGCAGGCCCAGCTTACCCTTAGCGGTATAAAAATTTTCAGCGAAATACTCGCCAGCGGGGTCAATGCGGAAGGCGTCCGCCGCATCGTGGATGCCGAGCACGAGGCAGATAAAAAACGGCGTATTTTGATTGACGACCTCAATCGGACCTTTATCACGCCGATTGAACGGGAGGATATTTTTTCGCTTTCGAGGGCCATTGACGACATCCTCGACCTGGCAAAGAGCGCGGTCGAGGAATTTCAGATCTATAAACTGACCACGAACAACGACATCACGGCCATTCTCGACAAGATCAAGGAAGGGGTGGAGAGTCTGAACGAATCCATATCATACATGAAGGATCACCCCTCAATCGCCGTTGAAAAGGCTTCCGGGTCCAAAGACTCGATGGATGACCTTGAAATACTTTATTATCAGGCGCTCGCGCGACTCTGTGATGGCGATGACGTGAAATACATGTTCAAGATGAGGGAAATCTACAAGCATCTTTATAACTTGAGTTCCCGGGTTGACGATGCGGCGAATATTCTGCTAGATGTCATTGTAAAGACAACCTGAAGAATAATTTTTGATGAAACGGCAGGAATACAAGGTGGTTTTTGAGCCGACCGGCAGGCAGGTCTATGTTCTGCCGGACAGCATTCTTCTTGAGGCCGCGGCGCAGGCCGGCCTTATTTTGCAGACCCCTTGCGGCGGCGCGGGCAAATGCGGAAAATGCAAGGTCCGCGTGGTCAGCGGCGCATGCAAGCCCTCGGCGAATTGCGTAGCCGTGCTCGGCCCTGAGCGCGTTGACAACGGTTATCGCCTTGCCTGCCAGGCCAGGGTCGGCGGAGATCTGACAATAGAAATACCGCCGGAATCGCTTTTCGAATCGCAGCAGCAGATCCTTACCCGGGCCGCGGGGGAGAAATTTCACGTGCAGCCGGCGGTCAGCAAGCGTTATATTGAACTGGGCAGGCCGGATCAGAATGATGCGCGTTCCGACATAGAGAGAATCCGGGACGCCATCAGGCCGGATGACTTTAATGATATTTCCATTGCCACTCTGCGGATATTGTCCCCGGCCTTGAGACGAAATGAATTCAAGGGCACCATTGTAGTGGCAGACCATGAACTCATTGATTTTGAGCCCGGAGACACAACCGCAAAATGCTACGGTGTTGCCGTCGACATCGGCACCACCACCCTGGTCGGGACTCTCGTGGAGCTTAACTCGGGAGCGGATATTGCCATTGAGGCCAGGCTGAATCCGCAAACATCATATGGCGACGACGTTATTTCACGCATCCGCAAGTGCCGCGAGGAAGAGGGCGGCTTGAGCCTGTTGCAGCGCGTAATCGTCGGAGCGTTGAACGACATTGTTGACAAACTTGTCCTGGAGTCAAAAATAAACCGCAACGATATTTATGAGGTCGTGCTGGCAGGCAATACCACCATGCAGCAGATTGTCTGCGGCATAGATCCTTCGGCCCTCGGCGAAATGCCATTTGTTCCCGCCTTCACTAATGCGCTTGAGTTTGATTCCGCCGATCTGGGGCTCGACATCCATCATAACGGTAAGATCTATGTTTTCCCGCAGATCGGCGGATTCGTCGGAGGAGACACGGTCGCCGGCCTTGTGGCCAGTCGCCTGTCAGCCAAGGAAGGAACCATTCTTTTCGTGGATATCGGCACGAACGGCGAAATTCTCCTGAAGCATAAAGAGAGGATCATGGCCACCTCCGTGGCGGCCGGGCCCGCCTTTGAGGGAGCGCGTATTTCTTGCGGCATGCGGGCCACGAGCGGCGCAATCGAAAAGGTTGTGATCAACGACGACATCGCAATCAACGTCATCGGCAACGCCAGACCGGCCGGAATATGCGGCTCCGGTATGATTGACCTGACGGCGGAACTCCTGCGAGTAGGCGCGCTGGATCCGACCGGAAGGCTGCTGACGCCATCGGAATTGCCAGCCAATCTTCCGAAGCCGCTGAGCAAACGTTTCATGGAACAGGATGGAAGCGTGAACTTTCTGCTGGCCCAGAAATCCGAAACCATTTCGGGACAGCCCCTTTTTATAACCCAGAGGGACATCCGCGAAATGCAACTTGCCACGGCCGCCATCAGAACCGGGATAAACATTCTGCTCGGCATGGAAAAACTCGGGCCCTCCGACATTGACGGCGTGCTACTGGCCGGCGCATTCGGCAATTTCATCAGGAGAAATCATGCCTGCCGCATGGGGCTGCTGCCCGCCATCCCGCGCGATAAAATCTCTTTTATCGGCAATGCTTCGCTGATGGGCGCCAAGCGGGCCCTGCTTTCCGTGACCGAAAAAGAAAACGCCGCGAACGCGGCAAAAAAAGTCAAACATGTGGACCTTTCGCTGTCTCCGGAATTTCAGTCCGAATTCGGCGCAAGCATGATTTTTCCGGAGGTTACCTCGGATGAATGAAGAAAAGAAACAGCAGTCCGCAGCCGTCAAGGCCAGGGTGATGATCGTCGAAGACGAGGCGATCGTTTCAAAGGATATCCTGGCCAGCCTGGTTTCGCTGGGCTATGAGGTTTGCGGCGAAGCTTCCTCCGGCGCGGATGCACTCGCGCTTGCAACCAAAACCGGTCCGGATCTGATCCTCATGGATATTATGCTCAAGGGCGACCTTGACGGCATAGAAACGGCCAAGCGTATCAAGGCGCAACTCGACATTCCCGTGATTTTCCTGACGGCCTATTCGGACGAGGCCACGGTCGGACGCGCAAAAATTACAAACGCGTTCGGCTATCTGCTCAAGCCTTTCGAGGAAAGCGAACTGCGCACCACCATTGAAATGGCGCTCTACAAAAATGAAACCGAGCGTAAATTGAAAAACCAGAGGCAATGGCTCGAAACGATTTTGCGCTGCATTGCCGACGCCGTGATTACGACCAATAACGAGGGGATTGTCGAGTTCGCCAATCCTGTGGCTGAGGCTTTGGCGGGTCTCAAGGTGGAGGAAATGCTCGGAAGTCCCTTGTCCGACGTCATCAACCTTCGCAGTCCAAAACTCATGACGCCGATTGAAATACCCCCGGGTACAACCATTGAAAGCAGCACGACGCTCTTCCCGGAGAATAATATTGTCCTGATTGCACGGGACGGACGGCAAACCGACGTCGAGTACAGCGCGGCCCCGCTCAAACCGGCCAACGGGAAAACCGAAGGAATGGTGCTGGTTATACGCGACATCGGCGGAAAATTGCAGGCGCTCGAACGCGAACAAGCTTTGCAGCGGAGGCTGTTCAGGGCGCAGCGGATGGAGTCGCTCGGGATGCTGGCCAACGGCGTGGCTGAACAACTTCATCGCATAATCGGGCCGATCATCGATTATCCCGCGGCCATTTTAAGCAAAATGCCGCCCGACAACAATATCAGGCAGGACCTGGCCATGATCCAGAACTCCGCACAGAAAGCCATAGATATACTCGGAGACCTTATCACGCTGGGCCACATGCGCGATTATACGATGGAAAAACTGCAGCTCAATGAACTCCTCGAAAAATTTGCCGGTTCGGCGCAATTCAAGGCCCAAAAGGAGCGTTCGCCGCTGATCGAATTCAAGATGGAACTGGCGTCTGACTTGCCGGCCATTATCGGCTGCCAGCAGTATTTGGATGAGTTGTTTGCAAATCTGATTGCGCATGCCTCTTCCGCAGCTACAGGCGCCGGCATGGTCAGGATTATAACGCGTTTCGCCAGTCTCAATGAGCCCAATTCCGGATTTGAAGTTATCGAAACGGGTAATTATGCCGTTCTGGAAATTGCCTATCCGGGCCAGATGCTTGACGAGGAGGGGATCAATCGCTTCTTTGAGCCGTTTGCCGACAAGGCGGCAATGGCCGATCGCCGTTTCGGTCACGGGCTGCGTACGGCCGTGGCCTATGCCATTATCAAAGGCCACAAGGCGCTGATTGATATAAAATCGTCCAGGGATAAAGGTACGGAAATTTATATTTATTTTCCCGCCTGGCAGGTGCAGCCTGAAACCGCGGGTGAACAAAAAGATGTTCCCGTGAAATTGCCGGAACAAAAGGAGGGGCGCGCAAGGCAGGGGGAGGGGATTGACGTGCAGGGGATTGAAACCATAATGGTTGTTGACGATGATTCTGACCTCCGGAAAACCGCCACTGCTTATCTGCGTTCCAAAGGTTATAAAGTTATCGCCGCCCAAAACGGCAATGAAGCCGTTGAACTGCTGAAGAAAGCTGCGGAGAACAATGAACACCCAGTGGATCTGGTTGTGCTTGATATGATCATGCCCGGCGGCTTTGACGGCCTGGAAACCTATCAAGCTTTTCTGAAGAGCAATCCGCGCCAAAAGGCCGTCATGGTGAGCGGATTTGCCGGAACCGAGCGTATTAAAAAGGCGCAGCAGATTGGGGTGGGGGAATGCCTGCTTAAGCCTTATGAACTCGACGATCTGGCCAGGGCGGTCCGCCGGGAACTTGACAAACCGGCGCGTGACATTACATAGACGGATATTCGGCGCTGACCGTTATCGCAATGCCGCCGCGCGGATTAAACCTGCCGATGATTTTCATGCGCCGCGGCCGGCAGACCCTCACAATGTCGTCAAGAATGCGATTGACCGATTCCTCGTGGAACGATTCGGCGCTGCGATAGGAATACAGGTAGAACTTCAACGATTTGCTCTCCAGGCAGCGCTTGTCTGGAATATAGTCCAGCGTGATGGCGCCGAAATCAGGCTGATTGGTGATGGGGCAAAGCGTCGTAAATTCGGGGCACTCGAAATGGATCCAGTAATCGCGTTCCGGGCGCGGATTTGCGAATGTTTCCAGTTTTGCCTCGGCGGGATCCTGCGGATAACGCTGTGCGCTTCTGCGCAGCAATGTCAATCCCAGCGCTGTCGCCGCCGTTTTTCTGTTTTTTCGGCTCATTCCGGTCACCGCTGAATTATTTGTCTTGTGGAGAAAATTAAATCAATATATATTTTCCGGCATGAGTCAAACAAATATTAATCAGATGATCGAAAAATTATTGGTTGTCCAGGAGCGCGATATGCGCATCTTGCGCTGCCAGCGCGAAATCAACCAGCTTCCGCGGCAAAGGCAGGAAATAGAGAACGAAATGAAACAAAACCGCGAACTGGCCCAACTTGCCAAAAATGAGTTGAAAACACGCCAGGCGGAAATAAAGAATATCGAGTTGGAGATCGAGACGTTGCGTCAGAAAATAGGCAAATTGCGCGAACAACAGTTGCAGTTGAAGTCCAATGAGGAATTTCGCGCCTTGAATAAGGAAATTTCATTTCTGAACGATGAAATAAAAACCCTTGAAGACCGTGAAATAATGGCCATGGAGCAGGCCGAAGAGGCCGTCGGTAAAGAGGCTGACGACCATAAAAAACTGGAGGAAACGGAAAAAACGATCAACGGCCGCCTGCGCGTGCTCGACGAAAAAAAGGCGTCCATCGAGGGGGAAATAAAACAACTCCAATCGGATCGCGACCTGATTGCCAAAGATGTTGCCATTGAGTATCTCGCGGTTTATAATAGAATTTTTGAAAACAAGAAGGATATGGCGCTGGTGGCGGTCGAAAACGGCACCTGTGCCGGATGTCACATGCAGTTGGCGACGCATGTGGTTTATGACTTGAAGAAGAACGACGGTCTTGTCAGTTGTTCCTTCTGCGGACGTTTATTGTATCTGGTTCCTTGAAAATCGAATTGTGGAAGGACGTGGTGGATGATCGCTCCTGCGTTTTATGCCGGAGAGGAAAGTCCGGACTCCACAGGGCAAGATGTCCCGACCATTCGGGAGGGCTTTCGATGAAACGGAAGACACGGAAAGTGCCACAGAAACATACCGTCCGTGCCATGCACGGATAAGGGTGAAAAGGCGGTGTAAGAGACCACCGGTTCGGGTTGTAAAACCAGTTCGCAAGGCAAACCCCATCTGGAGCAAGATCGAATAGGAAACTGCAATTAAGCGGCCCGTTTATTCGCCATTGGCGTGCAGTTTCGGGTTGATCGCACAAGATAAATGATCATCAATTCCGGCTTGGCCCGCCACGCGGATCAGGTCTGGAATACAGAATCCGGCTTATAACCACGGCCTCCACAATATTTCCTCCTGAAAAAAGAAAATTATGCCTAAATTTGGTTGGATTTATGAGACCGGTCTGGCTGCCTGTGTGTTTGCGTTTATTTTTGGCGCATGGGACATTGCGCACTTGATAAGAACCAATGCCATTCCTCGCGCTCAGGCTGACGCCCCAAAAGCCGTTTCAACGGCTTGGCCGGAAGTTGAACCTGATGCGTTTGCCTTTGACGGTTCAATCTTTAAAAAAGCGCCGGCTCAGTCCGCCGACATTGCGCCGGCAGGCAACGCCGCTAAAAGATTCCGCCTGGCCGGCACTTTTTTCGCTGTGGGCTCCAACCAGCAGTCCCGCAAGGCCATCCTTGACGATCTGCAAAAGAAACAACAATTACTTGTCAGTGAAGGCGACCTGGTTGATGGCGATGCCATGATCATCTCGATATTGTCGGACAGGGTGATCCTGCGCCGTGGAAACGTTGACGAACAAATCGTTCTTTGTTTCGTCGGCAGCGGACGCCGTCCGGGACAAAATCTGGCGCCGGATGCCAGGGGCAAACCGCCGCAGGATCTTCAGAACAGATTCGGCAAACGGGTCGGCGACCGCCGTTGGGTATTGAAACGATCCGAAATATTGAACTATTACGCGGAAGTCTGGAAAAATCCGGAACGCTGGAACAAGGTGTTTGAATCCTTGAAGCCCGTCTATGACGGCCAGAACATTGCCGGATATCATCTGGACATTGAAGGTGAAGGAGAAATGTTTTCGTCATTCGGATTGCAACAGGGAGATATTATCCGGCAGGTCAATTCGTTGCCCATGACCAGCGTGTCCAGGGCCACATATTTTATCAATGAATTCCTGAAGGACAGGGTTAGCGGCTTTGTGTTTGACATAGAACGCGGCGGAAAAAAAGAAAAACTCATCTATATGATTCGATAGCTTTAATCGGCAGGGCGAATTGTAGCCAATCCGACAATAATCGCAAATCCCAACAACCAATGGTATTCCCCGTATACCACTTAGTAGACATAAGATATATTATGCGACGTTATATTTATCGCCTGTTTATGCTGGCTTTCGGCGGAACAGTCTGGTAAAGAATAATCCGAAAGGAATCATTTATTTATGAAAACAAACACTCCCTTGGCAATATGGTCACTGATACTGGGAATTGTATCTATCGTAATGTGCGGACCGGCAACCGCTATTCCAGCGGTAATCTGCGGGCATATGGCGAGGGCTAAGATCAAAGGCGATCCTGAAAAATGGACCGGAGACGGTATGGCGTTGGCCGGCCTGATTATGGGGTACTTTTCGATTGTCGCCTCGATTTTGCTGTTCATTCTGGCAATCATTGCCGCCATTCTGGTTCCCTCAGTCATAAAGATGTTTCCGGCTGTCGCTAATTCGTCGGTTGCCTGCGTAATTCTGCCGTTTTTCTAAAAATCATCAAAAAATGGAGGACTAATAAATGGAAAACACAAAAACAGTCGTAAAATTCGGAGAATGGATCGAGGCCGGCTTTAACCTTTACAAGGAAAATTTCGTTCTCCTGGTATTGGCGAATTTTATCGCGGTTATCCTCGGTTTGGTGACCATGGGCATACTGGCCGGACCGATGCTCGGCGGACTTATTCTGATAACCCTGGGCTTGCTGGATAAGAATGAGAAAAAGCCGGAAGTTGGGAATCTGTTTGACGGTTTCCAGTATTTCCTCGATGCCTTCTTGTTCATCATTGTCTGGGGGGCCATTTCGGTGGTTGTGACAATGCTTTTAAACATAGTTCCATGTGCCGGCCAGATACTTTCGCTTTTCGTTTCGATCGTCATCAGCACGCTGGTAATGTTCGGACTGTATCTGATTGTTGACCGAAAGATGAGTTTCTGGCCTGCCTCTATGGCCAGCATCAACCTGGTTAAAAATAACTTTTTCCCCTTTGCAGGCTTGATGATCGTGGCGGGAGCATTGGGATATATCGGCGCCTTTGCGTGCGGCGTCGGAGTCCTGATCACCTTGCCTCTGACCACGTGTATAATCGCAGTGGCTTATCGGGACATTTTTGGCAAACCGTAATTTTTCTCCCGGATGCCGATTGTTTTCAGCATAGAACGTAGGACAAGGCGGGATTGTTGCCGGGAAATGGCCGGCAACAATCTTCCCCTGCTCTTCTTGGCGTCCGGCGTACTTCTGGTAGCCTTTTTGTTTCCCATCGAAAAATACCCCCTGGGATTTTGCGTTTTCCGCAATTTGACCGGCTACCCCTGCCCCACCTGCGGCTTTACGAGGGCATTCTGCTCATTTATCAACGGAAACTTTTCCGCGGGCATTCATGATTGTCCCTTTGCTCTGCTTTTGTTTGCGGCAACGGTTCTGACATTTATTTATAATGCTTTGGCGGTGATTTTTTCCTTGTTCGGATTCAGAATAATACGCGGCAGGTGGCTTCAATTACCGCAAAAAAAAATCATGATTATTTTCGTAGTCTGCATGTTATTGCTTGCCGCGAACTGGATTTACCGTCTGCTGTCCGGGCTAAAATAGTCAGTTTGTTTATAATTCGCCAAAGTGACTGTTTGCCGCTTGACGCCTCCCTGTGACGTGCTATTTTCGTACCTTATGAAAGAACCCGTAGACATTATGCTGACCGACTGGATGCGTCAGAATTTCAAGGCGGCGTTTCCTGAAGTTGATTTCAACGATTTCCAGGTTCGTGTCGCCGCGGCGACATCGCCTGAATTCGGAGATTACCAGTGCAATGCCGCCATGGCGCTGGCCAAGAAAATCAAATTGCCGCCCAGAACGGTGGCATCAAGGATAATCGAAAAGTCACAAAAAACGGAATGCGTCGAAAAACTGGAATTGGCCGGACCCGGGTTTATAAATATTTTCCTTTCCAATGAATGGCTGGCGCAACGGATTGAAGATCTCGGTCGGGACGCGCATGCCGGTGTGCCGAGCCTCGGTGGAAACCGTACGGTCATCCTTGATTATTCAAGCCCGAACATTGCCAAGCCAATGCACATCGGTCACATCCGCTCGACGGTTATCGGCAATGCCCTGGCCCGCATCTTGCGCTTCCTGGGCTACAACGTCATTTCCGACAATCACCTCGGCGACTGGGGCACTCAATTCGGCGTTCTCATCATGGGGTTCCGCAATTTTGTTGATGAAAAAGCTTTGGCTGAATCTCCGATCGAGGAACTGGAGCGGCTGTACGTCAAAAGCTATGGAAATGCGTCCCAGGATGAATCCTGGATGGGAAAATGCCGCCGGGAACTGGTGAAACTCCAAGCCAACGATCCGGAAAATATTTCCCTCTGGGAAAAATTCGTCAAACTTTCCATGGCGGATTTTGAAAAAATTTATCGCCGCCTTGACGTAAAATTCGACCTGGTCCGCGGCGAAAGCTTTTACCATAGCCGGCTGCCGAACCTGGTGGCAGACCTGAAAGACAAAAATATCATACGTGAGAGCGAAGGTGCACTCGTGGCCTTTCTGGATGACGACAAACTGCCTCCGGCAATCGTACGAAAAAGCGACGGCGCCTACAATTATCTCACCACCGACCTTGCTACGGTTTTAAGCAGAATTGAGGAATTCAAACCCGAAGCCATAATATACGTGACCGACGAAAGACAGCAGTTGCACTTTAAACAGCTTTTCGCCATTTCCCGCCGCCTTGGGGTTGCCGCCGGGCTCAATCACGTCTGGTTCGGTCTGATGCGGTTGCCGCAGGGCACGTTTTCCACCAGAGAGGGAAATGTAATCAAATTGACCAAACTGCTGGACGAAGCCGAATCCCGGGCATTTGCCCTCGTTCAGGAAATCAACCCGGAGATGCCGAAAAATGAAAAAAAGGAAGTGGCCCGCGCGGTAGGAATCGGCGCCATAAAGTATGCCGATTTAAGCCAGAACCCGCAAAGCGTGGTCACTTTCAGCTGGGATAAAGCCCTGGCCCTGAACGGCAATTCGGCTCCTTATCTTCAATACACCTATGCCAGAATCCGCAGCGTGGAATCAAAATATCTCAGTCAATTTCCGAATTCCGATCTGAACTCATTCCCGATAGTTTTACAGGAACCGCAGGAACGCCTGCTTGCGCTTTATCTGCTCCGTTTCGCGGAAGTCGTGCCGCTGGCCGCGCAACTTTTCAAGCCGAGTATACTGGCCGAATATCTTTATCAGCTGGCTTCCGCCTATAATCTTTTCTATCAGAATGTGCCTTTTCTCAAGGCCCCCGACGGCGTCCGCGAAAGCCGGATCAGGCTGGGCGGCATTATTGCCGGTATTCTAAAAAAAGGACTCGACCTGCTGGGGATTGAAACGCCGGAACGGATCTGAAAGAAAAGGCATAAAGTGGCAAAGGCGCAGAGGCACAAAGCAGGAAACACGGCAAATACGGACCATGGATCACGCCATTGCGCCGCGCAAATCATTTCCCGTTGGCTGACCTCGGGTGAATTCCCCTCCCGCCTCCTGAACAATGTAAGCCATGACAGGGCATTCGTCACCGAACTGGTTTACGGAGTTGTTCGCTGGAAACGTCTTTTGGAATGGATTATCGGCCGACTGGTCAGGCAAAAACCATCCCCTACCCTTAATGCCTTCCTCCTGGCCGGACTATATCAGATTTTGATGATGAAAAACGTGGCGGAATATGCCGCAGTCAATGAAACGGTTGCGGCCGCCAAGTTTTTTTTCTCATCAAAGCAGGGAGATTTCGTGAATGCGATACTGCGCCGGGGAATTGCCGAAAAAAAACACTTACATGAAAAAATCGAAAAATTATCGGCCGGCATACGATATTCCCATCCCGATGTTCTAATCGAACGTTGGACAAAATATTTTGGGGCAAAGGAAACCGAGCGGCTTTGCGCATGGAACAATACTCGCCCAAATCTCATCATAAGATTGAACGCGCTGATGCCGGAACACCGATTAATAGCTTTGGCTTCCGAATTACGCAGCCATCATGCTATTGTGCCGGTTGTAGATATTCCGGAACGTCTCCCGGAGGTCTGCGTCCACCTTAAACAATATTCAGGTGGCCCGCGAGCTCCGCGCGCGGACGGACCTGATCTGTTTTTCACAGTTCCGCATGGTCTCAAGGTCGAAGACCTGCCGGGATATTCCGAAGGATTATTTCTGGTGGTGGATCCTTTTGTTCAAAACGCCGTTGATTCGCTTTCGCCTGAGCCGGGGGAAAACGTTCTTGACGCCTGCGCCGCGCCCGGCGGCAAAACCTTTCTGATCGCCGAAAGAATGCAATGCCGGGGGCGGTTGACTGCCATGGACCTCAATGAAGACCGCCTGAAAATTCTCAGGCAAAATTTAAGCCGACTGCGGATTGAAAATTTTGTGGAAGTCAAAAAAGGCGATATTCTGGATAAAAATCCGTTCACGGACGAGCAATTCGACCGTATTCTTGCCGATGTCCCCTGCTCCAATACCGGCGTGATTCGCCGTAAACCCGACGTGCGCTGGCGTTTTTGCCTGAAAGGCCAGAAAATGCTCGTTGAAACGCAAAAAATGATACTCGACCGCCTGGCGGCTATGCTGAAAAACGGCGGCACCCTGGTCTACAGCACCTGCAGCATTGAGCCTGAGGAAAACGAAAAACTCGTGGCCGCCTGGCTGGATAAAAACCCAGGATTCCATCTTGCGGAAGAAAGAAAAACGTTCCCGCCGGAATCCGGTACGGATGGCGGTTATGCCGCGGCGATCACGAAAAAATAGCGATCAGAAGTCAGAGATCAATTTTTCTTGCTGACCTCTGATTTCTGACCGCTGGTTTACTTCTGCCGAAGCATCGGCACAAACCTGACCGGCAAATCGTCACGCAGAAAAGCTTCGCCGTTTTTTTTCACCAGAATGACCAGCCTCTGACTGCCGAAACAGCCCACCGGCAGAATCATGCGGCCGCCCTCTATCAGTTGATCAACAAGCGTTTTAGGGACTGCCTCGGGGGCGCAGGCGGCAATGATGGCGTCAAAAGGACTTTTTTCCGGCCAGCCGCTATGGCCGTCGCCGGTCAAAACTTTTACTTTCGCATAACCTTCCCCGGCCAATACGGTATGCGCATGTCGGGCAAGTTCGGGGATTATTTCGATACTGTAAACCTCGGCGCCGCATTCGGCCAGAACGGCGGCCTGATATGCGGAACCGGTTCCGATCTCGAGAATTTTATCGCCGGGTCTGACGTTAAGTTTCTCAACCATGTAAGCGACGATATACGGCTGCGAAATAGTCTGGTCATGGCCGATCGGACACGGATAATCGCCGTATGCGTCCCGGTCGCGATAATTTTCCGGAATAAACAAATGGCGGCGCACCTTGCCCATTGCGGCAAGCACGCGTTCATCATGAATCCCGTAGCGCCGCAGCACGTTCACCATTTCGGTCCTCTCGGTGCTCCAATCATCATGATCACATTTTTTCATATCATGCAAAAATTCTTGTCCGGCACGGTACAAAAGACTATAAAGGACAGAAGCGTGCCGGATAATTTTCACGCAAAGGAAAATAACATGTTTGAAATCAGCATTAAAGGACAATTTTGCGGCTCGCACCGCTTGAGAGGTTATGATGGCCCATGCGCCAACCTGCACGGACACAACTGGGAGGTGGAAGTTTTTTTCCGTGGCGGTAGGCTGAACAAGCTCGGAATGCTGGTTGACTTCAAATTGCTAAAAAAGCATCTGCAGCGCCTTCTTGCCAAACTTGATCACAAAGATCTGAACCGGTTGCCATGGTTTAAAAAACGGAACCCAACCGCGGAAAACATCGCGAAATTGATTTTTGACGAATTTTTAAAAAAAATGCGAGATTCAAACTGTCCGCTCCAGCGTGTACGCGTAAGCGAATCGCCGGGGACGGCGGCCTGGTATTATGCAGAATAATGAAGACTCTTCTGATCAGCGAAACTTTCTCCTCAATCCAGGGGGAAACTACCTTTGCTGGCAGGCCGTGTTTTTTCATCCGTCTCGCCGGCTGTAATCTGCGCTGCCGCTATTGCGACACCAAATATGCCTGGAGCAACGGAAACCCGCGTGCCATGGCCGCCTTGATTTCCGAATACGAAAAGAGTAGATTGCCCATGGTAGAGGTGACCGGCGGCGAACCGTTGCTGCAGAGCGGCACAATCGATCTCCTGAAAATCCTTGTTAAAAAGGCTGAAAGAGTGTTGCTGGAAACCAACGGCAGTCTCAGCACGGCAAAAGTGCCTGAAAAGGTTTTTACAATATTGGACGTAAAATGTCCCGGAAGCGGTTTTGCGAAAATCAATTGTCCTGAAAATTTAGGCAGGTTGAGGAGTTATGACGAGGTTAAATTTGTCATCTGCGGCAAAAAAGACTATGAATGGGCAAAAAAGATCATGAAAAAATATCGCCTGGCGGAACGCTGCCAGGCCGTCAATTTCAGCGCTGCCCGGGGATATTTGGCCTCCCCCACCCTGGCCTCCTGGATTTTAAAGGATCAACTGCCGGCGCGCCTTAATTTGCAAATACACAAACAACTCTGGCCGGATTCGGAACGCGGGAAATAAGAGCTAAAGATAATGAAAGAAAAAACCGTCATTCTATTAAGCGGCGGGCTTGACTCCACGACCCTGTTGCATTATCTGAAAAAACATCTGAGATGTCGCGCAATATATGCGCTTACGTTCAACTATGGTCAAAAGCATTTTGAGCGTGAACTTTCCTGCGCCCGCCGGCAGATCAGTCATCTTGAGGTCAAAGAACATCTTGTGCTGGACATTTCTTTTTTCGGCAAATTCATCGGCAAATCATCTTCGCTGACTTCGCGTTCCAGTCCTGTGCCAGATTATGACGCCATCAAGCCGAAAGAGCTTTCACAGCCATCCACTTATGTTCCTAATCGCAACATGATTTTGATTTCGCTGGCCTGCGCCCACGCCGAGGCTCTTGATATTCACAAGGTTTATTATGCGGCCCAGGCGCAGGATTTTTACGGGTACTGGGACTGTACCAGGGAATTTGTGTCCGGCATGAATCGTGTTCTGAAGTTGAACCACCGCAAGCCGGTGGCGTTGCAGGCGCCTTTTGCCGGCATGAGAAAAAGCGATGTGTTGAAAACCGGCTTGACGCTTGGCGTGGACTATGCCCACACCTGGAGTTGTTACCGCGGACACCGCAAGGCCTGCGGGAAGTGCCCCTCGTGCGTGGAGCGCCTGAATGCCTTCAAAATGAATAACGCCGTCGATCCATTGGAATACGAATGAGCCGATGGCCGGCACCCCTGCCACCTCAGGAAAGCTTTTTCTTCAGCAATTCCTGCGCCATCTGGGGGTTGGCCTTGCCGCGGCTCAGGCGCATGACCTGGCCCACCAGAAACTTCAGGGCCGCCTCCTTGCCGCCTCGATAATCGGCCGCTGATTTTGGATTGGCTGCCACGGCGGCGTCTACAAGTTTATCCAGCAACCCGGCATCGCTGACCTGGTCCAGTCCGAGATCGCTCATCAATTGTTCGGGAGAGCCGCCCTTTTCGAACATGACCGCAAAGATCTGTTTGGCGCTGTTGGAATTTATTTTGCCGGCAGCCGCCAGTTTAACAAGTCCGGCCAGGGCATTCGGGGTTATCTTGACCGACTCGATTTCCATCTCCTTTTCCGTCAGCATGCGCAGCATTTCGGTCATCAACCAGTTGGAAACAGCCTTTGAATTTCCGGAATCCCCGGCCGCCGCCTCAAAAAAGTCGGCCATGGCCTTGTCCGCGGAAATTACCTTGGCGTCGTACTCCGGAATGGAATATTGCCGTTGCAGGCGTTCGCAACGCTGGCGCGGCAATTCCGGGATTTTTTCCCTCCACGCGGCGATCAGTTCCTCTGTCAGGGCGACCGGCGGCAAATCCGGATCCGGAAAATAACGGTAGTCGTGGGCTTCCTCCTTGGAACGCATGCTTTCGGTAACGCCAAGATCGGAATCCCATCTCCGTGTTTCTTGTTTGATAACGCCGCCGGATTTCAGAACTTCCTCCTGACGGCTGATTTCGTATTTCAAGGCCTGGAAAACGCCCTTGAAAGTGTTCAGATTCTTGATTTCCGCCTTGGTGCCTAGCTTGGTTTGCGTTTCAGGGCGCATGCTGCAGTTGATGTCGCACCGCACATTGCCCTCCTCCAGATTGCACCGGCTGACAATCCCATAGGTCAATATCTGTTTGAGGGCAAGCAGGAATGCAAAGGCTTCTTCGGGGGAAGCCATGTCAGGCTCAGTGACGATTTCCATGAGCGGCACTCCGGCGCGGTTGAAATCAACGCTGCTGGCGTTGCCGGCGTGCATGTTCTTTGCAACATCCTCCTCCAGATGGATGCGCGTCAAAGTTACTTTCTTCGCCTTGCCGTCGCAAACGATTTCAACACCGCCGCCGATACAAAAGGGCGCATCGTACTGGGAAATCTGGTAGTTTTTAGGCATGTCCGGATAAAAATAATTCTTGCGGTCGAACTTGCTGAACCGGTTAATTTTTGAGCCGAGCATGAGGCCTGTCAAAACCGTCAGGCGCACGGCCTCTGCGTTGATAACCGGCAGAGCGCCTGGATATCCGAGGCAGACCGGACACACATGAGTATTCGGTGGCACGCCGTAATCGGTTTTGCAGGCGCAGAACATTTTTGTCCTGGTCAACAATTGAACGTGGACTTCAAGGCCTATGGTCGCGATGTATTTCATGTTAAATTAGGTTTTTTTAGATGCCAATCGGTTGACTGCTCATAAGCATATCCGGCGCGTAAAATGAGATCCTCGCGGAACGCCGGACCGATGATCTGGAGCCCCACCGGCAGACCGGACGCGGTAAAGCCGCAAGGCACGGACAGGGCGCATACGCCCGCAAGGTTGGCCGGGATGGTAAAAATATCGCCCAGGTACATCTGCAACGGATCCTCGATTCTTTCTCCGATTTTATATGCCGGAGTCGGCGCCACAGGGGCCAAAAGCACGTCGCATTCATCCGCAAACGTTTTCTCAAAATCCCGGCGGATCAATACGCGCACTTTCTGAGCACGCAAATAATAGGCGTCATAGTAGCCGCTGCTGAGGACGTACGTGCCCAGAATAATCCTGCGCTTGACTTCCGCGCCGAATCCTTCGGCCCTGGTGCGGCAATACATCTCATACGGATCTGAGGAATTCTTTGCCCGGAATCCATAGCGTACGCCGTCAAACCTGGCCAGATTTGCCGAAGCTTCGGCGCAGGCGATGATATAGTAGACCGCCACTGCATGGGATGACATCGGCAGACTGACGGGCACGATTTTTGCACCCAGTTTTTCGCACTGGCGCACTGCCACTTGGACTAGACTTTCAACTTCCGGATCGATTCCGCCGATAAAATACTCCTTCGGTAAACCGATCCGCAATCCTTCAAGTGATTTGACGAGAAACGCGGTATAATCCTGCACCGGCTCACGCGACGAGGTGGAATCGTTTTTGTCATAACCGGCCATGATTTTTAACAAAAGAGCGGCATCGTAGACACATTTTGTCATCGGCCCGATCTGATCCAGCGAGGAGGCAAAGGCCGTAAGCCCGTAGCGCGAAATGCGGCCATATGATGGTTTTAAGCCGACCATGCCGCAGAATGACGCCGGCTGGCGCACCGAGCCGCCTGTATCCGAACCAAGCGCCGCAATGGTTTCATTTGCGGCAACCGCCGCGGCCGAGCCGCCGCTCGAGCCTCCGGGAACGCAATCTGTATTCCATGGGTTGCGGGTCTTTTTATAGGCTGAATTTTCAGTGCTTGATCCCATGGCAAATTCATCCATATTGGTCCGTCCGAGGAAAACCGCGCCTTCAGACCGCAACCGCGCAATAGCTGTGGCATCATAAGGGGCGACATAGCCGGAAAGTATTTTTGAGGAGCAGGTGCAAGGCTGTCCATTTACATTTATAACGTCCTTTATGGCAATCGGCACTCCCAAAAGGGCGCCACCGCCGGATTTTTGAAGGAGTTCATCAGCAGCCCGGGCCTGGGAAAGGGCGTATTCTTCATCCAGACTTGCAAAGGCACCTATCCGCTGGTCCGTTTCACGAATTACAGAAATCAAATGCCGGACAAGCTCAAGCGAAGAACACCTGCGATTGCGCAACAAATCGCCTATACCGGAGATGGTTTGTTCGTTCAACGCACTCATTCAAAAGCCTCTATTTTTGCATTTATACGATTTTGGGGACAATAAACTGCCGGCCGTCATTGACCGGAGCGTTTTTCAGGACGGTTTCCTGATCCAGGCCGGTATGCGGTTCGTCAGGCCTCAACACGTTTTGCTCAGCCGTTGAATTTGCAGCGGGCTGAACGCCGGAGACATCAACGGTGGAAATGTCATTGACATAGCTGACTATCTTTTCGAGTTGTTTTTGAAATAGGGCCTTCTCATCCCCGGAAAGCGCAATTCTGGCCAGTTGGGCGACATATTTCACGTCAATTTGCCTGGCCGCCTCGTTTTGTTCCGCTGTTTTCATCCGACTCCGTTTAAATTATTCGTTTCCTGACCGAGTGATTAATAACCCAACCTTCATTGATTGTCAATAAATCGTTTTTTCGAATAACGATTTGTTGCCGCGGACGGCATCGAAGTGCTTTTGTGTTTTGGATGTGCTGACGTACCGGTAAGGCAGCATGTCGTCCGGCAATACGCTGCAGGTGCGGCCGCAGAGCGGACAGAAATAGCGGAATATGGCTTTCAAGTCCTCCCCAGCCCGACCGTCAGCCCTGGAGTGCCGTTTATAGGAACCGTGACGATGAAGCTTGCCGTGTTTGACAATACGGGTAGCGTCCCGGCCGGCTGCCATGTAAAGAGGAGGAGCGTAATTGCATGTCGCAGTAAAACATCCGGCAACGGAACAGGCAAGCCAAAGGTTTGCCCCCGCCCCGTCCGCGGACGGACGGGATGATCAAATATGGCCCTTAATAAAAAAGGGGGGGGACGGAAGAAGAAAAGAATTCAGAACAGGAGGTCATAGCCACATTCAACCGTGCCCTCCGTGTAAAACAATTGCAAGGAAATTACGTTCGTTTCCACTCCGGCCCATACAGTCGGCCGTCCCCATGCCAGTAGAATATACTAATCAGCCCTATGGATGGTCGACACAACAGTGATGTTTTATGGCCCATATTGGGCGCATTCACCTCGATATGTGTAGTCCATGCTACGGACTGATTAGTAAATACCGAGCGCGACTATTGGTATTGCGCGACGGAAAGAGCTTGGCAACGATTGCTTGTTTCACTCATTCGGCAGGTGTGGGTTTGTGTTGCCCACATATTCATCCCGGTTGATCCGGAAATCGCTGTCCGGATCTACCGTTGCGTCGGAAGCATCATTCGGATTGAGATTATAATGGCTTTCCCACCAATCAGGCATGCCGTCGCCGTCCGCATCCTTGAAAGGTTCAAAACTGAACACGTATTTCATCTGGCCGACATTGGCGATTGCATAGTCATTGGTGGGGGACAAACCGGCCCATGGATAATTAATATACAACCGTTCATAGAATGGCTTGGCCATGAACTTGAGTTGGCCGAGATTGACCGCCGCAAAATTATTGCTGTTTGCGAGCGTCAAGGTGAACCCCGCCCCACCAGGCAACGCATCAATCTCCTGCCACGCCATTGCTGTAACGTGTTTCAATTGCCCCTGGTTTACGGCCGCAAAGTCATTTGTCCCACGCCCGTTCTGCAGGACGTTTCTGCGCATCCACCAGGAAGGCACGGAAACGTTCATGTCGCTTGTCACAGTGATTTCCAGTGATTCCGTATCGGTCAGCACGCCATCCGTTGCCGTGAAAACAACCTCATGAATGCCAGTCTGCCCGGAAGACGGCGTCCATGAAAAAAAGCCGATCCCGTTGTTGCCGTCCGTAAACTGCGCCCCAGAGGGCAGACTGCCGGCCAACAACACAGGGATCGTGCCGTCTTCATCATAGGCATGAACATTGACTCCCAGCGGTTGTCCCGCAGCGATCAAAACCGGCGAGAGGGCCGCAAGTACAGGCGGATGGTTCGTGCCGCCGGTTCCAGTGAAATTTATCAGGTAAAAACAATCCGATGCGTTGACATCGAACAAATTGAAGTAATAATCCCATCCTTCTGAGGGAATCAACTTGCGCTCCCGGGATAACCAGAAATTGTCGGATAAAATCTGTTTTCCGTCCGAACGTGCCACAGAGGTCAGAACCTGATTGCTGGATACCGGAAGCTTGACGCAAATAAACCCCGATGATGGAGATGAAAGAATAAGACTCTGGTTGGTGCCTGTGCTCTGCAAGTACGCCGACTCGTCACACATGAACATAACGGCGCTGTCCACGCCCTCGGATTCATACACATAACCGTCTTCGGAAAGATAATCGCGAATGTTATCGCGTCCGGTCAGATCAACGCGCACATCATGTATCAGAAGATGGGTGTGCAGATTGGCCGGCTGAATCAACGATGTCAACTGTCCGCCAAGTTCATCGGAATGCGATACCTCGGCCATGAATTCCGTAAAAGTTCCGGAAAGCGAGCAGATCATTTCCCATCGCACCGCCGCTGCTCCGCCGGCGGCGACCGTACCCAGATTTGCCAGCAGACTGGCGGTACGCGCTTCGCCGTTCACTTCGCACCCCCGAATGTCAAAGATAACTGCAAGCCCGTTGGTATTGGCTGTAATTTTGGGTTGGGCGGTTTCGATCTTGAGATTGCGCGCCGTGCCCGTACCGATATTGCGCAGACGCAGCCCCAGAGAAAAAGGAATGGAAGGTTCCACCTCGGCAGTAAACGCGTCATCACCATAAACGTGGCTCGGCAGGAAATAATCCAATGCCAGGTTTGGCAACGGTTTCACGTAAATGTAATCCGGCATAACGTCCGTTACATAGACCGTCTCGCCAAGATTGTACGACAATTTTGCGCCGACGTAATAGAGGATTCCTTCAGGAATCGTGCCCCCGGCGCTGATTGCCGGAATTATCAGCCAATGGATGTCCGCAACTGAGGAAGCGGATATCGCTCCGCTGCCGCTTACATCCGAAATGCCGGCCATGGAATCCACCGTGATGTAAAACAAGGCATTGGTATTATCCGGGTCTGATGTTGCCGTCACCGAATTACCTTCGGCATCGGTAAAAACGACGTCCACGTTTACGTTGGTAAGACTCAAACCTTCCAAATCGTTCTTAATGCGCATATGTGCGTCAAACGCCTGCCGCTCCAGCGTCACTTCCTGCGAAATCTCGAGTTTGACCGTCGCGCAGGCGGCCATAACCTCGCGGCATGCCAAATGAACTGCAATCATTATAATGATCCGCGACATTATTTTATTCATCCGCCCTCCTTGGGGTCAAGTCTCAATATTCAACATTTCCAACGATAGCTGATCGAAAACATTGCGTAATTTTTTGTCTGCAACAAGACGGCGTTCCATTCTCCGTACCGCCTCGCTGACCGCTCCATATTCCATGGCGCCGGACGCCGTTCCCAATTCGCGCAGCGACACCCCGCTCAACTTCCTGGCCAGAAGCAAAACCATATCGCGTCCCCAATCACCACGCCGATCCCAAAAGGCATCTCGTCCCTCCCCCTTAAGCGTCTCTACGCCACGGACTATGTCTTCAAATTTAATCCGGCGAGCCAACTGCCTCCATTGCGGCTGTTCCCTCCTGTTCGCTTTGACAAGCTTACTCACGCCTTCAATGAATTCCTGCCTGCCGACCGCCACCATTCCCGTCCATCTCTCCCTGCCTGTTTCTTCTACCCCTTGGCGAACCATGTCTTCAGTTCTTTTACGATACAGTTGTTTCGCTTGCCTTGTATGCTTGGCAACGCGCCCAAGCATTTCCACTGTCGTCAACCATTTTTGTGAATCCGCATAACCTGCATAACCACGATATGAACTCCACTCGTACCTTCGCAACCGCCCCAGACGTTCCGTCACCTCCTCCCTGGTCGGTGCCGTCAACTTGCCAACGCGTTCCAGCTTCCTCTCCCTTTTCCCAAGCCCCATTCCGCTTGTCCGAATAGGATTCAGATGTAAATATCTGCTGGCCTCCAAGACCCATGCCCCTTCCCGGTCTATCAAAACGCTCTTGTATCTCCCTTGAAATAACGGCCCCACCCGTTGATAACGCCGGTTGAACCAGACACCGTAACTGACATTCAGCCATTGCATCGCCTGTCCCAAATTCGCCAAAGGCGTTTCCACCAGCAAATGATAATGATTAGTCATCAACACATAGGCATGGATCCGCACCTGATGCCGCACAGGCATTTCACTCAATAACTCCAAAAAATGACGATAGTCACCGGCCCCGCGGAATATCTCCCGTCTTTCCGTACCGCGCATTGTCACGTGATACCATGCGCCCTCTATATTAACTCGCAATGCCCTTGCCATCTCTAAATCCTGCCTCTATCGTTTCTCTTTGTCAATGTTTTGTTGAATATTGAGACTTGACCCCGATTTTACCGATTTTACGCTATCCGGCTTGTATAATATTTTCTTTAACTCATATTCAAAATCAATAGGTTTTCCTTTGGTTGGAATTAACGCAGTTATCTTTGATAACACACTCTTGTATACCCCAAATCGCTTTACTGCTGTTGGATCAGGTTTATCGGGCGCCTTAAAACTTCGGAAAAAGTATGAGACATCTTCCTTGAGCAAATAAGCCGGTATACCCAATTTTACCAATTTATCTTCTTCCCGAATTATAACAACGAAATAACTGACATCAGGATCAAACATTGTTTCTTCTGAATTGTAATACAGATCGTCGAAAACTCCTTCTTTTTTGAATTCGTTAAGCAAATTATTAGCCTTATTCCTCCCCAATTGATATTCATAAAATGGTGCCCCCCCATGCATTTCTAAGTCCAGATTAGGGGCAGTCGCTAGTTTCGTGCGAGACCACACTATCCTTCCATTATCCCACATTATCAACCACGGTTTATGGCAAGGCACGCCATCGGGACAAGATAAAACCGCCAAGACCGGTTGCGATGGATTCCCTTCTTCATAAGGGCATAATATTTCAATTCCCTCATTTTGAAAGCGTGCCCTCTGGCTTTCGATACTGCTTTCATAAACTTCGCCATTGGCTGTTATTTGCAACAGAAAAAACAATATCGCGTAAATAAAAACATCTTGTAATTTATTATTCATGACTTTTTAGCTTCGCGTTGGTGGCCGAATTTTCATATTCAGTAATTATTTTCCACATTCATTTATTAATTTTTTTAAATTGTCTTCAACCCTCTTTATTTCAGCGTCTATCAGGCATTTACAGGCAGAATCGCGTTTTTTGCTCTGTAAACAGGTAAGATGCGCTTTGTGACATTCAACTTCTGCCCTACAATAATAACGACGTGCTAAAAATCGAGGCACACCATCAAAATTAACGCCTACTTGGAGGCCATCCTCTTTCCCTATACAAGGATGGTCTGGTGCTGCTTGACGCGCATGACATATTTCATGTTTCTTTGTACATTCGGTTATACACTTATTAACTATTGGATCGGAACTTTCTTCGACGCATATACCAACCCCTCCTCCTAAGCACTGGATTGAATTAGGCGTTGCAGATTTATTTCTAGCGACCCAATGAGGAACACCCGCCGGCCATGTGTCACTATATCCAGCGTCTTCGCTACCACCACTAGTCGGCCGATATTTTGCCCTTCCATCCGGATCTACATAATCGACCGTGTCGTTATCGACAAATCCATACAGGTTAAAAATTGCGGCATCGCCAATCTGGTCACCGGAAAGGTAACGACCATTGACCGGATCAAAATACCGCTGATCGTTGTTATTCAGGCCTGATTCCTCATCATGATATTGACTGGAAAACCGCAGGTTGCAGAGAACCGTGGAATTAGAAGATACAACCGCCATACCAAAGGCGTCCTGAACCAATGACCAGACAGTAGAACCATTCTTAGCCACCAGCTTTTGCGGCGCGCCTAGGTGATCGTTGGCAAAGTAATAGTAGGTTCTAAGTTCAGGGTTCTCGGGGCCGGGTTTACTAAGGAAGACCGGATTATTCATCCATAAGGAATCGGGCTGGTAACCGTATGCAACCGCCACTCCGCCGGTTGAATCCAGCTCGGCGATCAAGCCTTCATCGGAATACACGTAATAATTGGTAATTCCATTGACCGCCTTGGATAGCCTTTTCCCGAAAGGATCGTAAGTATACTGCCCAACTTCACCATCCTGATTGGTGATCGAGACCAGACGATTCTCAATGTCCCATCCCAGACAGTTGGTGATGATTGAGCCGTCGGAAAGTTCCTGGTAATTAACCAATTGATTTCCATTCTGATCGTAGGAATACGCTCTCACAGAGACCACAGAGGTCACCGAGAGATACTGATTCAGATTGTTGGCTGAATATGTGGAAGCGTTCAAGGTTCCGGGTTCAGCGTTCAGGGTTGACCAGAGCCTGTTACCCATCAGGTCGTAGGCGAAAGATTCGTTCGTGGCCATGCCGGACGGACCGGAATAACCACTAACAGAAACGTTCGTCAGTTGGTCAATGGAATCATAATCGTAAGCGTAGTTGCCCTGCTCCGTATTCTGGACAAGAATGTTGCCAGCGAAATTACGCGAATAACCGCGATTCCTCAGCGGATTTTGGGCGGAATCAAGCGCTTGATTAGTCGTCCTCATATCATTTTCCACTCGACGAATTATTCGTCTCTCTTCCTATTGTTGGATGTTGAGACTTGGTACCGATTTTACCAGACTCCAAATACTTTCCTGTACCAACGAAAAACAAAAGTTTTTTATCTTTAATCCAGTAATACTCATCTGTTGACACCTGTTTCTTTACTCTATAAATATTAATCTGGTTGTCTAACGGTATTTTTAGCCATACCGGCTCTTTACCTTTTTCACTTAATAACAAAAGACGTCCTTCTATGACTTTCCCTAACAATTCGGCGTCACTACTATTTGGCATGTATTTTTCACTAACTTGCATTTTGTCAAATACATTTGATATTTCGTCGCTACATTCAACTCGCGCAACCGTCCCGTATCCCCCGACCGTTGAATGGTAAATATAATCGACCTTTACGACACTATTGCTGGGTAACTGATAAAGAATTTTGAAAATATATTCATCTTTTGAAAGAGTCGGTCTATTAAAAAAAGAATTGCTTATCATATAAAAAAGAATACATAATAATAATGAAAAAACAGCAATTATCATTTTAACGCGCATACTTATAACTCCATGTTGATAACTCATAATCATCTCCATACATGTCATAATCATGTCCAAACCACGAATGTTCTTTGAGCCATATCAACCAATCATCACTTAGAAAACCAAAAAATACCTGCCCTTGATTGAAATCCGCCCTGTCAGAAGCGTAATAATTGAGTCCGAATTCAAAATCGCATTTACATCGTTTAGTACGCTTGCAAAAATAACTGGCACACTTTTGTAAAAGATGGTATGTTTGTGGCATGGAAATCAGCATGAAGGATTTGCGGATAAAATATGTCGCAATGAAGGGCTGTTTTGATGAGGC